>JAABUJ010003272.1_pt1 | contig 18442 bp, 14 predicted proteins | sample 5559131 | NCBI WGS metagenome assembly JAABUJ01 (sample SAMN10711875, study PRJNA513366) | rock metagenome | isolation source: Antarctica rocks | place: Antarctica: Victoria Land, Mt New Zealand nord | collected 2016-01-07 | reverse complement strand
ATTCTTTTAAGATGATTTATAAGTATAACTTAAGATTTAATTTATTAATGATAAATGAAATTTTCAAATATACTGTAATGCAAGAAAGCTCTGTAAGAATTTAATATTTGTAAATAGAATACACTGAAGAACTGATTTAATATCTTTTTTCTTAAGAAATTTTCAGTATTAAAGTAATCTTACTTACTGTTTTTCTTCTCTATGAGAAGTTCTTTCAACAGAGAGCCAGCTAGATGCAAGTGTCACAAAAATGTAATATATAAAAAAGAAAACAATTATAAGCTCATTCTCAGTTTATAAGAGTAGAAACTTTCTTGTATAATCTTGTGTAGTTAGTATGCTTAGTAAGCTAGTCTTTATGAAGAGATAAAAGTATATACTTTTATCTTTTATAAAGATTAACAATAATTCTACATACATATTAGATTCTATCTGATTCACTGTTACACAACTGTCAAGATCAGTCTCACACTTATGTGAAGCAATACAATTAGATAATATAAAGCTGCTGTAAAGAATGCTTACACAACATATACAAATAGTTTAATCTTAATCATCTTCACAAATTAAGTACTTCTAAACATTATGACATCTTGTGTTTATCATAAATTTATTACAATCATTCTCACTGAACAGTTCATTGAGTCAATTACAACTTAATGAAATTAATAATGATGCATCATTAAAATATTAATTTAATAATGCTAAATCTGTTTCTTCTAATCTCTGTCTTTTGAGTGTTAAGAGTTATGTAATATGAAAAAATAAAATTAGTGCAGACTTTCAGAAATGATGAGCTATTACTGAATGAGTAAGAGATAATTTTAAGTAATTAATTACATAAAATTAAAGTGGTCACTCAGTGACAGTATGAAGTTTTTATGAAGAAGTTGCTTAAATTTAAAATAAAGAATTAAAATTAATCTGCAAAGATTGCATACTTTGACTTGCTCATTCTATTGCTTTCACACTAATCTTTCTAAAGAATTTAATCATTATGCTGTCAAAAAGACATCTATCATTTGTAATCATTCTGCTGCTAAGAAATGAACTGTCATTAAGAAATAATCTGTATCTGCTGCAGTTGCTGTAAACACTGAACAAGAAGGCAATGATGAAGCAAGTGATGATGATGTGAACAATAATGAGATAAATAATGATGATGTAAATGATAATGAGATGAGCAATAATAAACAGAGTGATGATGATGATGATGTTGAAGAAGAAGATAATAAACAGCAGAAATAGAATAATCTGTTATCTCAATCTTAATGATGTTGTGTTAAATCAGAAAGTAAATCATTTCTATTGCTTATTTTTATTGCTTAATTGTATTGCTCAGAACTTACTAACAATCATATGTAGTAAAAGCACTAAGAGAAATTCATTACTATTAGAAAAGTACTGATCTCTTTATCTTTAAAATGATCTTTCAGAGAGTTATTTCTTTCTTTATTGTTGAAGAATTCAACAAAACAGATTTTTATATTCAGTTAAGTGCTTTAAAGTGTCTGCAGAAAGTTCTTAAGACATATTTTGTTGTTTATTTTGAAAGTAAGCTTAATCATTTCAATATGTTATTGATCAGAATCTAACAAATTTTAGACATGAATCTAATGATTATTTATGCAAAATGTATTATAATTCAAGCAAAGAACATGGCACTTGTTGCTTGTTATATAAGAATCTTTAAGATTTATGTAAATGTGCTGAAGAAGAGAATTCTGCACATGTAAAGAGAAGAATATCAGTGTATTATATAGATAAATTTTATAAAATTAAATAAATAACTTTACTGTTGCTTCTATGATTCTATCACTTCATTGTATCACTCTTGCAACTCTTTAACTCTAAGATTTACAGTAAGCTTATTAAGAACTTATGCACAGAGTGATTAAAACTTATGTGTAAACTAATTAAAATTAGTTTAGCATAAGCTTTTTTTCTTAATCTGACTTAATTCTAGCTCAATCTTAGCTCTAGTGTGAGTTGAGCTAAAATCAGAAATTTTGACTTTAATCTAATCTGATAATCACTTTAAAGATAACATCAGTTATCTGACATCAGCATGTTAAATGATAGTCATTGTTCAGTAATTTTGCAAATATAGCAAAAAATAGTCTTGAAATAGTCTGAAATGCTTGTTGTAGAATTAGAAATGAAACTCTATCTGATTTAAATGTTTTTCTGAGTAATAAGAATTTTATAGCTTGCTTAACTTCTTTAAAAGTAGTTAATTTTCATGTTATTGTGTCTAAATCATTAGATTTTAAAGCTGTGACTATTGATTCTGAAGATGATGAAAACATAGTCTTTAAAAACATTTTGAATTTTTTCTGAAAAGTTATTTTAAGACTATTTTCATGCTGAATTAATGAAATTTTGACTATTTTTTGAGATTTAATAAAGTAATATGCTGTAAACACATCTTTTTCTGCTGCACCCTAAAGAAAAGTAGTTCATAAAGCTTGTTTAACTGTTTAAATAGCATGAAAATATTTATTTTTAAAGAAAACAACTTCTTTTCAGTTATTTTCAGTTCTGTTAAATTTTCAGTTTCTTTTAACTAGACACATTGACTTTCTTAATGCATTAAGATCATCATATCATCATACTTTAGTCTTTATAAAAGATTTTCTCTTTAAAATATGTTGATTTGCAGCATTCACAAACAGATTTTAAAAAGAGATAACTATATTTTTTAAATCTTTCAGACTAAAATTTGAATTATTTACTAAATTCAAAATCTTTTCTGAGTTTTAACATAATTATTTTGCAAAGTTCATTCAGTCTGCTTTAACTATGTTGTATAATGAATTTAATGAATTTTCAATCATTTCAGCTTCTTGTATTAATATAGTGAAGTAAATAACTTCATGATCTGAATCTGTGATCATTTCTTCATTAATTTGTCAGTTTTTTACAAAAGCAAGCATTATTTATTTATTTATTTATTCTTTATACATCGCATGCAGCCTATAAGACTATGACAGTTGAAAACAGAAAATAACACATAAAACTCTTAACATAAGAAATTCACATGATGATGTGCTTTTTAATTACTTCTTTGCAGTCAGACTGTTTTCTTAATTATTAATTAACTTTTTTTCAACTTTTCTTTCAATTTAGTCAATCTCTTTCTTCATCTTCTCTTCTAACAATCACTTTCTGATTCCTACTCTTGTTTCTTTCAGAAACTATAAAACAGCTTAAACTTCTTCTTTTAAGATGAAAAGAATTCTAATTTCTAGTAATAGATCTTTTAGTTTTCTTCTTAAAATTAGTTGTTCATTTTTAAAATAATAATAAGTAATTAAAAAATGTTCTGATGTATGTCTTTGATGACATAGCAGATAACATTTATCAGAATTATAATTAAATACTTTATTTAAATAGAATTTAAAATAACTGTGATCTAGTTTCATCTGAATAAATGTGAGAAACTAAAGTCTATTAATGTTTTTAAGATTTTTATTCTGATTTCAGTGTGATTCAGCCTTCATTTTAATGTAGATGTATTCTTTTTTAACTAAATTTCAGTGAGTTTTTTAGCTAATAAGTGCTTCAGTCTTTATAAGACATTTTATATAGCTAATTAAGATAAATCTTTCAGAACAGATTTTAATCTTCTGTTCTGCATTCTTTTATGCAGTTATATCTGTCTTTTTGTTGTCAACAATGTCTTTGTGACTAGAAATTCAGTAAATGTGAATTGTAAAATCTTAAAATTTAAGTATGTGCATTGTTAAATGACATTTAATCATTAAATGCTGTTCAGATTCTGATTTAGTGTTCTGAAGTCTTTAAATTACAGCTTAATTGTCAGAAAAAAATCAAATTTCTTTAATTTTTCTTAAATTAAAGTTTTGCATTCATTTTAGAGCCTCAAATATAGTAAATAGCTCAGCATCAAAGACTTTTAAACTATTTTTAAGATTTTATAATTTTTCATTACTATTTCTTTCACACATATAGACTATTCTCACATTCACATTGTCTTGAATTTTAAATTCATTCATGTAAATCACTGTGTATTGTGAATTTCAGTTGTTTAAAAGAATTCTTTTAATCAGATTTAAATAAGTTTTTATTGTTTAGTCTTTATCTTTGTTGCTGATGTGAATGTCACATGACTTTTAACTGAAAGATATTTCTTTTATGTCAAAATCTTTTATGTTAAAATCTTTTATGTTGAAATCTTTTATGCTGAAATCTCTCATGTTAGAATCTCTCATGGTGAAATTTTTCATGTTGAAATCTCTCATATTGAAATCTCTCATATTAGATTTTCTCAGACTAGTTTTTGAGCTATATTCTTTCAATTTTAAGATATTTAATAACAATTCAAATAGAATGTGTAAAATTCTAATTAATTAAGTTGAATATTTCTTTATAATTTAAATGTTAATTTCATTTCAGTTTAAAAATTTTGTTTTTATTCAAATTCAATTCAGTTTAATATTTCAATGAGTAGATAATAAAAGTTCTTTGTCTTATAGAATGATTTTTAGTCATACAGATTATTCTGAGTGCATATAGTCTGCATATTTTCTGAAATCTTACTATAAGAGAACAAATAGCTACTTCTATTTTTATTGCTGAGAAAAATGATGTTTTAAAGATCTTTAAGATCTTTCTGAGTACTGAATTTTAAAGTTTCTAAAAAGAATTCAGAAATTCTTTCTGATTATTGAATTACATTTGACATTTATAGTCATTAATAAATGTAATATATACAATATAGAGCTGTTTATTAGTGACAGCTAATAAATCTCATTTTAAACTGAACAATCTATATAATAGATGTAAAGTTCTAGTTGTAGAGACTATTTTCTTTTTAATATAATCTTTAAAGGTAAATTTTTGATCAAATTACATTTCTAGTCATCAAATAACTTTAAAAGATTTGATAATGATGTTGTTTAAAAGTGTAACAGTTAAAATAGTTATTTCTTTATTTTTATTGAAGTATATAAGCTCTATTTTACTGTCATTAAAGATAATTGCATTGTGTTTTGCTCATAGAAATAATGTTTTAACTACTTTTTTAAGCACTATAATATTTTCTTCTGCTGATTTGTTCTTAATCATCACAGTTAGATGATCAATATATAAGTATTTTGATTTGTGAATCTATATATTGTTTTTTAACTTAAGTAAACAGAAATCTGATATATATCAAAAACAGTATAAATGAAATTGATGAGCTCTATAATATTTTAGATTTAACTTTCTGACCAGAGTTTCTTTCTTCATTAAAGACAAGACTGACAGTTTAATTTAATAGAAATAATTGAATTCATTTTGTCAGAATTTATAATAAACAAAGATTTTGCATAATTTTTAGCAGCTAATTCAGTGAAACATAATTAAATACTTTCTTAACATTCAGAAGTAGACTCAAGTAGTGCTGAAAAAGTTCTTTTATGATGATTTATCAGCTAAATATTATATATAAGACATAATGCTGCATTCACAGCAGATCTTTATCTTCTATTATTCATTTAATCTTTATAAAGCAGATCAGACACCTCAGTCAGTTTAGAAAGTCTTGTAAAAAAAAAATTTAAATATTTTATCTAAACAATTTAACAGCATAATGATTCAATATGTCTTGAGTGCAGAGTAATCAGATTTTTTATCTTTTTTTAAAATGACATCAGTTGTCTGACACCAGCATGTTGAATGATAGTTATTATTCAGTAATTTTGCAAATATAATAAAAATTAGCTTCAAAATAGTCTGAAATGCTTATTATAGAATTAAAAAAGAAATTTTATTTGATTTAGATGCTTTTCTGAGTGATGAGGACTTTATAGCTTGCTTAACTTCTTTAAAAGTAATTAATTTTCATGTTATTGTGTTTAAATCATCAGGTTTTAAAACTGTGACTGTTAATTCTAAAGATGATGAAAACATAGTCTTTAAAAACATTTTGAACTTTTTCTAAAAAGTTGTTTCAAAACTGTTTTCATGTTAAATTGATGAAATTTTAACTATTTTTCTAAATTTAATGAAATAATATGCTACAAACACATCTTTTTCTGCAGTTCTCTGAAGAAAAGTAATTTATAAGATTTATTTGACTGTTTAAATAACATAAAAGTATTTATTTTTAAAGAAAATAACTTCTTCTCAGTTACTTTTAATTTTATTGAATTTTCAGTTTCTTTTAGCTAAACTTAATGACTTTTTTAATGCATTAAGATCATTATGTCATTACATTTTAATTTTTATGAAAGATTTTCTCTTTAAAATATGTTGATTTGCAGTGTCAACAATCAGATTTCTGAAAGAAATGACTATATTTTTTAAATCTTTTAGACTAAAATTTAAATTCTTTACTAAATTTAAAATCTTTTCTAATTTCTATTGTAATTCTTTTGCAAATTTTGTTCAGTCTGCTTTAACTATGTTGTATAGAGAATTTAATGAACTTTTAATTATTTCAGCTTCTTTTGTTGATATTATAAAGTGAATAACTTTATAATCTGAATCAATAATTATTTCTTCATCAATTTATTAGTTTTTGATAAAGATAAGCATTGCTGATGTAATAAATGTTAAGTCAATTATAAAGAAAGAATTTTCAGAGTAATATATATATGCAAATTTATTAAATGTATTAAGAAATTTACAGTCTTGACTTTCTAATCATTAAGTCAACACTGTAACATAATTGCCACTCAGTCAAGTCAGCCACCCAGTTAAGCCACCTCGCTGTCGCTTAATTAACCCTTGTTGAAACACCTTGAATTATTGAGATTACCACTTCCCTAGACTAACTACATGAAAACTGAATTATCCATGGGCATTTTCTTTCAGACCAGCTTCACAAATCTAACTTTGCCTTTTAATGCATGATATCTAGCTGTTTTATCAGCCAATTCCTTCATCTTCTTCTCTGCCTTCTGCATCATAGCTCTATTCTTGTCAACAGTAAGAACTCAGGCATTTTCAACACCCTTTTGTGACTGCTTCTTTCACTGTTGCTTCTGCTTGTCAAGCAGCTTCTGATTAGTTCACTGTAGAACTGTTCTATCTGTCACAGCTGTCAGAGCTGTGTCTTTTAGGTCTAAGACATGTGTATGTAATGACAGTGTCATATCTACTATGATCTCATTCACAAACTGATTGATTCAGGTTGCTGTACTAGGTGTGACAGTGATGTTGACTTGAACTTCATTGAAATTTGTAAAGAAGACATAGAGTGAGATCTTTGGTTGAGATAATTTCAAAATAACAATGAAAGAATTGAACAGAATAAGACCTACACCTCATTATGCACTCAGGATGTTCTGAGTTGTGATTGCTGTATTAATTCATTGAATTAAAGCATTCTTCTTATGCACTGACAGCCATTGTTGACCTGTCTAAAAGGTCTTTGCTGATTGTCTTTCTTTTTAATGAGCTTGTAAAGTAGATCAAGGTAGGTTATAGATTCAAGTAATCTCACAAAGAAAAACTGATGGATCATTGTTTAAATCAGCTAAGGCAAGGCTATATTGTGTGAAAATATCAGAAATTGACTTAATTGATTCATCTGAGATCATTGTGAATGTGTGATGATGATGAGGTGAACAACAATGTTAATGAGAATGTTTATAGCTAATGAGGTGGCTTGACTGAGTGGCTGGCTCAACTGAGTAGCGATTACATTAGCTTTAATTGAGTGTTTAACTTCTGAATTTCATTATGTGTGATATGCATTGAAATTGCTGCAAATTATAGATTTTAAAAAAATTAAATATCTTTTAACTTTCTTTTAACTGTCTATATATCATTATTTTCTTTTTGTGATTTCTCATTATAGATATTAAGAAGTAGCACAGTTTCTAAAGAGTTGTTGATAAATATAATGATAGCTTATAAATCTGAATTTATAAAGATATTTAATTTTAATGTATAAATAAAATTCTGTCTATTGTTGTTGATAAAGATCACTGTTTGTGGCTTAACATCTAGATTTGATGAAGAAAGTAAAGTAGTAAATGCTGAATATAAAATAGTTATTTTATTATCTTTAAAAATTTATGATTCTTGAATTAAGACTATGTCTTTATTCATAGTTAAATTTAACAAGAAATGCATAACATTGACATTTTTAATGTAGTTGTGTTGTACAATCTGAATTTTAGATGTTGATGTTAGAATGTTTATAAATGATATAAATGTATTACTCATTATAACTTCATGATTAAATAATCTGTTATTGAGAAAGTAAAAATAAACTATGATGCTTTAAAAGTTATGCATTCTGAACTATTTACTCTATATATTTCCTGATAATTACTGCATTTCAACACAGTATGAATGAAAGTAGTTTTCTTTTCTATTTAAAAATATAAAAAGCAATTATGTTATCTGATATTATGATCTTGAGCACAGATTTGACATTTAACAGTATTTTAACATTTTGCAAAATAATATTTAAACTATTAACATTTATTACATTGATCTGTTGACTTACCAACATTATAGATAGCTATTTTAACTGAAACTTCAGCTAATAATTAATTTATTTTTCAGAGCTTTTTTAATCTTTTAATCTAAATTAAAGATTAAAATCACTGAGAAATGTACTTTTTGACTCTGAACTTCTTCTGAAATTAATTATGTAAATAGATAAATTAATTTAAAATTTTTATTAAAGATTTCTAGTTTTTCTTTGATTAATTGCATGCTGTTTGCAGTGTTGAAAATAGCTATGAAAATGTTATGTATCATTATTTTTTATTATTTTTTATTATTTTTAATCTTTATAAATTCTAAAATATATTATCAGATTTTCTAATGTTTTAAAAGATCTTCTGTATTAACTTCAGACATAATTGTTATAGTTATGTTGAATTTTGACTGAGACATAGTTACAGTAACTATCATAATGTTAAGATTTGTAAATTTAAGAATATTATTGATGTTATTTCTTATAGAAATAGAGTCTAGTGTCTTGACAATAGTTGTTGATGTGATAATAAGATATCTATCTTTATAGAATGCAGTGTTTCATAATGTAATAGTGAATTTTGATTTGCTGTTTTGAACAGTTATTTATGTAAAGACTTTTAGGTTTTTTTCAAGTGCAGCAGCATAAAATTTTAATTGTTAATGTTGTAAAACAGTTTTTTGAGCTGTTTTGAAAGCTGTTTTTAGATATATGATAGCTGTTTTGAAGTCATTTAATATGAATGTAAATTGAAATTTTAATTAAAAAGTGAATTTCTTTGCTGTTTATATTGTTTAACAGAGAATTTAATTTAATTTGATGTTCACTTCTTTTTTAAATTGATTAAGTTGTTGTTAAACTGTTTATTGTTCTTTATTGAAGTTTTTCTTTTCAATAATTAAAGAACTGAGATCTTCTGACTGTTAAATTTTATTTATAGCATTAATGTTAATAGCTAATTTTAATTCATTTGTTATTTTAATTTATTAAAAAATTAATTTTAAAAGATTTTTAGCTTGCTGAAGTAGCTGATTACTATTTTATTGAGTAATTAATGATGTAATGCTGTTGTTTAACAGATTGATGTGAATGCTAGAAATAAAATTTATTGAAAAGATAGAATTATTTATAGCTTTTTATTTTTTTAAAGATTTTATAGTCTGACAAACTGATTATGTGAGTGCATTAAATGAGTTGATGAAGTCATAAACTTAACTTTTTGATGTGATGAGTACTGTGAATATCATGAATTTCATAAAAGAATTCATATTTAAATTCATAAAAAGATTTCTTATTTAATAGTAATTGCTCAGCTTTTACAAAACTGAACATTTCTAAGATTCTAGATTAAGTTCTTTTGATTTATTTTTAATTTAAAGTAAAAAAGTCTTAATTCTTTATTTTAAATTTTGTTTAATATTTCAATTCACTCAAAATAAAATTATTCTACAATGAGCTTTTTATCAACAATTAAATAAGACAACACATTTAATGCTTTATACTCAAGACTAAATTCTTCAGTGATGCTTTTAACTTTAAATATGTATTCTTTATAATTTATTAATACACTTTAATATCTTATTCTTTCTTTTTTGAAAGATCTTTCTGCACAAAGAAATTGTGAAACTAACTTAAAACAGTAAATCTGATTTAAAAGAACTCAATTTGATTTAAAAGATTTGAAAAGTAGTTTAAAAGATTGAAAAAGTAGCATTTTAAAAGTAAAATATAATGATGTAAATGTTATTTTAATGTTTCATGAATATTTTAATGTAATGTAATGTTTTTTAATGTTGTTGCTGTGTTATTTTGTTAAGCAAGAAGTCAAAAAATTAAAATTTTTAATATTGTGTAATGTTTTTGCTTATAACTTTCTGATAAAATGAGATATGAAAACAATTTTGATTTATGAAATACAGAAGAATGTAATGTAAAAAATTTGCTGTTTTTAAATTTTTGATATCTTTGTTGATTGTTGATGTGCACACAAAAGTAAAGTTGAGATAATTGTTTTAATGTGTAAATGTTGTGATGTTGATGTTTTTGAGTTGTTTTGATGTAAAAATAGACAAGTGAATAAGCAAGAACTCAGAAACATTAAAAATTAAAGATTGTGTGAAGAGCTTTGCAGTTAAATGCACTGAAAAGCAGCAGATATGATAAGAAATAATGAGTGTATAAAATAAAAATAAAACAAATTTAAACATAACTATGAAGTCTGTTTCTTATTAGTGATTATGTTTGTTGTGTGATTGATGAATATATGTAGAAAGAAATTGATTGTATAATGTAGTAATGAAAATTTTTAAATATTGAAAATGAAGCTCTGTCATCATGAAAAATAATGATGAAGAGAAAAGATTTAAAAAGTTTAAAGATGTGAATGAGCTCTTTTATATACATTAAGTGAATTTTGATAGCTGATGTGATTGTGATGTTTTGATGTGCATTTATTAAAAAGATTAATGTGAGAGTAATTAGAATTCTGATGAGAATGTGTCACAGATTATAGAGTGAGTGTTAGAGAGAGATAAGAATGATAAAGATGAAGTTAATTATTTGATGATAAAAGCAATAAAAAGAAGTGATAATGAAAATTAACTTAATATATTAATATTCTTTAAATGCAACATCAATCTGAACTGCATTGCAATATTTTGAAATTCAACATTGATTCACAACATTAAGATATATTAACTTCAACAAAAACAATAAAAAGTTAATGTTAAGCTTCAGATTAAAAACTGTGAAGTCATTAACTGTATTAATATTTAAACATGTCACATGACTTTAAGCAAGATTGAAAGATTCTGAACTAGCAGAAATACTATAAATATATAAGAAGATTAAAGTTTTTTAAAACTCTGATTAAGCAGAATTGTCATAGATATTTAGTGAAATAGTTGTTTTATAAGATCTAGATTTCTTAGATATTAATATTTTAATAGAAGATAATGATCATCAGTTAAAGTGAGTGTGCATGTAAGCTTAAGTTAGCAAGTAAAATACATTTAAGCATTCATAATTATTGCTTTATTATATTGCTTCATCATTTTCTTTATATATGTAGAGATAAATTTCACAATTGTGTATAAAAGTTATTTAAGAATGTTAATTTATATATAATTTATATACAACTTAACTTGATCTGCAAATCAGACTAAAATTAGATTTTTAATTTTAATTTAACTTAATAAATTAAGATTTCTGATCTGATTTAAACTGAGTATGAATTAAATTAGTGAGACTGTTAAGTCAACTTAATTTGATGATCACTTTAATTATTTTAAGAAAAGAAGAAAAATCTGATTATTCTGTATTTAAGACATATCAAATCATTATGTTGTTAAATTGTCTAAATAAAATATCTGAAAAGATAATAGTCACAAGACTTTCTAAATTAATTAAGATGTCTGATCTATTTTATAAAGATTAAATAAATGATGAAAAATAAAGATCTGCTGTTAATGCAGCATTATGTCTTATATATGACATTCAACTTATAAATCATCATAAAAGAACTTTTTCAGCACTACTTCTGAATGTTAAGAAAGTATTTAATTATGTTTCACTGAATTAGCTGCTAAAAATTATGCAAAATCTTTGTTTATTATACATTCTGACAAAATGAATTCAATTATTTCTATTAAATTAAACTATCAATTTAGTCTTTAATGAAGAAAAGAACTCTGATCAGAAGATTAAATCTAAAATATTATAGAGTTCATTAATTTCATTTATATTATTTTTAATATACATCAGATTTCTGTTTATTCAAGTTAAAAAACAATATACAAACTTATAAATTAAAATACTTAACTATATTAATGATGTAACTGTGACAGTTAAGAATAAATCTGCAGAAAAAAATAATATAATGCTTAAAAAAGTAGTTAAATCATTATTTCTATGAGCTAAAGACAATGTAGTTGTCTTTAATGACAGTAAAACAGAGTTTATATACTTTAATAAAAATAAAGAAATAATTATTTTAACTGTTACACTTTTAAATAACATCATTATTAAATCTTCTGAAGTTATACAATGACTAAAAGTGTAATTTAATTAGAAATTTACTTTTAAAAATTATATTAAGAAAAAAATAATCTCTATAATTAAAACTTTACATCTGTTACACAGATTATTGAGTTTAAAATAAGAATTATTAGTTGCTGCTGATAAACAGCTTTATATTGTATGCATTATATTTATTAATAACTATGAATGTTAAATCTAATTCAATAATCAGAAAAAAATTTAAATTTTTTTTAAAAACTTTAAAATTCAGCACTCAGAAAGATTTTGAGAATCTTTAAAACATTATCTTTCTTAATAATGAAAATAGAAGTGATTATTTGTTCTTTTATAGTGAGATTTCAGAAAATATATAAACTATATGCACTCAGAATAGTCTGCATAACTGAAAATCATTTTATAAAATAAAGAATTTCTATTATCTTTTCATCAGAATATCAAACTGAACTGAATCTGAACAAAATTAAATTTTTAAAATAAAATGAAATTAACATTTAAATCACAAAGAAACATTTAACTTAATTAATTAAGATCTTACACATCTTATTTAATTTGTTATTAAATATCTTAAAATTAAAAAAATATAGCTTAGAAACTAGTCTAAAAGAATTTTTTTTAAAAGAAATCTTTTTTAGTTAAAATTCATGAAATATTTAAATCAGCAAGAAAGACAAAGATTAAACAACAAAAAATTATTTAAATCTAATTAAAAGAATTATTTTAAACAATTAACATTTATAATACACATTAATTTATACAGATAAATTCAAAATTTTAGTTAATGTGAATGCAGAAATAGTTTATATATGTGAAAGAAATAATGATGAAAAGTTATAAAATCTTAAAAATAGTCTAAAAGTCTTTGATGCTGAGCTATTTGCTATATTTTAGGTTTTCAAATGAATGTAAAGCTTTAATTTAAGAAAAATTAAAGAAATTTGAATTTTTTCTGACAGTTAAGCTGTAATTTAAAGACTTTAAAACATTAAATTAAGAAGATTAAAATCTGTTCTAAGAATTTTATCTTTATTAACTATATAAAATGTCTTATAAAGACTGAAGCACTTGTCAGCTAAAAAACTTATTGAAATTTAATTAAAAAAGAACATATTTACATTAAAATAAAGATTGAATCTTATTGAAATCAGAATAAATATTTTAAAAACATTAATAGACTTTAATTTTTCACATTTACTTAAATGAAATTAGATTATGATTATTTTAAATTCTATTTAAATAAACTATCTGACTATAATTTTGATAAATGTCATCTGTTATATTGTTAAAGATAGACATCAGAACATCTTTTAATTACTTATTATTATTTTAAAAATGAATAATAAGTATTAAAAAAAAATTAAAAGATCTATCACTAAAAATTAGAACTCTTTTTACTATAAAAGAAGAAATTTAGACTGTTTTACAGTTTCTGAAAGAAATAAGAGTAAAAATCAGAAAATGATTATTAGAGAAGAAAATGAAAAAAGAGATTGATTTAATTAAAAGAAAAGTTAAAGAAAAGTTAATTAATAATTAAGAAAATAGTTTAACTGCAAAGAAGTGATTAAAAAGTATATTAATATGTAAATTTTTTATGTTAAAAGTTTTATGTGCTATTTTCTGTTTTTAACTGTCATAGTCTTATAGGCTGCATGTGATGTATGAAGAATAAATAAATAAATAAATGTAAGAAAGATGAAATGTAAAAAAGATAAAATGTAAATATGATATGTATTAAGACTATAATGCATTGCTATAATAAACATAAGATTGAGACTTCATATTTATTATATTCATTCATAACATAAAGAATAAAAATAAACAAATTATAAAATTTTATTTATTTTTCTTTTAACTTCTTACATTTACATCACATCTATCTACAACACTGTCAGCTAATATGTTTCTTAATTGAATACAATTTAATTATAATATTTAATTATAATAATTATATCTTGCTGAATCTTAATTAACAGATTTGCAAAATTATTCTTTTTGCATTAAAAAAGCTTATTATTTACTTAAAATACTATATCTTACATCTTTATCTTATCATCAAATCATAACATCAAGATTTATATTGTTCTTTTGTATTTCTTTTCTTAAAAATAATGAACTATATTAATTACTTACAGTGTACAGTATATCTTTTAAAAAGTAAAATGTACATAAATTTATTTCTTTCAATTTTCACAAAAAGAAATGTATTAAGATTAAATTTAATAATATATTTTATTTATCTTTTAAGTACTTATTAATTGAAGAATCTCTATGTTATAGCTGAGAATTAAAATAAAGAAATAAAATAAAATTAATAGTTAAGTATATTTTATTAAAAGTATTAAGTAAATGTTCAATTTTATTAAAGATCATTAAGATTAGAAAGCTTTAACAGATCTATATGTAAAGTTTTAATAAGATTAAAATTGAATGTACTGAAGTAGTAAATTGCACTGTAAAATGAGTTGCATTGAATAAACTAAAAAGCTTAATTTAATATAAGTAGACAAATAAAAATGAAAAAATATATATGATAATAGTCACTAAACATGATATTATGAATGACTGCTATCTTAAAGAAATTAACAATAAGAAATTTTATCACTTCATTGTATTGCTTACATACTCACACTGTGATATAAAGAAGTTTATAGTTGAGTTTAAGAAAATTTAAAAAGCAAAGAAATGTTGTATGACTAAAGTGAAAGAGAAGAAGAAACATTAAGACTATTTTAATAAGATATATAAGATATTAATGAAGAACAATCTCATTAATGAAGAAGACAGCAAAAAAGAAAACAAGATAAGCATTTATGATTTTTAGTATACATAAAAATAATGTTAATTAAATTTAAATGTTGTTTCTCATTGATTTTATTGAGCAGAATGTGATCTTTAAGCTTAAAGTAATGATTAAGTATCATAAGAAATTGATCAATAAGTATAAACTTGAAAAGTTAATAAATACTGAAGACTTTAATCTTAGTAATATTATAATTGAATTTTACTGTCAGATTATAAATTTAAAATATATAGAAAATGAAAATTAAAAATATAATTCTATTACTTTATTCTATTACTTTCATCACTGACAGATCACTTAAATATAAAATGTCTTTGCTGATTAATCAGAATAATATTGATGACAAAAATATTAATGAGAATTTTTAAACTAAAGTTGAGCTATTAAATAATGAAGAGAGTGCTGATGATTCATTTAAGTAAAAAACTTAAAGCTTTGTTGTCAATGAGAAATCTGACAGTTAATTGATTAAAGAGACTGATATTAATAAGAATGTAAATAAGAGATTTGAAAGTGAGCTGATTGAGAAGACTGATATGAATAAGAAAGTAAGTAAGAAATTTGACAGTAAAATAATTAAAAAAACTACAGAAGATAATAAAAAGACTGTTTTAAGATTTGTATTAAAATTTAAGTTATTCATTTTTAAGTATGTGAAAGCATAATCTTCATATAAGCTTACTTAATGTATTAGTAGCTGCTCTAACATCATTAATCTTATGTAGAATATAAAATTAGCTTTTAATTTTTAAATATCTTATTTATTTTTTTCATTTTCAGATTAATGCTGTGAGCTTATGTGAAGTAACAGAATTAAGTAATAGAATTAAACAATATAAAATTATAAATAAACTGCTGTAAAAGCAAAACTGCTTATTAAACATTTACAATTACATTTTAATAATATTTTAATTATCTTCTTATCTTCACAGTTCATTCTAAACATCTTATTATTATTATTATATTCATTATAAGTTGTTCACAATCATTAATAATCAATTCATCAACTTAATCACAACACAATAAAATTAATAATAATGCATCATTAAAATTTCAACTTAATAATGTTAATACTTTTCTCTTTGATCTCTGTCTTTTGACTGTGAAGAATTATGTGATGTGAAAGAAAAAAATCAATATAAACTTTTAAAAGTAATAAATAATTACTGTATGAATAAGAATGCATTTTAAATAATTAATTACTTAAAATTAAAAGAATTGCTCTGCTTAAGTATAAGATTATTATAAATAGATTGCTTAAATATTAAACAATTTGCTGAAGTTAATTTGCAAAGATTACATCCTTTAATTTACTCATTCTTTCATTAACAATGTTAATATAAACATTATGAAACAGCATCTTGACTGAAAGATATGTTGAAGCATTAAGATTAAATATAATAACTTTATAATTTTTAATTTATTTAAAAATAAAGTAAATTAATCTGTAAATTTTATTATTTAATTATATTATTTCAATCTATTGCTCTTTAGCTCTACACTAATACATAAATGTAAATAGAATTGCAATAAACTATTATAATCTATTGAGTCTTACTCTTTCTTAATCTTTAAAGTACAGCTTCTTAAAACTATATTTATATTTAATATGTCTTTTTATTTAATTGAAAACTCTTAATTTTAATGATTTATTAAAATGCTACAATCAAACATTACAATTTCAGATTAAATTAAGATCTCAAAGCTTCTGAAGAATTAATATATAAAGATTAAAATGAAAGTTTTAAATGAATTAAAATTTTAAATAAAGATTTTATTAATATTAAATTGCTGAATCGGTCTCAACAATCTTGCATTTATAAGCATTACAGAATACTTTATTAATTTTAACTGAACTTATTATGAAGCATTGTTGACTTTTAAAGAACTGAAAGAGAGTTATACTGATAAAAAATTGACAATTTATATTTTTAAAACATTAAAGCAATAATATCTGCAGAATTAACTACTAATCATTACTGCAGATAATATTCATAATAACAATGCATTTTATCAGCATTTAAGTGAGCTTCTTAAGAAACAGAATATTTAATAAGATTATGAAGAATGTATTGTTAATTGTATAATATATATTATACAGTTATTGATGAATAAACTTTTTTAAATTTTAAATGTAAATATCAAAAATAATAATATTACTTTTATCTTTAATTTAAGAACTCTGCATTACATTAATTCAGATGTAATGTCTTTTAGTAATATTTAAAAAAAAATTAAGTTTAATCTTCTTTTATATTTAAATCTATTACTTTAATTTATTGCTCTTAAATTCATACTTTAACTATTACAATCAATGTCTTCTCTCAGTGACTTACTCAGTTCAAAAAGCTTTAAAAGTACAATGCTGTTAAAATAATACAGAATGTAAAAACTTAATGAAATTTATCTTATAATATATTGATTTGCATCTATACTTTGAAGAGTAAGTTAGTTAAATGAATTGCATATTAAACTTAAGAAATAAAGAATTTTTAAAATTGAAAATTGAAAATACTTAAATAAAAGCAGATTCAGTATATCATAATTTTTTTAAAGTCTTTTAAGAAATAAATAAAGATCTTTAAAACTATTAATGAATTATTAATTTACAAGAACTGATTTGTTTATAATGAGCTCTTTAATTACTTAGAACATCAGTGACAAAAATTTCTAAAAAATAATAAAGTTAAATGAACAGCTAAACTTTTTGATGCAGTATTTAATGTAAGAGAAAATCTTATTCAATATAATAAATAAACATTAAGTAAAAAGAATCCTCTATACAATTTTAATACAGTGTTAAATTCTTTTATTAAGCTTAAATTATATTATATATGTATTTTTAATTGTATCACTTCATTCTATTGCTCACTAAGCTCTTATAGAATTCATTATGAAATGCAATTTACATTAAGCATTATGAAAAAAAGTTTTGCATATATTATTAAAAACATTATCAATATTTTGAAATTAAATCAATCACAATCATCAGCTTTAAGTTCTTTTCTATAATACTAAAAAGTTTAGCTGTTATTGTGTTTCAGTGACAGCAAATACAAAGAAAATTAATTTATAATATAATTTTTAAAATTACAGTATAGCTAACAATTTCAATGATTGAAAGTACTGATGTTTTAAATAAATAAAAGTGTTTAACA
>JAABUJ010003271.1_pt1 | contig 18443 bp, 15 predicted proteins | sample 5559131 | NCBI WGS metagenome assembly JAABUJ01 (sample SAMN10711875, study PRJNA513366) | rock metagenome | isolation source: Antarctica rocks | place: Antarctica: Victoria Land, Mt New Zealand nord | collected 2016-01-07 | reverse complement strand
CCCACTGCGCCTCGGTCAACAACTCAAACCTCTTCTTGCTCATGCAAGCAGATCAACAGATACCCCGCCACACCCAACAGTACACAGCTTGAGGCCGAACCTATTTATGAAACAAGCTCTAGAAACAACGCGCATGGCTATGAAAGCCAAGCAGCTCGATTCGAGGCGAACGATAGCTTGGCTTGACGGGTTCGTCTCGCAGCAAATCCGTCGTCAAATACTTTTTATTATCGTCACAGAAGACAGTCACAACGTTAGCCTCAGGCCCGAGGCGATCCTGTGCCGCAAGTGCGGCCAGCAGATTGCATCCTGACGAAATTCCCACCCCGAGCCCCAGTTGGCACGCAATCTTCTGCGCCATCAGGATTGAATCTCCGTCCGAGACAGCGAGAACTTCATCCAACTCCGCGAAGTCAATCAGCGCCGGAATAAAGTCATCGGAGATTCCCTGGATGCGATGCGAGCCGATTTTGTGTCCGGTTGAAAGCGTGGGCGATTCGGCCGGCTCGACAGGATGAAGGCGGATGTTCTGCTGGCGGCTGCGCAGGAAGCGTCCAGTTCCCATGACTGTGCCGCCCGTGCCCACCCCGGCGACAAACGCATCCGGGACGCGTCCGCACGCCTGCATCTGCGCCCATATCTCCGGACCGGTGCCTTCCACATGCGCCTGCGCGTTGGCGGAGTTCGAGAACTGTCGCGGCAGAAAGATCGTCTCGTCGCTGGCGGCCAACTCCTCGCACATGCTGATGCTGCCCAGAAAGCCGCCCTGCTCGCGGCTGACGGGGACAACCTCGGCACCCAAGCCTCGAATCAGCTGCGCGCGTTCCTGGCTCATCCAGTCGGGCATAAAGATGCGCACGTGGTGACCCAGCGCGCAGCCGATCGCAGCGCAGGCGATTCCGGTGTTGCCGCTGGTTGCTTCAACCACGGTGTCGCCGGGCTTAAGCGTTCCATCCAGATAAGCACGGCGGAACACCGACAGCGCCATGCGATCCTTGATGCTGCCCGTCAGGTTCATCGCTTCCCACTTGGCAAAGAGCGTGCGCGGCTGCCCATCGACCCGCAGCATCACCTCAAGCAGAGGCGTGTTGCCGATGACTTGCACCAGCCCTGCAAATTTGGCGGCAACAGCCGCAGGCAATGCGGTGAGAGGACGGGACAGGGTAGCCATACGTCCAAGCTACTGAAGGTGGCACATCCAATTCCATAAAGGAATCATGCTTTCAGTAGGCTTCTGCCTTAAGATGTAAGGCAAGAAGCAGTTCGGCGCAATGCGGATTCCAGAAAGGCAGGAACAGTGAAAGCTACTGAACTGGACGCAATCGATGCACAGATACTTGAGGAGTTGCAGGCCGATGCAAGGATCGCCTACGCCGAACTCGGCCGGCGCGTTGGACTTTCGACTCCTTCAACGGCCGAACGTGTACGCAAGCTGGAAGAGGCAGGCGTGATTCTTGGCTATCACGCCCATGTCTCTCCGCAGAAGGTCGGCCTTGCGATGGGTGCTTTCGTCAAGATCAGCGTGGCCGGTGAGCGCTTGGTTCGATTCGCCAACCTGGTTCGCAAGGTGCCCGAGGTGCTGGAGTGCCACCGCGTGACCGGGCAGGAATCTTTCCTGCTCGAGGTTGCGGTTGAGAACGCAGCGCACCTTGAACGCGTCATCGACTCGCTGATGCCCTATGTCGCGACCAACACGTCCATCATTTTGGCGAGTCCGATCACGCGCGGAGCGGTGCGCCCCGTCATCAAGAGTTCGCGTAAATCCCGTTGAACTTTACGGCTGATTTTGTAACGGTGTGGGCGTTCCAACGTCCCCGCAAATACAGGGATCCTTCACTGCGTTCAGGATGACGACTCACTTTGGTTGTCATTCCCGAATGGAATCTGCGCCTTGTTCCTGTTCCCAGTTGTCTAAACCACCTATAAACCGCCTTACAGATCCATCGCGAGTACTTCGACCAGGTGCTTCGCGCCGCGCAGACCATTCTGCGTAATCTGTTCACGGCAGCTAAAGCCGTTGCTCACGACTAGATCCTGTGGCCCTGCGGCGCGCACTGCCGGCAGAAGAACACGTTCGCCCAGCGCCTGCGAGACGGCAAACTTTTCGCTTTCAAATCCGAACGGGCCGGCCATGCCGCAGCAGCCGGAATCGAGCAGCGTTACGTTAGCGCCCGTCGCCTGCAGCAACGCCATGTCGGGCTGCATGGACATGATCGATTTTTGATGACAGTGACCGTGTACCACAACGCGTCTGCCCGCAAGCGCTGGAGGCTGCCACGTAGGCTTTTCGATGAGGATGCTACCGATCATACGGGTCTGGCGAGCCAGGCGTTGCGCGCGTTCATCTGTTGGAAAGAAGTTCAGCAACTCGTCCTGAAAGACGCTCGCGCAGCTTGGCTCCAGCATGACTACCGGAGTACCAGCCATGATCTGCGGTTCGAATCGGTCAAGGATCTTCGCAAGGTAGGACTTCGCTTCCTTCAGAAAGCCGAAGTCGTACAGTGGACGCCCACAGCAGACATGCTCCTTCGGCACACTCACCTGCATGCCTGCGCTGGTGAGGACTTTCGCTGCTGCGTCGAGCACGTGCGGCTGGAAGTAATTGTTCCAGGTGTCCGGCCACAACAGCACGTCGGGGGAGGAAGCACTTTTGAAGCTGCTGCGGAAATTGCGCTTCGCAAGCCGCGGCAGATGGCGCTGCTTCGCCACGCCGAGGGCGGACTTGATTGCGCCCTCCATCGCGCTCATCCCAAGGTTCGCGAGGCCCGGCGCGATGCTGCCCAGCCGCGCCCAGCGATCCATAAACCCGAACGCATAATCCCGCGCGTGGTGGCGCGTGTGTTCGTGATAATGGGCCAGAAATTCGGCTTTCCAGGTGGCCATGTCGACGCTGACGGGGCACTCTGTCTTGCATGCCTTGCAGGAGAGACAAAGATCGAGCGCCTCTTTCACCTGTTTGTTCTGCCAGCGGTCCGGAAGCGTGTCGCCATTCATCAACTCCCAAAGCAGGTGCGCACGGCCACGTGTCGAGTGTTGCTCCTCGAGCGTCACCATGTAGCTTGGGCACATGGTTCCGCTGTTCTGTTTGCGGCACGCACCCACGCCGACGCAGCGCTCGGTCGCCTCAGCGAACGATCCGCCGTCGGCTGCGAAGCTGAAAAATGTGGGCTCGGCCACACTCTGATGGCCTGGGCCATGGCGTAAATTTTCGATTGGATCGTACACTGCGCGCGGGTCGACCAGCTTGCCCGGGTTCATACGATTGAGTGGGTCCCACAGTGATTTGAAGTCGACGAAAGCCTGCATCAGTTCCGGCCCGAACATCTTCGGCAGCAGCACGGCGCGGGATTGTCCGTCGCCGTGTTCGCCTGAAAATGAGCCGCCGTAAGCGACCACGATATCCGCCGCTTCTTCAATGAACCGGCGATAGTTTTGAACGCCCTCGACCGTTTTGAAATCGAACGTGATTCGCAGATGGACACAGCCCTGACCGAAGTGCCCGTACATGGGTGAGCGGTAGTTGTATCGCTCGATCAGCGCGAAGATCTCGCGCAGATAGCCACCCAGCCTTTCCGGAGGAACGGCTGCATCTTCCCAGCCTTCCCACGCACTGGGCTGTCCAGGAACGAAGACCGTCGCGCCAAGGGCGGATTCGCGCACCTTCCAGATGCGCCGCGCCTGTTCCGACGTGTAGAGCCGGCTGCTGGGCCTGACTGAAAACTCGCCGACCGCATCCATCAAGCGTTGCGCCTGCGCTTCGGCTTCGGCATTACTGTTCGCACCGAACTCGCATAGGAGAAAGCCGCCTCCTGGAGGAAGCAGCTTCATCTCTTCGGGAGCAAGGCCTTTCTTCTGGATGGCATCGAGCAGTGTTTGATTGAATCCTTCAAGTCCAATCGATTTGAACTGCAGGACATCGGGAACATGGTCCGCTGCTACGAAACCATTCTCGAATCCGAGCACGACCAGGCGGCGGCATTGCGGGCTCTTCACCAGCCGGCACGTAGCCTTCAGGATCGTGACGCAGGTTCCTTCCGAACCCACCAGCGCCCGCGCCACGTTGAAGCCGTTCTCGGGCAGCAGCCAATCAAGATTCAACCCTGAAACGCGCCGCGGAATGTCAGGAAACCGCTCACGAATCAGCGTCGCGTATTGGTCGCGCAGGCATCGTAGACCTGCGTAGATCTCCCCCTTGCGACCGCCTTCGGCAATGATGCTTCGCAGTTCTTCCTCAGTGGTCGCGCCCACTGTCATGCGCGTGCCCTCGTAGAGCAGAACGTCCAGCGACTCGATATTGTCAACCGTCTTGCCGCCCAGCAGACCATGCACCCCGCAGGAGTTATTGCCGATCATCCCGCCAATCGTGCATCGGCTATGCGTCGCAGGGTCGGGAGCAAAGGTCAATGCATGTTGCTCAGCCGCATCCCGCAACGTGTCGAGCACGATGCCAGGCTCGACTTCAGCCCGCTCACCCTCAAGGTCGAGCGTGAGCAGGCGGTGCATGTACTTTGAGAAGTCGATGACGACCGCAACATTGCACCCCTGACCTGCCAAGCTGGTTCCGCCGCCGCGCGACAGCACGGCAGCACCGGCATCGCGACACGCCGCAAGGGTTGCAATCACGTCCTCGGCATCTCGCGGGATCACCAGGCCGATGGGAACCTGGCGGTAATTGGAAGCATCTGTGGCGTACAGAGCGCGCGCAGCCCGATCGAAACGAACCTCGCCCCGAACAGTGGCTCGCAACTGCGATTCAAGCTCTGCGGCTCCGGCAAATTGTTCGTGCGGGTGATTAGCGGTACGCTGGCTGGCGACGGCCTGAGGTGGTTGCAGAATGGGAAAGTTGGGTTTCATTTGAATCTCATCAGCTCTCAAGGGCCGGGCGCGAACGTTGCAAACGACGCAGCAGCGTGCGCGGATGCAGCGCTGGCGGAACATCGAACAGGCTGCGCACAAACTCCGGAAAAGTATCGTGCGCAATAGTAAGGGTGGATGGCAAAACGTAGAAGTTCATCAGGAACTCGCAGATCAGCAAGGACGAAGCTGCTCCATAAAGACCCCACACCCGGGCAAAGATGAAGGTAATCACAACCGTAATCCCGGTCGATCCCACAAAGACCAATGCCAGCCGTTTGTGTCGATTGGTGGCGCGCAGGATAGCGGCGCTGGTAGACCACAACGAGTAAAACACAACCACCGTCAGCAGGATGGAAAGCAGCCCACGGCTCGGCGGAACCTTGCCGCGCGTCCAGTGGTTCAGGAACCAGGGACCTCCCGCTGTCATCAGCAACACAACGGACACAGCAAGGATCAGAGCCATCTGGCAGGCGCGCCGGTGCAACGTGCGGATCAATGCGGAGTCACGTTGCGCAAATGACACCGAGAACTCCGGCTCGAACGAATTATTAATCATCTGCACCATCTGCAGCGCGACCCGCGAGACCGTGCGCGCGGTGGAGAAAACCACAACCGCAAGCGGGCCAAGTGCGTAGCTGACGGCCAGAAGAGTTCCCTGCAAATTGAGCGCGTTGCCCATGGGAAAGCCCATGAAGGCAAACGCCGGAGCCGCCAACGCCTTGATTTCGGCGACGGATGCATGATCCCAGCCGAAGCGAACCCACGGAATATCGCGACGCACCATCGCCATCAGAATGAAAGTTCCCACGATGTTCGCCGACGCATAGACCAGGGCCGTCGTGCGCGGTCCATACCCGAGCGAGACGGGGACCAGCATCGCACCAAACGCAACCAAGGTCAGCGTGCTCTTGACGAATCCGCCGAAAGGATAGCGACCAATGCTGCGGTACGCCGATTGCAGCAGTTGTTCCAGCTGATTGACCAGCACCGCGAGGCCGAGACAGCCGACGATCCAGCGCGTGTCATGGCGCGAGATGGAGTGGACGTGCAGCAAATGCGCGACAGGTAGCACAGCCAGCAGGACCGCCACCACAGAAGCAGTGCACACCATCACAATGACAATCAGCCACCAGCACGACTGAAAGATGCGCAGTGCGGATGCGCGGTCGTCGCGCGCCACTGCCATGGTCATTTCGTTGCCGGCGACCGTTCCGAAACCGATGTTCGAGAAGCTGAGATAGTTTGGAATCGCGTTCAGGATGAGCCACTCGCCAAAGACCGGTTCGGTCCAGAAGTGGAGGAACACGGGAACCTGCACCAGCTGAATGAAGGTGCCCGCCAGCTTGCTGATCCAGTTGGAAGCCAAACCCATGATCAGCCGGCGTTTGGTGGCGGCGTCGATACTCATCCGGCCCTGTCGTTATTGCTCAACATGATGCGATTGTATCAATCTACGGTGCTGCTTACTGCGCTCGCAGATCGCGGTCCACTTTCATCTTTTCAAGCGTAAGCTGCTCGACCACGCTGGAGTCGCCGCGACGTTCTGCTTCGCCGATCGCCGACCGCAGTTCACGTTGACGGCGGTGCAGCATGCGAGTGGATAAGGACTGCAAGGCGTACTCGACCTGCTCCGCAATGCTCTGCGGAGCAGACGTGCGGCCCTGCTGCTGTGACGGCGTGTCCGTATCCACCTGCGCTGCCAGCACACCCGCCAGCAAGGTGCGCATGGCGTCGTCCGGAGCTGCGTCCAGCGGATTGTCGGGTGCCGGTGCGCTCGCCAGAGCTTCGAGCAGCGGCGCGGAGGCAAGGCCCTCGTACCACTCAGGATGCTGCGCCAATTCTTCTGCCGCGTGCTGCCGCGCTGCATTGGCTGGCGGCAGAACCAGTGCGCGCAGCAGGATGCGCTCAGCTTCGGTCGCGGGCTCGACGCGCCGGGTGCGAACACTTTCCAGCCTCTGCGCTGCGGCCAGACGCACCTCCTGGCGCACCAGCGCGGAGTCGATGCCCAGCTTCTGCGCGGCATCCTCTACAAATTCGCTGCGCTGAATCGCATTGGGCATGCGGCGGATGTGCGGCAGCAGAAAGTTCATCGCCTTCATCTTCGCTTCCGCACTGCGCCCTGGAAACATCTGGCGTGCGCGTTCGATCAGATAATCGGTGTGGCGCCGGGCTCCGCGCAACGCGGCCATGTAGGCCTGGATTCCCTGTTCGCGTACGAAGCGATCAGGATCGAGTCCACCTTCCAGCGCAATCACCTTTACCTCGAAGCCCTCCTCCGTCAGCAGGGCCACGGATTTTTCTGCGGCAGCCGCGCCTGCCTGATCGGGATCGAAGTTAACGACGACCCTCTTTGTAAATCGGCTAAGCAGGCGCACCTGCATCTCCGTAAACGCAGTGCCGGAGGTCGCCAGGACGTTGTGGATACCAGCCATGTAAACGCTGATGCAGTCCATCTGTCCTTCGACCAGCAGCGCGAAATCGTTCTCCCGCATCTGGGCCTTGGCCTTGTCGAGATTGAACAGCACGTTGCCTTTGGTGTACAGCAGCGTTTCGGGCGAGTTGATGTACTTCGCGACGGGACGTCCCTTGTCATCTACCTCGTCGAGCGCGCGCGCAGTGAAGGCGATCGTCTTGCCCTGCTCGCTCGCGATGGGGAAGGTGATGCGCTTGCGAAAACGCGCATAAAGCGGTCCGGTGGGTGCGCCGTCGTCATTTTTCTCACTCGACGTAAAAAGCCCGCTTGCGCGCAGGACTTCATCGCTGAAGTGCGGCTGCAGGCGCTCGCGCATATCGTTGAAGTCATCCGGCGCAAAGCCGATGCGAAACTTCTGCATCGTCTCCGGAGTGGCTCCGCGCGCCGTCAGATACTCGCGTGCACGTGCTGCGGCCGGTGACTTCAACATCGCCTCAAAATACTGCGTCGCAGCTTCATGTAGATCCATCAGTTGGCGTCGCAGGCCAGCGTCGCGGGCTTCCTCGGGTGAGGAAAACTCGCGTTTGGGCAGAGGGATTCCGGCTTTGACGGCAACCGCGCGCACCGCCTCAGGAAAGGTAATAACGTCCATCTTCATGACAAAGGTGAAGACGTCTCCCTTCTCGTGGCAGCCAAAGCAGTAGAAGAAGCCGTGGTGTGCGTTGACTGAGAACGAACCGGTTTTTTCCTTGTGGAACGGGCAGAGGCCGGTGAAGTTCTGGGCTCCGGTCTTGCGCAGCTTTACATATTCGCTAACGATCTTGACGATGTCGACCTGCTGCTTGACGATTTGGGCGAAGCTGTCTGCCATGGTCTGCCGGGGGCGGTTTCTCCAGTCTACCGGGCGCACTGCGATATAGTTTCCGCATGAAACTTTCCGGCTTGCTCGCTCTGTCCGTCGTTGCTGCGTCCTTCGTTCCTGCTCAAGCCCAGCAAGCACCGGCACCTGATCGTACTGAACGCCTGCTGCAGCAACTTTCGGATGCTCCGGGGCCGCCGGGGGCAGAGGAGCCTGTGCGGGCCATCATGGTCCCGGCCATGAAGCCGTTTGTGTCCACGCCCATCCGCTACGACGGCCTGGGGTCGGTGATTGCGCAGCAGGGGTCCTCTGGGCCGACCATCATGATCGACGCTCATATGGACGAGTTGGGCGGAATGGTGCGCCGCATTACTCCGGCAGGATTTCTGACCATGCAGATGCTGGGTGGATGGCTCGACCAGGCGCTGGTCGATCAGCGCTGGATCATCCTTGGGTCCAAGGGTACGGTGCATGCGGTTACGGGAATTCGCGACATCCACGTGGTGCCGGCCGACGAGCGGACGAAGGTGTACCCTCGTAATTCTCTCTTCCTCGATATTGGAGCCAAGAATGCTGCGGAAGCGGCGGCGATGGGGGTCGAGCCGGGTGATCCAGTCGTGCCGGACGCACCCTTCGTGGCGCTGAATGGCTCGGACAACTACCTGGGCAAGGCCTGGGACGATCGCATCGGCTGCGCGGTGCTGCTTGAAGCGATGCGGCGCACAGCGGCTCATCCGCACCCGAACACGCTGGTTTTCGTGGCGACGACCCAGGAAGAGATCGGTCTGCGCGGCGCCAGGACAGCCGCGCAGGTGGTCAAGCCGGCGCTCGGAATTGCGATTGAAGGTGGTATCACCGGCGACTCTCCCGTAGGACATCCGGAGGAGTCGCAGGTGAAGCTGGGCGCGGGGCCAGGGTATTTTCTTTACGATTCGAGCACGCTGCCCAACCGCAAGGTGGTCGACTTCGTACGCGAAACCGCCAAAGCTGCCGGCATCCCGCTGCAAGCCGACCTGGTACAGGGCTATGGAGACGACTCGGCCGAGATGCAGGCCAGCAACGGAGGAACACCCACCATCAACCTGGTGGTTCCGGTGCGCTATACCCATGCCCACAACGGCATCGTCAACCGCAAGGATTTCGACGGCATGGTGAACCTGGTGGTCGCCATATTGGAGCACCTGGACCAGGCAACCGTCAACCGGCTGCGGGACTTTACCCCCCAGCCGTAGTGGATCCTTTCGCGCACTTTGCCCGACTTACTGAAGACCACAACAAACGCAGATTCCCTACGGGAATGACAACTAAAGAGCCGTGCTGTTGTTTTCTGTCTGTCATTCCCGGAGGGAATCTGCGTCTACTTTGCTGTTCCGGTTTTCGATACCACATGCAAAGAGAACGGCCGCCCGGGTTGGCGGCCGTTTTGGTTTCTGCGGTACTTCGATTCAGGCAGTGGCCTGCATCATCTTGGCTGAAGCGCGGTGCATAATCTCCACTTCGGCGGGAGCGAACATCTCTTCGGTGACCGCACCGAGCGCCACAAACCCGGGAGAGTCGTTGAGGACCGCCGAGATCTGGTTCCAGCGCAGGAAAGGCGAGGTGGTAGGAAGCATGATCATGCGCCGCTTCGGCTCGGGCAAAGCGAAGTAGCCCAGCCAGAGTAGGAGAGCCGAGATGACAGACAAGCCGGCTATCAGATTTAGGACAGACATGATCTCATGCACATGAGCAAGCCACGCCGACGCGACCAGATCCTTAGCAGCGATTATTCCCAGGCCAAGGCTAACTCCGAACACCTTACTGCAATGGTTTAAACCCATTGGGCGAATTGCCAGACAAACGAAGAAGAGCATGCAAAGAGTTAGAACGCTCTGAGTCTGTTGCAACTGGCTGATAAAGGCAACCGCAAATCTAAGCCCGGTCATGTGGGGACCGAAGGCCATGGCTATTGAGAGGGTCAGCGCGATACCGGCAGCCCAGCGGAACATCAAACGTCCCAAACGCTGAAGACCGGGCAGAGGCTTCATGGCGAGATTGTAGAGGCCATAAATGATAACGAAGCCGAGGATCGTTTCGATCGCATATGTCCCCCAGTAGGTATAAAAGTATGCCCGATACATCGATTTCTGATGGGTCATCGCGGCATTTGCGGCAGAATGCAGAAGACCGATCAAAGCTACGTCAGTGACCGCGCGAAACATGAGAAAGGCGCCAAGAAACCAATATGTTCGCAATTGACGCCGATTATGGATCGCGAAGAGCGTCACTAAGCACAGTGCCGGTTCAGCAAATGATAACAAGCGGGTAAGCTCTGTAGTCGTCACGGGGCGAACCTCTGCACGCAGAATAGCGCACATCCGGGCCCGTGCGACAGCTTAACCCGCGTAACTCAACCTTTATTTACCATTTCCCGATCCCACAGGCGTTCGCGTCATCCGGGGCGCACATTGGTATGGGCATTGCCGAGGATTTCGCGGTCAGAGTGGTCTGACTGGGGGAGTTGGTGATGTGGGCGGAGGCGACGGCACCGGTGACGACGAGGGACAGGGCGAAAGCGCGCAGGAGGTTTTTCATGGTGAGTTCCCTTTCCGGGGTAGTACTAAAGTTAGGGTTGCTCAACTCTGTGCTGGACAAACCCGATGTGGTAACCATATGATCGAGTGGGACCTAAGTCCAATCATTAGAACAATATAAAAAGTGAATAACGGGCCTGAGTGACTGACGTAATATTCTTCCTGGAAGAATTATTTTGATACTTGCCTGAAAAAAGTTCCAATCCATTTGAGCTCTTTGGGCGTATTTAACAGATCATTGGCAGAATATTCCCTGTCACCAAGCATGTTCTTCGCGTCTGCTTGTCGTCGCGTTGGTTATTGTGCTCTTCGCGGTGGGGTCGGAGGCCTGGATGGAACGCTTAGAACCGGCAGCCGCTCATAGTGCAAACGCAGATTCCCTCCGGGATGACAGCGAGAGCAAGGTAACGGCAACAGCAAACGCAGATTCCCTGCGGAATGACAGCTGGAGGGCGAGGCGGAGGCAAGGGCTCCTGCGGGATGACAGCTGTAGCTGATTGGTAGTGTGTACGGTGTTGCCGCGTTCGGCGAATACAGGGATCCTTCACTACGTTCAGGATGACGACTCTCCAGTCAGGATGACGACTCTCCAGAAATGGGTAATCTGGTCTGGCTTCTTAGTTGTCATTCCCGCAGAGAATCTGCGGTTGTCTTTGCATTCGCCGTCGTCTTTATACCTGATCGAATGGTGCACAGTATCGCCGCGCTCGGCGAATGTCTTGGCGGATCGTCAGGCGAGGGGAGGCATCCGGAGGTCAGGGTTTGATTGGGTGCTGGCGGCGGCGTGACTTTGCAGCGCGAGCCCAACTTGCTGACCGATGAGGATGGCATTCAGCGCGACGATGATCGCGACCACCACCCAGCCGGCGATGCGCGTGCGTTGAGCGCTCGAGAAGCTGTCCATGACACTGGTGCGGCTGGTGAGGATGAGCAGAGGGATCAGCGCGAACGGCAGCGCGAAGCTGAGGACGACCTGCGAAAGCACCAGGATCTGGAACGGCTGGAAGCCCACGGCGATGACTACAAGGGCTGGAATGATGGTGATCAGGCGGCGGAGGTAGATGGGGAATTTGACCTCCAGAAAGCCTTCGATGATGACCTGGCCGGCCATGACTCCGACGGTGGAACTGGAGAGCCCGGAGGCGAGCAGCGCGACCGCGAAGACGATGGCGGCGGAGGGTCCGAAGAGCGGCCCGAGGGTCCGGTAGGCCTCGCGGATGGGGTCGGCGATCTGGGAGACGTCCCCGTGTAGATGGGTGAAGGCGACGGCGGCCATGATGATCATGGCGGAGTTGATCAACCAGGCACCGTTCATGGCGACGAAGACGTCGATCAACTCGTAGTGGAGGAAGCGCGAGAGGATGGAGCGGCGCGGGCGATGGAGTTCGACGCTGGAGGAGCGGACGGCCACTTCGGCGGGCACGGGCGATCCGGTCAGTTCGCGCAGACGCGGCTGCACCAGCGCCGAGTGGAGATAGATGACGTGCGGCATCACGGTGGCTCCCAGCATTCCCACGGCGGCATAGATGGAATCGTGGAAGTTGGAAGCGGAGGAACGGTCGAGCGTGGGCAGCAACGTCCCGAGGAAAGCTGCATGCCAGTCGGGGTGAACCAGGAAAATTTCAAATCCATAGCAGAGCCCAATGACGCAGACCAGGCCGATGATGCCGCGTTCGAGCCAGCGATGGCCGGCCAAATCGAGCGCGAGAATCCCGAAGACCAGCACGGTGGAAACAACGGCCGCGAACAGCAGGGTCTGCATGGGCGACCAGCCGCGAGCGTACAGCGTAGGCCCGAGCAGGAGGTCGATGCCGATGGCGGCTCCGAGGAACTCGGCCAGATCGGTCGCAATGGCGGCGATTTCGGCCGCGACCCAGAGCAGAAACGAGGTAGAACGCTTGAAGTGTTTGCGGCAGTTCTGGGGAAGCGTGAGGCCGGTGACAATGCCCAGCTTGGCCGAGAGGTACTGGATGAGGATGGCCATGGCGTTCGACCAAAGCAGCACCCAGAGCAGGCGATAGCCGAATTGCGTGCCGCCCAGGATGTTGGTGGCGAAGTTGCCGGGGTCGATGTAGGCGACCGAAGCAACGAAGGCGGGACCAAAGTACGACCACATCTGGCCGCGCCGGAAGGCAGGTAGAGAGGGCTGGCGGGGCTTGCTCCCGGTAGGTTCAGGCGGGGAGGCGGGTGAGTGGCCGGGCTGGGGATCGGCGGCTTGGCCGAGGGGTACGGGCGGCACTTCTTCCATTCTTTCTCAGGTTAGCACCTAGGTTTTGGAGTAGCAGGTGGTTTCGCCGTTGGATGCTGGATTGGCCGGGCGTGCGGTAGGTTGGAGAGATGAAGATTGTGGTGATTGGCGGCGGCGGACGCGAGCATGCGCTGGTGCGGGCCATGGGAAAGAGCGCGCGCGTGACCGAGATGGTATGCGCTCCGGGCAATGGCGGCATCGCGGGGGAGGCGCGCTGTGTACCGCTGGATGTTGCATCGGTTGAAGCGGTGGAGGCTTTGGTGCGGGCTGAAGCGCCCGATTTGGTCGTCGTAGGACCGGAGATTCCGCTGGCGGCCGGTGTGGTGGATGCTTTGAAGTCTGCGGGTGTGCGTGTGTTTGGGCCTGTGCGGGGGGCGGCGCAGCTCGAGAGCAGCAAGGCGTTTGCGAAGGAGTTTATGCAGCGCTGGGGGATTCCAACCGCAGCGTACAAGGTGTGTGGGTCGGTGGCGGAGGTTCGGACGGCGCTGGAGGGCTTTCCGGAGCGTGTCGTGGTGAAGGCCGATGGGCTCGCGGCAGGTAAAGGGGTTGTCTTGTGCAGCACGCATCAGGAGGCGGTTGCGGCGGCGGAGGATCTATTTGGCGGCGGTCTGCTGGGTTCCGCCGCGGAGAGCGTGGTGCTCGAGGAGATGCTGGAGGGGCCCGAGATTTCTTATTTTGCCATCTGCGACGGGAAGCGTGCGGTGACGCTGGGCTTCGCGCAGGACCATAAGCGTGTAGGCGAAGGGGATACGGGCCCGAATACGGGCGGGATGGGGGCCTACTCCACTGACGACCTGGTGACGGCGGAAGAGGCGGCGTGGCTGCACGGGCATGTGGGGCAGCGCGTGGTGGACGGGATGCGTGCCGAGGGGATTCCGTTCCAGGGCGTGCTGTTTACCGGGTTGATGATGACGCCGGACGGCCCCAAGGTGCTTGAATTCAACACCCGGTTCGGTGATCCGGAGACGGAGGCGCTGTTGCTGCGGCTGGATTGCGATCTGGTGGGGTTGCTGGAAGCGGCAGCGCAAGGCAATCTGCGCGAGGGTGCAGTGCGGCTGAAAGCGGGGGCGAGCGCGTGTGTGGTTCTGGCCAGTGGAGGGTATCCGGGGACGTATGCGTCGGGGAAGGTGATTTCCGGGCTGGACGACGTAGCGGCTGGCGTGGAGGTATTCCATGCGGGCACGGCGCAACGCAATGGAGAGCTGGTTACGGCGGGTGGGCGTGTGCTGGCGGTGAGTGCGACTGGGTCGACGCTAGAGGATGTGCTGCGACGGATCTATGCTGCGGTCGCAGGGATTTCGTTCGGCGGGATGCAGTACCGGAGGGACATTGGCTGGCGTGCGCTGGGCAGGTCAGGCCGGGTCGGCAAGAGCCAGCAGAGCGCGGATGGATCGCCAGTTGCGGGCGGTGCTGACGGTGTTTAGCTGCGCATCGAAGTAGGCGTTGGTGAGGCGGGTGCGGGCCATGCCGTTGGGAAGATGCAGGTAGACTTCGCGGTTCAGGACGGCGAAGGAGTCGCCTGGAGAACGGGCATGGTCGAGCGCGTCGACAGCTGCCTGGGTGGGCTGGTCGGCGAGAAAGTAGACATGGAGCGGGTCTTCGGGTCCGCCGGGCTGGGCGAAAGGGTTGGCCGCGTAGGCCTCGCGGAGTGCCCTAGCGGAGCGCAGCACGATGCGGCCCGGATAGCCAAAGCGTGCGGCGATCTCGGCAGTGACCGCCGCGACCAGGGGCTCGGGTGCGTGCGAGGTGAAGACTACGTTGCCGCTCTGGATATAGGTGCGGACGTTGGTGGCTCCGGCACTCTCGAAGATCGCGATCAGGTCGCGCATGGGCAGGCGAGCTTTCCCGCCTACGTTGATGCCGCGCAGCAGGGCAATGTGGGTCATGGGCGTTGGTACACGACTTTGCCGGAAACGATTGTGGCATGGATGCGGCCTCGCATCGTGTGGCCGTCAAATGGAGAATTTTTCGATTTTGAGAGGGAGGCTTGCGCCGAGTAGGTCCACTCTGCCGCTGGGTCGAAGAGCACCACGTCTGCCCAGCTCCCGGGGGTCAGGGTACCGGCCTGCGAGAGTTGGATGAGCTGCGCGGGGGTTGTGCTCATCAGGCGAATGATTTGGCTGATTGGCATTCCGTGCTCGTGGTGAAGTACGCGCAGAGCGAGGCCGAGCGCCGTCTCGAGGCCGGTGATGCCGTTGGGGGCGCGCTCGAACTCGACCTCTTTCTCATGGCGAGCGTGAGGCGCGTGGTCGGTGGCGATGCAGTCGATTGTCCCGTCGAGCAGCCCGGCGATGATGGCTTGACGGTCGCGCTCGCTGCGGAGTGGGGGGTTCATCTTGGCGTTGGTGTCGTACTCGCCGATGGCTGCGTCCGTGAGGGTGAAGTGGTGTGGGGCGGCTTCGCAGGTGACATGCAGGCCGCGCGATTTGGCCGCGCGGATGGCGTTGATAGCAAGTTCCGTCGAGACGTGCTGAACGTGCAGGTGCGGGCGATGTTTTTCAGACTTCTCGACTCCTTCGAGGAGGCGGAGGTCGCGTTCGACGATGGACGATTCGGCTTCTGCCGGGTAGCCGCGCAGGCCCAGGCGGAACGCAACGGGACCCTCGTGAATCAGTGCACCGTTTGAGAGATGCGGGTCTTCGGCGTGCTGCGAGAGGATTCGTCCGGCGCGGGCTGCGGCCATAAGGGCGGCGCGCATCATGCTCTCGGCGAGGATGGGCTTGCCGTCGTCCGTGAAGCCTACTGCTCCGGCCTTGGACAGCGCGGCAAAGTCGGAGAGAACTTCGCCTGCGCTGCCGAGAGTAGCGGCCGCCATGGCGAAGACGCGAACTTTGGGGTGGCGCTCGGGGGAAAGCATCCAGCGCAGAGACTCCACTGAATCGTTCACCGGAATGGTGTTGGGCATGGCCACGACGGAGGTGAATCCTCCTGCGGCTGCGGCTGCGGTTCCGGAGGCGATGGTCTCTTTGTAGGTCTGGCCGGGCTCGCGCAGGTGGACGTGAATGTCTATAAGGCCGGGAGCCACGATCAGACCCCTGGCGGCGAAAATTTCCTCCGCCTGCGAAAGAGTACCGGGAGATTCAACGGCGGCGACGAGACCATCGCGGAGGAGCAGGTCTTGCGGGGCATCGAGACCGGCGGCAGGATCGATCAGGTGACCGTTGCGGATGAGCAGCGTTGACATTGGGTTCTATGCTATCGCCCGCTTGCCGGTGAGAACACCATCCGGGCTAGACGGCTTTACGTTGGAAGGTGGTCTTCTTGGTGTTTGCGAAGGAGTCTTTGGCCTTGAAGGAAGCGGCGGAGACGGTAGGGACGGGCTTGGCACCGTTTTTGCCCTGTGCTGCTTTTTCGCGTGCGGACTGGAGCTTCTGGGCGGCGCGGCTGAGTCCGCCGATCTTGACTGTGCCGGGTTTTGGAATGAATTCGCTCATGGGGAAATCCTCTCACGATTCATTTCTGCGTGCACGTCGCAGCGCCTGTACGTCCGCCAGTTCGCAAGACGCGCGGTGGATGACATGCAGCAGCAGCCGGCAAGTGTCCGAGCCGTTTCTCTCATAATTTAGGCACGGAATTGAAGAGCCACAGCCAAGCCAGCAGCTTACGTGGCGTGAAAATGTCTTTCACTGCGGAAACTCGAATGATGGGCAGGCAGGGACCAGCTCACTCGGGAATGATTTTTACGAACACGCCATCCGGCAGGGTTGCCCCGCCCAGCAGATGGACTGCGCCGGCGCGGGTGAATCCGCGCAGCATCGTTCCGACTGCGGGTTTTTGCAGCTGCGGTGTGGGTGCGGGCGGGCTGGCAATGCGAGGACGCAGCGCCAGCGACTCCACCGCGCTTGCACCCGCGCTGCCGCGCTTCATCCCCTGGTCCATCGCTTGATTGGCGAGTGCGTCGGCTTCCTTGTTCTTATGCCGCAAGGCGTGGCTGATCTCGAACTTTTCAAGCTTCGCGATGCGGTTGCGTGCCTCCTGCCAAAGCGGTTTCAAGTCAGGCGAGTTGACCTTGTACTTGCCTTGAATCTGCTTGACCATCAGCTCGGAGTCGGAGACCACCTTCAGATGCCGATGCCCGTGTTCGAGCGCCCAGCCAAGCACGGCCAGCAATCCGGAGTATTCCGCAAAATTGTTCGTCCTGATGCCAAGAAAGTCGGACAGCTCTGCGACCTTGTGACCTTGGCTGTCCGCGATGACGGCACCAAATCCAGATGGTCCAGGGTTGCCGCGCGAGCCTCCGTCGCAGTGCGCGTGCAGAAACTCAGCGTCGAAAGCTTCGGGAAAGAGCGGCATGGAGTGATTTTACGTTGCAAACGACAGAACCTTAGCGCAGAGGACACAGAGCAGACGCGTGAGGCCGCAGAAAAAGAAACTGGACGGATTTACAAATGGTATAGAGGACCGGGCACAGTAAGAACAAACGCAGATTCCCTTCGGGAATGACAACCAGAACACGGGAGACAGCCCGAACCACGCGTTGGTGACCTTTTTCCGCCTTCCCGGTCTATGTATGCAGGGCAATTGATTTCTGACTCCGGAGTCGGAAGCGATATGGCAGCAAATACATTGGATTTGACGTTGGAGCCCCGGGTGTCTGCCGTGATGTCGGCTCTGCGCCGGCCTGGATTGGGGCAGCTTATCGGCGTAGAATCCCCGAAGGTGGCAAAAGCAGCGGCACAGACGGGAGCGCGCGGGGCCAAGCTGACCCAGGCCCAGATAGAAGCGCGCGCGCAGCAGCGGGTTGAAGACGACGAGCTGATCCGCGCCGCACAAAAAGGCGACCGCGCCAGCTTCGACGCGCTGGTTCGGCGCTACGACCAGAGCGTGCTGCGACTGGCGCTGCATATGCTGGGCAACGAGCAGGACGCGCAGGACGTGCATCAGGACGCCTTCATCAAGGCCTACCGGCACCTGGGCAACTTCCGCTTCGAGTGCTCGTTTTATACCTGGGTCTACCGCATCGTGACGAATCTGTGCCTGGATCAGTTGCGCCGGCGCAAGTCGCGACGTGAAGATCCGGCGACGGTTTTGGATTCGAGTGGCGATGAGTTGGACCTGATGGCGAACGTGACCGACGACCGCGCCATGGCGAATCCCGGCCGCGAGTTGGACCGCAAAGTGATGAGCGAACGCATCGGTGCCGCGCTCGACAAACTGACGCCGCGCGAGCGCACAGTGTTTGAACTGAAGCACTACCAGGGTTTGAAGCTCCGGGCCATTGGAGAGATGTTGAGCACCACGGAAGAGACGGCGAAGAACACGCTCTTCCGCGCTACAAGAAAGCTTCGGCTGAACCTGGCCGATGTGAAGTAAAGCAGGACGAAGAGCGTTGGTAACTGGCTTTTGACCGACTTCTCTACACCCTGCCCGACTGTGTTCTGTAGGGCTTACCGGGCAAAGACCTGGAAGAGTGTTGGCAGCAAAATTTTCGAGGCTGGACGAGGCGAACGCAATGAACTGTGATGAAGCACGGGACATGATTGTCCTGGCGGC
>JAABUJ010003270.1_pt1 | contig 18444 bp, 21 predicted proteins | sample 5559131 | NCBI WGS metagenome assembly JAABUJ01 (sample SAMN10711875, study PRJNA513366) | rock metagenome | isolation source: Antarctica rocks | place: Antarctica: Victoria Land, Mt New Zealand nord | collected 2016-01-07 | reverse complement strand
CACCCGCAACGCGCCGTAGACCCAGACCTTCTCGGGACCCCGGCTATACTCGAGCGGGGCGTGGATGCGACGCCCCGTCGGCGACCAGCCCGGCGCCGGGGGGAAGGTCCGCGGGATGACCGGGCCGAGCTCGTCGACGCCGATGGTCGTGACCCCCTCGGGCGGGCTGGTGTAGGCGGTCACGACCGCGGTCCTTGTGGGTCGAAGTCCGGATCGACACTCGTCGCCCACGCGCGCGGTTGTCGCCAGCGGACCCGCTCGGCCAGCAAGATACGCCGCAATTGGCTGCGCGCGACGGCGATCCCTGCCCGGGCCGCCGCCTCCGTGAGCGTATCGAGGGTCCAGCAGGCGGGCAGCGCCTCATCGACCGCGTCCAGCCGATCACCATACGGGACCAACCGACCTGGCGGATCGGTGGCGACCAGGTGGATGAGTCGGCTCCGCTCGGCCTCGGTGATCCGCCGGGCACGCCCGGGGCGCGGCTGGTCGCGCAGCCCGTCGAGCCCGGCGGCGTCGAAACGGGCGAGCCGCACGCGCACCGTCTTGGGGTGGCAGCCCAGTTCGGCGGCGATGTCGGGGACGCGGCGACCGTCCCAGCTCAGCACGACCATCCGCGCCCGCACGATACAGTCGCGCGGCCCCAGCCGACTGCGCGCGAGGCGGCGAATACGCCGCTCTTCTCGCGCATCTGCTGCTTCTCGGGCCTTGATGAGCTTCGGCATGGCGGCCTCCTCCCTCCTCCCAAATGAGGCCGAAAGTTTACCGTATCTGAGGAACGGCGCACTAGCGGTACTTTGTGGACTTCGGCGTAACGGTCATGAGCGGTGCGGAGAACACCAAAAATGACGTCGTACGTACTCACTCCTTTTCACCAATTGCTACCGCACTATCCGAAGTCCACAAAGTACCGTTATTGCGCCCCGTGTGTCGGCGCTGCGCGACGCGCGGGAGGACGTCCCGTGGTGCGGCGCCGTCGCGCGCCAGCGTGTCGGTGATCACCACGCGCGGCACAGAGGCGCGACCTTCGAGCAACGTGCGCCGGGATTTCGTGGCGGCCCGCTGGTCGCGCCGGGCCTGCACGCGGCTAGCGCGCACCTGCCCGTCCTGGTCGACCGCCCGCCAGCGAGCGTGCGGCACGCCATCGATCGCGCTGAAGACCGCGTCGCGGTGCCACGTGTCACCCGGCTTGGGCCGCCGACGGCGCACGGTAGTCGCGTCGACCGGCCCGAACGTGTGGCACCACTGGCGCACCGTCTCGTCGGTCAGGAGCACCCCGCGCGCGGCCAGCAGCTCCGCCACGTCGCGGTCGCGCAGGGCACAACGGCAGTACCGCCACACGGCGTGCGCGATGATCGCGGGCGGGAAGCGCTGGCGCTTGTCGTGGGCGGCATCCTGCTCATTCATGTGCGCAGTATCGCCGATCACCACCGCTGAAGTAGCTGACAGTGCCCTGCCAGCTACTTCAGCAGTTGCAGGAAGGTCAGCACGTCCTGCAAATCCTCCGGCGAGATATTGCCGCCGAACGCGGGCATGTTATGCCCACCGCCCAGAATTCGCCACGTCAGCTGGTCGCGCGTCAGGCGATCACCGACCTGGGTGAGATCGGGGCCGCGATTCCCCCCGACCCCCGCGATCATGTGACAGGAGATGCAATCCTTCTGCACGAAGACCTGCGCGCCGTGCTGCGCGTCCGACCCGGCCCCCTGCAAGACGCTCGCCGGGACCGCCTGCGGCTTCTTCTCGCCCAACAGGGGGGACCACGGCTCCCGCACACCCGCCAGGGTGAGCACCACGATCGCTGTGAAGATGAACCCGACCGCCGCGACCGCCCAGGGACGCCGACTCGGGGCACGCTCCCCCTGATTGGCGATGAACGGCAGTACCAGCATCGTGAAACCGGCCAGCAACGGCGCGCCGATGATCACGTAGGTCTCCAGCGCCCTGGGGATCAATGCCAGGATCGCGAAATAGGAGAGGAAGTACCAGTCGGGTTTGGGGTAGGCCTCGATCACCGTCGGGTCCGGTGGCTTGTCGAGCGTGCTCGGTCCCACCACGATCGCCAGCAGCAGGATGACCCCGACGACCACGACCGCGATGACGGCATCTTTCCAGACCGAATCGGGGAAGAAGGGCTCGCCTTCCTCGCGCAGGATCCGGTTGTACTCCCGCCTATAGGTGGCGCGACGCACCGGCTTCCCCGGCACCGGCGGCTCGGAGATGCCGTCCTTGATGACGAGGTAGAGATGGACGCCGATCAGCCCGAAGAGGAGCGCGGGGATCAGGAAAACGTGCGTGGCGAAGAAGCGGGTCAATGTCGCCCCGCCGATCACGTCCCCGGCGAGCACCACATGGCCGAGCCAGGGGCCGATCACCGGCACGCGCGCCGCCTGGGCGGCACCGACGCTGATCGACCAGTAGGCGTTCTGGTCCCAGCGCAACAACTGCCCGGAGAAAGCCATCGCCAGGGTCAAGAGGAAAAGGACGGTGCCGGTCAGCCAGTTCACCTCGCGCGGGAACTTGAACGAGCCCATCAGGAAGACGCGGCAGGCGTGCAGCGCGATCAACACCACCATCGCGGAGGCACCCCAGTAGTGCATCCCGCGCACGATCGAGCCGAATGGGGCGCCGGTGCTGATGAATTGGAGGCTCTGGTAGGCGCTCTGGGTCGAGGGCACATACGTCATCGCCAGCGCCACGCCGGTCACCACCTGGACGATGAACGCCGTCAGGGTGGCGCTGCCGAGGACATACCACCAGTTCACCGTCTTCGGGACCGGATGGGTGAGGATCGGCAGGATGACGTCATTCAGGCCCATCCGCTCGTCGAACCAGTCATAGACGCGCACCGGGATGGATCGCCCCCGGCCATCGCGCTGCTCATCCGCTGTGGTGCTCTCGGTATCATCCTCGATCGTGCTCATCGTTCACTCCCGCCGCTTCCCAATGCGGTCTCGCGTCTTTATGCCGTCGGGATCGGGCCGGTGAGGAGCTGTACCTTGCCATTCGCCACGCGCGTCTCGTAATGGTAGAGCGCGTGCGGCGGCGGGCCGGCGGCCACGCTGCCATCGGCGTAGTAGACCCCGCCGTGACAGGGACAGAGAAAGAGCTCCGGGTCGGGCTGCCAGTTCACCGGGCAGCCGAGGTGCGTGCAATAGATCGCCAGGGCCGTGAAACGGTCTTCGCCCTGCCGCCGCAAGTACGCGGCGGTCTGGGCGGTCTGCCCCGACCAGGCGAGCGGCGAGGTATTCTCGAAGGTCACCACTTTCGTCTGCCCCGGCTGAAAATCACTCACCGCGCCGACATCGCGCCATTGCTGCGGGGCCTTCGCGATCAGCGGCCCGAGCAGATAGCCGACGATCGGTATTCCGAGCATCGCGCCGATCAGCCCGCCGCTCGCCACCGAAAACCAGGTCAGGAACCGGCGGCGTCCCGTACCCAGCGGATTGGGACCGACCAGACCAGTCTTCGGGTTGGCATGATGCACCTGCACCAGGCTCTGCGTCGCCTGCTCGACCGTATCCTCGCCGCCCTCATCGCGACGTGACGTGTCATCGTCGTGGTCACTCATCGCTCCCTCCTTGCCGTGCCCCGTGTTCTCCACGCTCCTGCCCCGCTAGCGCATCATGCCGCAATTCGCGTATCCAACCCGCGATCCCCGCCAGCAACGCCAGCGCCCCGACCGCCGAGAAGATCGGGCTGGTGACCGCCCCCCAGGCCAGGAGGGTCAGCCCGGCGGCGATCGTGACCGGCCAGATCGTCGGCGCGGGCTGGGGCGGCGGGACGGCGGGGTCGCGATCGTCGGTGGATGGCATCGATATGTCCTTCCTTATCGGTCTCAGTGCGATGGCAGCGCGCGCGCGACGCGCGGGCCATCCAACGCGCGCACCAGGATCAGCAGAGCCAGACCCGAGAGGAGCAGGCCCATCGGGATCCACATCAGCAGCCCCGCGAGTTGCTGATCGGCCAGCGCCGTGAGACCCCAGCCCTGCCGGATCAGCACCAGGAAACCGTAGGGATCGGCGGGGGCGACGTAGGGCGTGTAGAGGGGCTGCGGGGCGAAGGTGAGCGCCGCAGCCACGACCGTGTTCGGAATCCCCGCCGCGAAGAGATAGAGGACGCGTCCGAACGGCCCCAGGCGATCCCGCTCCGGCAGCGGGGCCAGCGCCACCCACCAGAACGCCCCCGCGACGAAGAGGAAACAGAGGTGCTCGACGATGTGGATCCGCACGTCGGCCAGCGCGGCGTCGTAACAGGGCGGCAGATGCCAGACGGCGATCGCGCCCGCATAGAGCGTGAATGCGACCAGGGGCTGACCGAGCAGACGCTCCGCCAGGTCGCCGGGGCGCGCGGCGACGACCGCGCGCCAGGCCCAGCGCGGCACGCCCAGGATCAGCAGCGGCGGCGCCGCCGCCAGCAGCAACAGGTGTTGGACCATGTGCGCGCTCAGCAGGTAGCCGTCGGCGAGGAGATCGAGCGGGGAGATCAGCGCCAGCAGCAGCAACCCCAGCCCGACCCCGAACGCCGCGATCCGCCCCGCCCCGAGCGGGCGACCGCGCTGCCCCGCCAGCAGCGCGAGCGCCAGATAGGCCAGCGCCGCCTGCGCCACCCCGGCGAGCGCGCTCGGCGCGAAGGTCCAGGCGGTCAGTATCGCCATCATCGTTCGGCCACCATGACATGCGCGCGCCTCATAACAGCGTCCACAGATAGATCACCGAGAAGACCACGACCCAGACCGCGTCCACGAAGTGCCAGTAGAGGGACACCGTACTCAACGCCACCTCGTCGCCGCCGTCGAGTTCCCCGGCGAAGCCGATCGCCGTGAGCGTCGCCAGCGCGATCAATCCGACGATGACGTGGAGGCCGTGGAAGCCGGTCAGCGTGAAGAAGGTGGTGCCGAAGAGATCGCGGCTCAGGGTCACGCCGCCCGCGATCAGGCCGCGCCACTCCAGCGCCTGCCCGCACAGGAAGATGACGCCGAGCGCGATCGTCGCCAGCAGCCAGAAGCGCATCCGCCCCCCTTCCCGCCGCCGATGCGCGCGCTCCGCCCGCCAGATGGTGGCGCTCGACGCGAAGAGCGCGAGGCTGAACAGGCCTGTCCGCGGCACGCTGAGCACGTCGCCCGGTTTGGTGCCGCTCGCGCCGTGATAGGTGATGTAGGCGACGATCAGCGAGAGGAAGAAGACACTTTCCGAGCAGATAAAGAAGATCATCAGCAGGCGATGGTGATCCGCCGCGCGCAGTCGCCCTTCGAGACGCGCCGCCGCATCCTCGAGCGCCAGCCCGGCCTCGTCCACGCGCCCGTCGAGCACCTCGATCGGGCCCCGGTCTTCCGTTTCGGCGGTTGCCCCCTTCATCGCCATCCCCTTATTGTGCCGGTCCACACCGTCATCGCGTATCCTGGTCCGGCGCATGTTCATGGTCCGGTTGCTCGGGGTGCTCACGCTCCCAGTCGGGATCGTCGGGGTGCTTCAGATCCCAGAGGGGGCGGCGCGAGCGCACCGCCGGGAGGCGGTCGAAGTTGTGCGGCGGGGGCGGCGAGGTGGTCGCCCATTCGAGGGTCCAGGCGTCCCACGGATCGTTCCCGGCGACCGCGCCATCCCGGAGGCTGTGGATGATGTTGGCGATGAAGACGAGGGTGGCGACGCCCAGCAGGACCGTCCCGCCGGTCTCGATCAGGTTCGCCAGGCCCCACCCCGGGATGTCCGGGTAGGTGTAGATACGCCGGGGCATCCCGTCCACCCCCAGCCAGTGCATCGGCAGGAAGGTGAGGTTGAAGCCGAGCATCGTCAGCCAGAAGTGCCAGCCGCCGAGTCGCTCGGAGAGGAGCCGCCCGGTCATCTTCGGGAACCAGTAATAGGTGCCCGCGAAGACGGCGAGCATGGTGCCGCCGAAGAGGACGTAGTGGAGGTGCGCGACGATGAAATAGGAGTCGGTCACCTGCCAGTCGAGCGGCACGACCGCGACCATCACGCCGCTCAGGCCGCCGACCACGAACATGGCGATGAAGCCGATCGCGAAGAGCATCGAGACGGTCAGGCGAATCCGCCCGCCCCACATCGTGGCGAGCCAGTTGAAGATCTTGATCCCGGTCGGGATCGCGATCAGCATGCTGGACGCGGAGAAGAGGCCGTTCACCACGTCGCTCATCCCGACCGCGAACATGTGGTGCGCCCAGACCCCCATGCTGTAGAAGCCAATCGCCACCGACGCGCCCGCGACGAAGGTGTAGCCGAAGATCGGCTTGCGCGAGAAGACCGGGATCAGCTCCGAGATCATCCCCCAGGCGGGGAGGATCATGATGTAGACCTCCGGGTGCCCGAACCACCAGAAGAGGTGCTGCCAGAGGACCGCATTGCCGCCCTTCGTCGTGTCGAAGAAGTGCGCCCCGAAGTTGCGATCGAGGAAGAGCATCGCCTGCGAGGCGGTCAGGCTGGGGAAGGCGAAGATGATCAGGAAGGCCATCACCAGCGACATCCAGACGAACAGCGGCATCTTGGTCAGGCCCATCCCCGGCGCGCGCATCGCCAGCGTCGTCACGATCAGGTTCAGCGCCGCCGCGATCGAGCCGATGCTCGTCACCGCCGTGGCGAGGATCCAGTAATCGACCCCGGTGAGGCTCGAATAGGCGTGTTCGGTCAGCGGCGCGTAGCTGAACCAGCCCGCGTCGGGCGCGTTACCGGTCGCGAAGCTGAAGTTCAGCAGCAGCCCGCCGAAGAGGAAGAGCCAGAAGCTGAGCGCGTTCAGGCGCGGGAAGGCCATGTCGTGCGCGCCGATCTGCAATGGGATGAAGTAGTTGGCGAAGCCGACCATCAGCGGCGTGACGACGAGGAAGATCATCGTCGTGCCGTGCATCGTGAAGAGCTGGTTATATTGCGCCGGCGTGAGGAGCGTCGCCTCCGGTCGGGCCAACTGGAGGCGCATCAGTGCCGCCTCCAGCCCCCCGGCGACGAAGAAGACGAGGGACGAGAGGAGGTAGAGGAGACCGATCCGCTTGTGATCGACCGTCGCCACCCAGCGCAGCAGCCCCTCCGGCGCACCGACGCGGAACGATTCGCGGGCCGGTTGTCCGAGTTCGATCGTCATCGCCCCACCTCGCCGCTCACTTCAGGCTTTCCAAATACGCGGCGAGGTCGCGCGCGTCGTTCTCGCTCAGGTGCAGGTTCGGCATCCGATTCCCCGGCTTGACCACCTGCGGATTCAACAACCAACGGACCATATTGTCGGGCGTGTTCGACAGGATATTGGCGGCAAGCATAGTGCGCCCGCCGACATGGGTAAGATTTGGCCCCACATTATCCCGCGCAGTGGTCCCGTCGATGACGTGACAGGAGACACAATTGGCCTGACTCTGGAAGAAGAGCGTACGCCCGTGCGCGGCAGCGCCGCTCAGCGGCGGCTCGCCGCGCTGCTGCCCCACTACCCAGGCGGCGAAGTCATCCGGCGTGTCGGCGAAGACGCGCAGACGCATCCCGGCGTGTTGTAAGCCGCAATATTCGGCGCAGGATCCGGTGTACACATCGGGAGAATCGGCCTGGACCCAGAGGTCATTCGTCTGGCCGGGGATCAGGTCCATCTTCCGCCCGAGCGCCGGCACCCAGAAATCGTGGATCACGTCATCCGAGCGAAGGCGGAGATGGACCGGTTGCCCGACGGGAAGGTGCAACTCGTTGGCGGTCACGACCTTTTGATCGGGGTAGCGGTACTCCCACCACCATTGGTGCCCGATCACCTCGATCGTCAGGGCGTTCGGATCGTTCACCGGACCCGCCTCGACGCCGCGCATCGTGACGACCATGATCCCGAAGACGATCGCGAGGGTCAGGGCGGGGATGCCGGTCCAGAGGAGTTCCAGGCGCCGGTTCCCGAAGATCTGGCGCGGCTCGCCCTCTTCGCCGCGCTGGCGATAGCGGATCGTGAAGGCGATCAGCGCCACCTCCACGCCGACGAAGATGACGGCGGCGATCCCGAAGACGATCCAGAAGAGGGTCGCGATCGAAGAACCGCTCGGCGAGTGGGTATCGAAAATGCTCGCGGCGGCGGCCCCCTGCGCGAGCGGGAGCGCGGCGAGCAGCAACAGGGGAAGGGCAAGGAACAGCATGAAACGCCAGCGCATCGCGGTCCCCCCAGCCTACCAAACTCAGCTGTATTGCATCGCCTGTGGTCTGGGGGAGTATCCCCGCTCCCGACGCACGGTGCAACCGCAAATCGATACTTTTGGACTATCAACCCGGACCGCGAGATCGCCCACACACTGACGTGGCACCACAACGAGGGTGATGCAGGGAGGGTGACGCAGGCGGAGGGAGGATTCCGGCCACCACCTCACCAACCGACAGGCCTGATCGCGGCACCCGGTGGTGCGGCGATCAGCCGCGCCGCAACAGGGCCAGCCCCACAGCGGCGACCCCGGCGACCCTGGCGACCGCCCCGAGCGCCCCGCGCCGCTGCGACAGCCAGAACTGCGCGCTGCTCCCCTTCGCTTTGGCATCAAACGCACCGTGCGCGCCGTGATCGTGCTCGTCGTCCACCGGCTGCCAGAGATTGTTCGGAGCCTGTGGATCGCGCGGCTGATCGGTCTGCTGCGACTTGATCCCGGTGCGCGCCAGGTAGTGATCGCCCACGCTCGGCAGGGCATTGTCAACTAAAGTCAGGTCGGGTGGAGCGATGGGGGTTAGGGGCGTGGTGAGGCCCGGTGGCTCGCCGCTCAGGCCAGCGCCGGGGTGCCGGTAACCGCCCGCCAGGTGGCAAAGCGTGCCGTGCTGATCTGGCGATAGGCGGTGGCGGTGAGGCGGTGGCGGCGTGGGCGGAAGTGCGCGGCGATCGGGCCGTAGGCGGCAAGGAAGCGCTGGGCGTGCCCCGGGTCCTTGAAGCGGCGCATGCGCCGCTCGCGCTCGCGCGTGGGTTGGTGGGCGTTCTCGGCCCGGTTGTTCAATCCTGTGTGCCGCCGGTGCTCCACCCCCGGCAAGACCGCGCGGAGGGCCGCTCCGTAGCTCGCGAGCTTGTCAGTGATGACCACCCGTGGCACATACGCGAGACCTTTGAGCAACTTCCGCAGGAACTTCACGGCCGCCGCCTTATCGCGCCGGGCTTGTATCAGGATGTCGAGCACCTGCCCATCCTGATCGACCGCGCGCCAGCGGTAGTGCTGTGTGCCGTTGATGGTGACGAACACTTCGTCCAGGTGCCACGTGTCGCCCAGCTGCGGTCGGCGGCGGCGCAGGGCGTTCGCGTATGTCTGGCCGAACTTGCGGCACCACTGGCGGATGGTCTCGTACGTCAGGATGACGCCCCGCTCAGCGAGCAGTTCCTCCACGTCGCGGTAGCTGAGAGCGAAGCGGAAATACAGCCAGACGGCGTGGCTGATGATCTCCGGCGGGAACCGGTGGCGTTTGTAACTGGGGACCCTCATCAGTTCATTCATGGCCCGAGTATCGCACAAGACGGCCTGAGGGCCGGGTTGCCGTTACCCTGATAGTACCCGCGAGAAGGTGCTGCGTCCCGCTCGCTCGGCGCTGTGCCGTCGGGCCGGGAACGTCGGGCCATGCGGGACAGTCCGGGCACGGGTATACCAACCGGTGGGGACGATGGGAATACGCGGCGGCGGCGCGCGTTGGTGCCAGTAGCATAGGTTGCTGCTAGCGAAAGGAAGCCGTAGATGGTCACACCCGCCGCACCGCCGTTCCCCACCGGCCCCGCGATCGGCGCACCATTCCCCGATTTCACCCTGCGCGACCAGCACGGCACACCGGTCAATTTCACCGCCGCGCGCGCGGGCCGCCGCGCGATGATCGTGGTCCACCGCAGCGCGGCCTGGTGACCATTCTGCAAGGCGCAACTCGTCGAGTTGCAATCACAACTCCCCGTCCTCGCCGCGCGCGGCATCGTCCCCTTCGCCCTGAGCTACGATACGGGCGCGACGCTCGCCACCTTCGCGGCGGCGCGGGGCATCACCTATCCTCTCCTCTCCGATGAGGGGAGCGCGTTCATCCGTGCTCTCGGGATACTCAATACCACGGTCGCGCCCACGGACGACCATTATGGCATCCCGTACCCCGGCGTCTACTTCATCGGGTCGGACGGGCGCGTCGTGGATAAGGTCTTCCATGCCACCCACCGCATCAGGGACGCCGCCACGACAACCCTGCGAGAGCACTTCGGGCTGACCGTGGAGGGCGACGGCCCGCACGATCGCCAGGAGACCGACACCCTCGTCGCCGTCGCCGCGCTCGATAGCGCCACCTTCGTGCGTGGGGAGCGCATCAGCCTGCGCGTGACAATCCAGCTGGCGCCGGGCGTTCACACCTACGGCCAGCCCCTGCCCAACGGCTACATCCCCACCACGCTGACGATCCACGGGCCGGACACGGTGGAGTACGAACCGGTCGCGTATCCGCCAGCCCAACCATTCAACGCCGCCTGGCTCGATGAGGAGCTCCCCGCCTACGGCGGACAGTTCACACTCACCACCGCAGTCACCTTCACCGAGCAACGCGAGGATGTTACGCTCACGGCGACGTTACGTTTCCAGGCGTGTAACACGGAAGAATGCTTCATCCCCGAGCGGCTCACCTTCACGCTGCCGGTGCGGTTCCGTCCGTTCCCGAACTGATGTCTGCTTGAACGGGCAAGCGAGACGATGTACAAACGCGTACCAATCAGGAGGATACGATGGACACGACGATCCGCACCGGCGCACAGCTCGGCGCGCGCACGCCCGACTGGCAACTGCCGCTCCTCGATGGTGGCGAACTCGGCACGGCACAACTCCGTGGCACGCCGACGCTCCTCTTCTTCTGGGGCAGCTGGTGACGCTGCCGCGAACAGCTGCCCGTGTGGCAGCACTTCGTGGCACGCAATAGCGCCAAGGACTTCCGCTTCGTCTCCGTCGCCGTGGACGCGCAAGGCGCGGCGGGGGTGCGCCCCTGGACCGAGCAGGCGGGCGCGACCTTCCCGACCGTCGTCGATCGCGATAGCGCGCTCGCGGCGCTCTACAATTACAAGTTGGTCCCGAACGGCATCTACCTCGATGCGGCGGGGATCATCCGCTACCGCAAGTTCGGCGGCTTCAACGCGGAGAACGCGGCGGATGTCGCGGCGATCCAGCGGCTCATCGACGGCGAGGTCGTGGAGATCGAGGCGGACCAGGCGGAGGCGGCGTACCAACTCGGCGAGGCCGAGCGCACAATTATACACGCCCAGATGCATCGCGGCGCGGAATACTTCGCGCAAGGTGCCCCCGCCGATGCGGTCGCGGCGTGGACACAAGCCTTACATCTGGACCCGCAGAATCTGACCATCCGCAAGCAGATCTGGATGGCGGCCTACCCGGAACGCTTTCACCCGACGATCGACTTCGCCTGGCAACAGGGGCAACTGGCGCGCGAGCGCGAGGCCGAACTCGCCGCGGGCATCTGCGGCCCGGACGGCTGCCCGTTGCCCCGCCGGGCGTAGATCGGCGTACAATCTGTAGTAACCGCGTGTATGTCGTGCGCCACGAGTCTTCTGCGGCGCGTGGCGCCCGACGATCGTACCCGGCGCTGTTGCACCTTCGGTTGCAGGAGGGGCGAGGATGAACGATCCGTTCGCGAACGATACCAGCTACGTCACGGTGCCGCTCGACCATCGGCGCCTCGCGCCAGGGGAGAGCCTGGCGCAGGCGCACGCCTTCCTCGACACGATGCGGCACCGGCGCAGCGTGCGCGCCTTCTCGCCCGAACCGGTGCCCTTCGCGCTGATCGAGGCGGCTGTCGCGGCGGCGGGCACGGCCCCATCCGGCGCGAACCAGCAGCCGTGGACCTTCGTCGCCGTCGGCGATCCCGAGTTCAAAGCCCGCATCCGCGCCGCCGCCGAGGAGGAGGAGCGCGAGTTCTACACCAGCCACATCACGCCCGCATGGCGCGCGGCGCTCGCCCCGCTCGGCACCGATCCGATCAAGACGCACCTGACCGATGCCCCGTGGGTGGTGGTGGTCTTCGCCCAGGCCTTCGGATTGGAACGCCAGGACGATGGAGGCGAGCACCAATTCAAGCATTACTACGTGGCCGAATCCGTCGGTATCGCGGTGGGCCTGTTCCTCGCCAGCCTCACCCACGCCGGGCTGGTCGCGCTGACCCACACGCCGAATCCGATGGGCTTCCTCGGCACGCTCCTCGAGCGCCCGCGCAACGAACGTGTCTACGTTGCGATCCCGGTCGGCTATCCCGCCCCCGACGCGACCGTCCCCGCGCACGCGCTGGCGAAGAAGCCCCTCGATACGATCCTCGTCCGGGTATCGCCCGACAACCGTGCGGGCGCAGACGACCTGACGGGAGGGGCTGCGTCCTGACCGCCCGAAAGTGTCATAACGAAGCTGTCGGCAGGCACATGATGCAGGACGTTCACGGCCTCTCGACCGCGATGGTGTCCGTCGCCGGGTCGTAGCGGGCGACATCGCCCGCCCGCACCGTCGCGTACCAGAACGGTACGCCATTGCAGGGCAAGATGAGGTGGGCAAAGGCTGTCTGGCGGGTGGCCGGGTGCGCCTCCTCATCGAAGACGAGGAGGTAGCGCGTTCCCGCCGGGATCGCCCGTGCGCGACTGGCCGGGTCGTCCGGGGCGTAAAGCCAGGCCCGATATGCGGGCAGGGAGGCGCGCACATGCTGATAGTAGCCCGCGGCGAAGATCAGGGTTTCCCCTGGTGGGAAGAGCGCCCGTGTGCGGGCCAGCCGCGCGCGCATGGTCGTGTCGAAGCACGCGATGCCCGCCACACTGAATTGGGCATCACGCCCGAGGAACAGGCCGGCATCCGCGCCGACGACGAGTGTGCCCAGCACGAGCGGTACCACAAGCGCCGCGATGCGCCCGTTCGCCCGCGACCACCCCGCAAGCGGTAGACGATCGCCCGCGAGCGCCGTGCCCAGCGCGCGCAGATCGCGCGCGGCGAGGACCACCCCACGCGCGGCGAGGACCATGAGGGCGGGCAGGACGCTCAGGGTGTAGCCGTAGTCGCCGACATGGCCCAGCTAGATAGTAGGCCAGCGGCGGGGCCAGCCAGAGGATGACCCACGGCAGGGCAGGATCGGGCGTCCGGCGCGCCACCAGTCGGCGCAGGGCGTGGTAGCCCAGCGGGAGCAGGGCGAAGGCGAGCCCGCGCCACAGGAAGATCGCGAGGGTGCGCGCGTTGTGGGCGAGCCCGGCCAGGCCGTGGGTGAGCGGCGACGCCTCGCCGCTGGCGGCCGCGCCCTGCTCGAGGGTGGCGCGCAGATAGGCCGCGAGCCCTCCCGAAAAGACGGCGGTCGGCACGAGCCAGAGCAGGACGCCTAGCCCGCCGGCCACAGCGGCGAGGAGCCAGTGACGGCGTGGCCGGTTCCACAGCGCGGCGAGCGCGAGAGGGGTCAGGAAGAGCAGCAGGTCCTGGCGGAAGCCGGAGAGGAGGCCGCAGGCACCGGCGAAGAGGGCCGCGCCGCCCGCGCCCGGGAGCTGGCCGCGCCGGAGCGCCAGGGCCAGCGCCGCGAGGACCGTGCTGCCGGCGGCCAGGGTGGTGTACGGATAGGCGATCTCGCCATAGAACCAGAAAGTGACCGCAGTCAGCAGTAATCCGGCGGCGACGAGACCGGTGACCCGATCGTAGAGCAGGCGTACCAACACAAAGAGCGCGGCTACCGCCACGCCGCTAGTGAGGATGCTGACCCAGATCAGCGCTCGGTTTGGATCCTCCACCCACAACAGCAGGAGGCGCGCGGTCGCCACGTACAGCAGGTAGCCCGGCGGTTGGGGCTGGTGGATGGTGGGATCGAAGTGCTCGAGGGCACGAATATACAGCAGCGAGTCCCAGGCATAGGGCAAGCGTAGCTTGTAGGGACGGCGCGTTTGCACGGTCAGCAACCCCAGCAGGAGGGCCAGCGCAAGGTCGAGCGCGCGGCCCGTAGGCCAGCGCCACCGGCCCAGGCCGATCGCCCAGCTCCCGTCGTCCGTCCGTGCCGCACCCACCCAGCCATCAGGTCGGCGGTTGATGATCCCACCTCCTCGTTGTCTCAGGTCATCACGGCGCCCCCGCCGCACAAACACGGTTACCGGCGGCGTAGCGGCCCAACGGCTATCGCGACACCGCCCCCGTCCCGGCGCGCCTCTCGTCCAGCTCGGTCAGGGCCGTTCCAGGAGGTAGAGATAGCCGGGGCTGCCGTGGAGCCAGGAATGATAGGTGCGGCGTTCGCGCACCACATAGCCTGGCAGGGGTGAATAGGCGACGACATAAGTCGAGTCGGTCTCGGGGGCGATGATCTGCGTCCAGAACGGTCCGTCGACGGTGCGCGGCGGCGCGCGGAACGCTCGCCCGCGCTCGTAGAGCTGCCAGCCGTCCCATTCCATCCCCGCATCGATCCGCTCCGGCGGCACCCCTCGGGCCAGCAGCTCGCGCCCCAGTTGCCAGCGCAGTCGGTTCGAAGCGAGCCAATCCTGGGTGCCGACGACAGAGAAGAGGCCCAGCCCGAGCAGCCCGAGCAGCAGCAGCGCGGGCGACGGGCGCAGCCCCCGCACGGCCCAGAGGCCGAGGACGATGGCGAAGGGGACGAGCGGCAGGAAATAGCGGTCGAACGCGACCCAGGAGCTGACCAGGACATGCGCGGTGGTCGGTAAGAGCCCGACGAACTGACTCAGACCGAGCAGGGCGACGACGACGATCGGCCCCGGGCTACCGGGCGGTCGTCGCCGGGCGGCCAGGAGCCGCAGGAGGAGGGAGCCACCAAGGCCGCAGAGACCTCCGGCTGCGAGGACGGTCAGGGCAATCCGCCCGGGCAGGGCGATGAAGATCGGTCGGCGTCCGAGGAGATCGTCCGGTCCGATGCCCGCGATCTGGAACATCGTCCCGTACCGGAGATAGGGCATCCAGCGCGGATACGTCGGCAGCTGGCCCCCGCGCCACATGAGGCAGAGGACCAGGCCGCCGACCGCGAGCGCCCAGGCGAGCAGCACGAGGCGTGACGAGTGCCACCCCGGACCGGCGGCGCGCAGGATCGCGCGCCCGAATCCCAGCGTCAGTGGCACGGCGGTGGCACCCAGATAGAGGAGCAGATAGCCGACCAGCAGCAGTGCCGACCGCCACAGGCTCGGCCCCGTGTGGAGCACGAGGTCGAGCAAGCGGGCCTGTTCCTGCGGGACGCCCCGGTGCATACTCCAGAGGAGGTAACCCGCGACGGCCAGTGCTGGCACAACCAGGATCGCGGCGGCGCGCCGCAGCAGCAAGCGGGCGGGCCAGCGGGCGAGGAGGCCGTAGGCCAGGACGGCGGGGGGCAGCAGGATGCCGGGATGGCGCACGAGGAAGGCGAGTGCGGCGCAGCCGGACCCCAGCAACAAATAGCCAGTGCTGTCGCGGCGTACGCCGCGGACGGCGCAGAGGGTGGCGAGCACGATCAGGCTCACGGCGGGGACGTCACTCATGAAGGTATAGCTCAGGCTGAACGCGAGCGGATTCAGCCAGTAGGCGAGCGCGCCCACCAGGGCCAGGGGGCGAATGACAGCGAGCTCGCGTCCGATCGCATAGAGCGCGGCGCTCCCGGCGAAACTGAGGACGAGGGTGGAGACGCGCAGGACGGTGAAGGAAAAGCCGAAGAGCTTGGCGAAGGCCGCGCCCCAGAGCACCTGGGCGACGAGCGTTGTCGCGGTCCAGTCGCTGATTTGCAACCGCCCCTCGTCCACCAGATGGCGCACCGCGAGCGCGTAGGCCCAGCCGTCGACGAGGCCGAACTCACCCCGGGGCGACACCAACGCGAGCGGGAACACGTAGGCACCCAGGAGCAGCGCGAGGTACGGCACCTCGGCTCGCCAGCCGTCCCGCGCGTGCGCCGCAGGCGCGGATGCCCGCCAGCCGTGGAGGAGCGCTCGTGCCTTCATGGCCCGTAGCGGACGAGTCGCCGCCCCCCGAGTTGCGCCGGGGCGAGCTTGTCGCGCAGCGCGGGCGTCAGGGTGGTCGGGATCGTGACGATCCCCGGGTCGCCGTCGCTGACGTAGCGCACGGCGGGGTAGCGGTCCAGGTACTCGCCGAACCACTTGCCGAGTTCCGCATCGGTGGCGCGGATGCGCGGCGTGAAGAACAGGTCGCGGCGCCGGTCGAACGGCGAAGGGGCGGCCTCGGCACCGACCAGCAGGACCGCGCTGTAGCCGTACGTATGGCCCTGATAGGTGCAATGGCGCAGCAGGGTCGGGTCGCCGTGGTCCGGGTAGGCCCCGTACGGCAGCGCGAACGTCTCGAGCGGCGCGCCCGGCACGTAGCGGTGGAGCCCGTCCTCGCCGCCCGCGATCTCCTGGCGGACCTGGGCATCCGTCGCGTTCGCGAGATTGGCATGGTGGAGGGTGTGGTTCCCCAACTCGTAGCCGTGCGCGACCAGCCACGCCAGCTTCGTCCCGGCGAACCGGCGCTGGTCGTGCTTGTCATCATCGTCGCCGAACGGCAGCCCGGGCGGGACGTAGAAGACCCCCGCGTGGCCGAAGTCGGGGTGGCGGGCGACCATGTCTTCGAGGATGCCTACAGCGCTATCGGGGTCGATCGCTATCGTGCCGTCCGGGCGCAGCAAGTAGCGAAATTGCGATTCGGCACCGTCATCGAAGGTCAGGATCACCGGGCTCTTCCCGGGCGGGATGTCGAGCGTGCCGGCGACGAACTGGTGCATCGACGTCAGGTAGTAGCCGTGCGCGTAGAGATACTCCAGATCGCCCCGGAAAGCGGCGGGGGTGCGATTCCAGTCACTCCCTGAGGCGGGCAGGAAGGTGTGGTACATCAGGATCGGGATCAGCCCCAGCTCATTCGGCGGGAGCGCCGCCGTCGTTGACGGCACGACCAGACTGGCCGGGTCTGGCGTGGGGCTCGCGGCGAGCGGGGGGGCAACGGTTCCCGCTGCGCCTGATAGCACCACCACGCCACGCGCCGCTACAGGAACGCCGACGGCAGCGTGCGGTAACAGGCGGGCGAGACCCCTGCCTCGTACCAGGAGGAGCAGCAAGGCCACGGCCAGCAGGCTCCCGAGGGCCCGACCGGATCGCCCGCGCCGCGTCAGGCGGTGTTGCGGCGGGATGGTGGCCTCGCGCTCGGTCATCGTCTCCCTCTACGTCAGTTGCGGTAGCCTCATGCCGCGTCGCCACTACGGCGACACAGCAGCATGTGTCGTGCTGGATCGCGTTGTCTCTCTCGCGGCGTGAAGCATACACGAATCTGCCGGGCGCCGCACTGGCGGAGATCTGGGTGCCTGCTCGGCTGGGCGGCAGATCCACGCGGTGCGGTTTGCCCGTTGGCCTGGCCAATGTAATGCCTCGAATTGATCCTGCAAACGCATGCTTCCCCACGCGGCGCTCGGCGACCAGGCACCTGTCGCGGGGCAGCCCTGCCGACTTTAGGAGACCGTGATCACGCGAAAATCACCGCCAGCGCAGCAGCGAGTGTCGGTCGGAGGTATGCGTTGACCCGTTCGGCCTTCGGGGTGACGACGGCGAGCGCGACAAGCCAGAACTGGCAGGCCGTCGTGTACTGGCTCCCGAGTACACCGGAGTGAACGATACCCGCCATCATCTGGCGGTGCTGGGGCGCTATCGGCAACGCGCCGCTCAGCATGTCTGACGCTCAATCGCCCGGGCAGCGGTGCGGACGACGCGCCCGATCGCCTGCAACCAGCCCTCGGTGGTGGGATACCAGAAGCCGATGCAGTAGAGGTGCGGGTTGCCGAGCGCCCGCCACTCCCGGTCGAGACGGGGCCGACCGTCGCTATCCAATTGCAGCTCGTGGGCGACGAAATCGAGCGTCGGACGGTAGCCGGTCGCCAGGATCACGGCGTCGCAGGCGTACTCGCGGCCATCGGCGAACCGCACCGCACCGGGCAGGAAACGCGCGATCGCGCCGTACCGCCGCACCCGCCCGGCGGCGATCGCCTGCGGCAACTCGTACCCGACGACCGGGAAGTGATCGAGCGGCGAGCCGGGGGGCGACGGGAGCCCGATGTCACCGAAATCGCGCCGCCGCAACAATCGCTCGGCCACGGCGCGTGGTAGGACGCGTAGCAGCCAGGCGGCGGCGCGCATCGCCAGCGGCGAGGTCGGTCGCGGCACGAAGGCGACCCCGTCGCGGATCGCGATCGCCGTCTCCACACCATGCTCGCGCAGATCGATCGCGATGTCGCTGCCGGAATTGCCCGCGCCGACCACCAGCACACGCCGCCCCGCGAAAGGGTCGGCGTTGCGATAGTCGCGCGCATGGAGAATCGCGCCGCCGAACGCCCCTTCGCCGGGGAAATGTGCGCGCTGTGGCGTGCTCCAGATGCCGGTGGCGACGACCAGGGTAGCGGCTTCGCGCGCGCCACGGTTCGTCGCCAGATGCCAGCGCGCGCCAGCGAACGTCGCGCGCTCGACGGTGACGCCGGTCTCGATGTTCAGCCCTTGCTCCTTGGCATAGCGCGCGAGGTAGCGGTGGAACTGGATCCCCGC
>JAABUJ010003269.1_pt1 | contig 18445 bp, 5 predicted proteins | sample 5559131 | NCBI WGS metagenome assembly JAABUJ01 (sample SAMN10711875, study PRJNA513366) | rock metagenome | isolation source: Antarctica rocks | place: Antarctica: Victoria Land, Mt New Zealand nord | collected 2016-01-07 | reverse complement strand
GAATAAGCATTTAACTTCAACATTTACTGCAGAAATTGCAAGTATATCTTTTACAAATTGTGTCATTACTGATTTTAAGTTTTTCATCAGCTTTCAGTAATTAAGTATTGAAACATTTATATTTAATATTGAAGACTTTTATAAATAATTTAAAACTTCTTCTGTCACAGATATATCTTAATGTTTTTTTATATTTTTATGTAACTCATTATTGCTATTATCTTCTTCTTCTTTAAGTCAAGAATTCTCAAATCATTATTTAATAATTCTTTCTTCAAGTGCTAATAGTTAATTCTATAATATTGTTAAAACTTAAATTTATACTTTAAACATAAATCTTCTCAGTCTTCTTTCTGTTAAAGCAATATGTCAGTCTTGCTATGTAATATTTATTGAGAACTGAGAATATTCTATATTATATATGTTAAGCTTATTGCATAAATTCAATATGACATTAAGATTACAGAATAATTCTTAATTAATTTTTATCTTTTTATAATATTGAGTCAGTTTCTTTTTTAATGCATTAATGACATTTTACAACTCAGCATTAAAGAACAATTTAAACTTTCTGATTGCTTCATTCTGTTTTTTAAGATGATTAAATAAATTATTGTATGCATATTATAATTTATAAATTATTAACTCACTAATAGCATCTATTGTCTCTGTTTAGTTCTTAAAATGCTTCAGAAAATGCAGTATATATTTAATATGCTGTTACTTTTTTATATTATATCTAAGAAGTTTCATTCTATTTATTGTTAAAATTAAATATTCTATTTATTAAGAAAGTTCAGTTTATAGCTTATATACTTAACTCAGCATATCATATAAAGAATTTTATTAAGTTCTTATATTCTCAATTATATTTTATCAATTTGTTTTCTGCAAATCTTTAAACAACTTTAGACACTGTGATGATGTCATAATGATAATAATTAATAATTAAATTTATATAACATTTTTGTTAAAATATTAATTCAACAGATATGAGCATTATAATAAAGTGTTATAAAAGATATACTGATCTTTTTCAATATGATGTTAAAGAAGTAATCTTTATTAATTGTAAAATTTTGTAACTCATCATCATTAAATGTAATGATAAGCTAATCATTCATTGTGTTCACTTTCAGATATATAAATAGCTGATTAACTGCAAGCTAAATTATATATATTATGCAATTTATAATTTCAGTTTCATCACTTTAAATGATATTCTTCTGACTCAGAAGCTGACTTAAATAACATTATAATGTATAATTGTTGAATACATTGTTTACTGTAACTATCAGAAATTAATGTGTCAAAGTTCACTTCTTCAACATTTTAAAAATATATTCAATAAAATTTTCATCATTATATTAATTCTTTAGTTCTTTAAAGACTAAAAGTATCTTTGTATATTTTTATTTAGCATCAATAAAGTATGCAGTAATGTTTAGAAATACAAAATAATTTAAATTAATTCATTTATTAAATACAATAAAGACTTTAATTTATGTCTTAAGCTCTGTAAACACATCTTTTTAAATATTCACAACACAACACTTAAGAAGTTATGCAATCTTATTTTAATCTGAAATCTTAATATTAACACAATACATTCAGATGAGCTTTCAGAACTTTATATGCTCAACAGTATAAAAAAATATATTGAGTATTATAATGAATTAAAGAACTTACTGATTAAAGACTTTAAAAATAAAATTAAATAATTTAATAATAATTTTTTAAGCTGTCTGTCAAACAGTGAGCATTATATTAGAGCATTATAATTGAAAATTATAACATATTATTGAGTTCTGTTGAGAAGCAATGTTCTAGCTGCTTTTATGAAGCAGAGTAAAACTAATATCAAAGACTGAATGAAGACTCTATTTATATTAACTGCAATCAATATTCTTTCTACTTTTTCTGTAACTCTCTTAATCAAGATATACTAATAAACAACACAGTTTAGAAATTTTACTAGACAGCATAGTATAGCATGAATATTTACTTTTTTTTAACAAATTATAAGCTCAAATTAATAAGAAGCTTCTCAGAGAAAGTGTATATTTCTAATGTGACAGCAGCTGAGTATGTCAGCTTTTAAGATTTATAAAAGATTTATGATAAATCTGACTTTAACAGAATTAGCATATTTAACAGTAGCTGTATATGTCAGCTATTGAGATTTACAGTTAATTTAGCTTTAGCAGTATTACTGATTATTGAGATTCATAATAAATTTAGTTTTAGTAAAATTAGCATTTTGCAGCAGCTGAGTATGTTTAATTTGAAAGATTTATAGAGAATTGATCTCAATAAAAATTAACATTTACAGTTACTTAAAAAGTACTGTTCTTCAGCAGCTTAATATGAGTCATTAAGATGAATAAGCACTATCATTTTACAAAATAAAAGATATAAAAGCTTTCTATTTGTTTTATTTATATTATCTTCAATGTATACATTGTTATTTTACTTTATTTACTTCTTATACTACATGTCAACTATCATCATCATGAACTTCAATGACTTCTTTATAAAATAATGATTCATCTTAATTCTTATTTGCAAGAACTGCAATCAATGATTTATTCTTATGAGAAAATAATTGATAAAAAAAGATCTATAAAATGTTGTTAAAATCTTAATAATCAACATATTAATCAGTAAATTCTCAGACTTATTTTCTTTTAGCAGTCTCAGCTTTGAAAATTAGAAAACTGATGTAAAAATTTTATATTGATTTATTATCTGCATGAACACAGATGATCAAGAATATTTAATGAACAAAATTAATATAAAGAATGTTTAAGATATGCTAAAGTTTAAGTACAAAAAGAAGCTGTAGATGACTGAGAAACAATATTTAATAAAGTTTGTTGAATACAGAATGTCAGAGAATGTGTTTATTGAAGAAGTATAAATTTATTTAAGTAAATTCAGTAAAAAAATTGCTGCAACTCAGTCTAACATAATTAAGTTGTTTAAATTAAAATGATGATTTTAGACACTGCTTTAAGTGCTATTAGTTAAGTATATTGTGATCTGCAATGTCATTAATACTCAGAACAATTCAGACATTAAGAGAGATTTATAAAAACTTTAAAAGAAAGAGATATAGTTTAAGATTGACAAGACTGTCATTGTTTTGTGAATAAATAAATAGAAAGAAAATTAATGTTTAATGAATTAGAACTGCAGTTCATTAAATTACTGTACAGTTAATATTAAGTAATATTATTATAAATTATTCAGCTCAAACAGTGATCATTTTTCTTATTGCTTTATTAAGTACTTTCTTTGCAACAGCTTTTACTTCATTAAAGATTGTGAATTTCTTCTTAATATTAAGTAAGATACTTAAAAAAAGATAAACAGATTAACTGTAATTAAGCTGTATAGATTGATTGCAGTTAAGTTGTATTAAAAGTCAGTTTATAAAGAAAAAGAAAAAAGACACAGAATCTTTAATGCAGAAGTCAATTACAGTAATGATGATGACTTCTTTTCTGAATTTAAAGAGAAAAAAAAAGTTAATAATGAAATTGTTGTTCTATTTAAGAAGACTGTCAGTAAAATATTTAAATCTGAATGAATTGCAGACTCTGAATTCTTCTTATATATAACTGATTAACTTTAACTTTTCAGTGACTTTCTTATATAAATGAGACATCAGTAAATTAAAGTTAAAAAAGAACATTTATACTCTTATTATTGTGAAGTGATCATCATGCAAGTCAGATTAAGAAATTCTGTAAGATTAAATTTAACTAGAGTGACTGTTAAGTTGAGTTAAGCTTAGATTTTAGAACTTAATTTAACTCACTGAGCTTTACTTTGCAACTTAACTTGACTCTATACAGAATTAGATTTCAGACAAAGTTGAGTTAAGCTATTCTTGACAGTTCAGACTAGATTAGAATTAATTAACTTTTGTTATTAAGCAGCTTTATATTGATAGCAGCTACTATTGCAACATTTTTGATTAGCATTATACACAATTCTTTTTGTTTAACTACATGTCTGCTTTACAAGCATTATATGTAAGCATTATTAACTTAATTATGAGATCACTCATTCTCTATAAAGTAAAAATACATTAACTAATACACTTTATCTTCTTAATAAGTCTGCAACATATAAAAGATTGCTTTCATCTTTTGCAATTTTTCTAATGTTATCAGATCTTCTTTCTTATATAGCTCAGCAACTATATCATAAATAAGTCATGAAAGAAATTCTTAATATGTAAGAACTTATATTTTTAAAAAATGTACAAAAATATATCTTACTTGTCTTCTACAAATCTATGATGACTGACTAATTTCACTTTAAGCTGTTATTGTACTGATCAGAAATCTCTTTAATCAGTAGTGAGAAGAATTCTGAATTTAAAGTGAAAGAATGCAGCTTCTATTAATATTGCTGCTGCTGCATTGCATAAGCTGATCAGAGAGTGTTAAAATTGAGTGTTTTAATTTAATTTAATAATGTAATTATATGACTTACTTGACTCTTTTTGTGCAGAAACTGATTTGAAAAAAAAAGAATTATTAATGATTTAATTTTCTTCTTTAAAGATGTCATGCTTGATAATTTATTCTTTACTTTTATTTTATAAACTTAATTCTATCTTATACATCTTCATCTATAATTCATATTCTGTTCTTTTCAATGAATCTTATATTGTCAGATTTACAAGCTTTAAAGTCTGCTTAATATTTCTTTATAACTTTAACTTTCATCATAGCTCTGTCATGCTATACAACATAATTTTAATGTCAGTTTCTTTACTGTGAGAAGATCTATATTTAGTAAAGAAATTGCAACTAACATGATTGAGATATTACACTTTATAAATTGTATTTATTGCTTTAAATTTCTCAGATAGTAGCTTAAGAAGAAATGATCATAAATTAATAAATCTGAATAATTGTGCAACTTAATTTAAATTGATCTTAGTTATCTACAAATTCACTGATAACAAAAACACAGCATTCATATAAATAAATGATAGTATAGAAACTTAGCAAGTTCATTTATCTTTAATATAACACTTTCTACATTTTCTTTCTATAGAACATCTTACTTTTTGTATTAAGCTTTTTATATTTTCTTTCTGCATCATGTAAGTAAAGTAAGTAATGAAGAGATATGATGCTGACTTTCATTTTAGAAATACATCATCAGAATAGAAAAAACTGAATATAAAAATTATCTTCATTAATGTAGTAAGAACATCAGACTTCACATTTCTTATTACTGAATCAGATTAATTCATCAACATAATAAAAGCATTAAACTTTATATCTCTCATCACTGAATGAAATTATTTCATCAGTAAAAGAACATATTCTATTAATATATTAGACTCTTCATCTCAATCTGAGAAGAAGAGAAAAAAAAAGATCAATAAAATTAATTTATTTGTCTTAGACATTGCTGCACATTTAAAGAAAGAAGGCTTTGCTGATTAATAAAAAAGAATAAAAGCACTCATTAACTACTCTGACTTTATACTTAATGCTGCACTATCTTAAAGTACTTCAGCTGCTTCTTTTACTTCTTCTGACTCAAAATTTAATATATAACTTCACTTATTATAATGCTCAATTATAATGCACAAAGTGTATACTAAATCAAAGATTAAATTATATTTAAGAACTTAGAAGCTCTTTTTTTATTGAGTTTTTTACATTTTAATATCACTTAAAAATTGATCTCATTACATTCTTCAGTGATCAATGCATTCACAGATACTGATATTGAAGAGATTTAAGAGCAGAATAATATGACAATGAACAGATTAAATATAGATTTTAAACATAATTCAGAATATAAGAAGCTTCAGATGAGAATTTAAAGAACAAAATATGCAGTCAAGACAAGAAAGAAAATTGTTGTTAAAAGATATGCAGAAAATGAATATAATGAATATTAATAAATAATTATAATGTTCTGTATCAGACTTTAACTTCATTTGTAGTGATCTTTTTTACAGATTAGAATGTAATGACTGAGTAAAAGAAGAATGAAGATACTGCTCAGTAAAACAATTTAATTATAGTTACTAAAGAAATACAAGCTCTGTGTAAGCTTCTTAAAGCAAAGAGTGCTTTTTCAATAATTAAAGAAGAGATATATTAACTTTATTTGACATTTAATTTATGCTGATATAATTAAATTGAAAAAGCAAACAAATATATTTAAAGCTGTTGAGATAACTGTCTAAATAAAGTAATTAAGCATCAAGAACAAATCATTTAATTTAATAGCTACAAACAACTTATTACAGCTAAAGATGAGAATTCAAATCTTGTTATACAGGTTTTTAATAGCAGCATACTTAATTCAGAGCACATAACAGACAAGAAGAATCATCAGTGTATATTATACTTTTAACACTTCTTTATAATAAGTTTAAAGACAAAAGTTAATATTGTTTTATTCTATATTTATCAGCTCTCAACAGTGTTCAATGTCTCTGCAGATAAGAATGAAGAAGCAGAAATAATGTTGAGTAATAATAAAAGTAAAGTTATAGTAGCTTTTTCTGTTTAAGTAATGTTGAATAAGAACACTGATGATGAGTATATCTTTTTTAAATTTGATGAACTTGTACACACAGATATTAAAAAGACAATATTGAAAAAAAATAAAATATATTAATTCTGCACTGTTTGTCTATCAGAGATCTAATTAAATTTTGAACTTCATAGACTGCTATTTTAATGTTAAAGAGTGATGAAGTTAAGATATAAATTGATTAAATATGATTATATCACTTTATTATAATGCTCTTTACAATTGTCTATTAGCTTCTTGCTGATTAACTATATTTATAAATTAAGATCAACAACAAAGATTAATTGTCAACATTACAAGCTTTAATCTTTATTAATGATGTAAATTAAGAGACAGAAGGCTCAGCAAAGATATAGAATAATGATGAGAAGAATGAAGATCATTATGATGATGATAATGATAATATTAATGAAGATACAGAGAATTAAAATAAATTCTAATGCTTTAAGCAAAGTTAAATGTTCTTAAAGATTCTTAAACATTGTTTTCTACATCTGAGCATGTTCAATTCTAATACTTCACTCAATATTATTAGCTTGCATGTAACTTATGTTTATCATAAGCAATTTAAGAAAATTAAAATATTTATAAACTGCATAGAAAGAGTAAAGAGATCTGATGTTCAAATTAAAAATTATGTTAAGCATATATTTACTGAGATTGTTGATGCTTAAATTAATGAATGTTAATATCATCTTTAAATAAGAAAGAATGAATTTCTTTTGACTTTAAATAATTATTAATGATATTAACAGACAGAAGATTCTGTCTTTTGTGAAATTGTAATACTGAAGCAGTTAAGAACTTAATGTGCTTTATCTGTGCTTTTAAATGTGAATGCAATGCTTTTAACAATTTTTCACTTTATTAATAAAGAAGACTTTTCTCTCTTAATTAATGTTGTATTGTATTTAAGACTGTGTATATATTGATAATCAATGTACTCTGAGCAGAGTTGTTTAAGTGAATGATTTAAAGACTGAAATCAGTAATTATTAAGTCATCATTAATGATCTTAATAGCTGATGCATCAATTGCTGTAGTGAGTCTTTTAAATAATGAATTTATGTGATCTTTAATCTTTCTTAACTCATAACTATAATCATCATCAGTGATTACATATTCTGAGTATGTACTGTTTAAGATATTTATAACACTTAATTATATCACTTCTGTGTTTAAAGTTTAATCATAATCATTGTTGTTAAGTCTTGAGTCAATGTTCTTATCTTGATCATGATCACAAAGTCTGAAGTTGATGTTGTTCTTATAGTTATTATTATTATAAAGATTATTATCACTGAAATAATGATCTAATAAAAGCTCTGTATATAATTTAGTTGCTGTTGAATTCAGCTTATCTGCTGATGAATCTTTCTCATTATTATTGACAATCATTGTCAATGCAGATCTCTCTTTAATTATTTTTATCACTTCTGCTGTAAGAGTGAACATATCATGATATTTAATCAGCATAATGTTCTCAATAGTGTCTGAATTCAGTTAATTTCAACAATATGTGATTATATCTCAAGTCATATTAAACAAGCATTTGACTTCAATATCTGCTGCAGAAATTGCAAGTATATCTTTTATAAATTATGTCATTGCTAATTTTAAGTTCTTCATCAGCTTTCAGTAATCAAGTATTGAAACATTCACATTTAATATTAAAGACTTTTGCAGATAATCTGAGACTTCTTTTGTCATAGATGTGCTTTAATGCTTTTTTACATTTTTTATATAACTCATCATTATTATTATTTTCTTCTTCTTTAAGTCAAGAATTCTTAAATCATCATTTAATGATTCTTTCTTCAAGTGCTAATAATTAACTCTGTAATATTGTTAAAACTTAAGTTTATACTTTAAATGTAGATCTTCTCAGCCTTCTCTTTATTGAAACAATATGTCAGTCTTGTTATGTAATATTTATTGAGAACTGAGAATATTCTACATTATATATATTAAGCTTATTGCATAAATTCAATATGACATTAAAATTACAGAACAATTCTTAATTGATTTCTGTCTTTTTATAATATTGAATTAATTTCTTTTTTGATGCATCAATGACATTTTGCAGCTCAGCACTGAAGAATAATTTAAACTTTTTAATTGCTTCATTCTGTTTTTCAAGATGATCAAATAAATCATTGTATATATATTACAGCTTATAAATTATTAATTTATTAATAGTACTCATTGTCTTTATTTAGTTCTTGAAGTGCTTTAGAAGATGCAGTATGTATTTAATATGTTGTTACTCTTTTATATTGTATTTAAGAAGTTTCATTCTGCTTATTGTTAAAGTTAAACATTCTATTCATTGAGAAAGTTCAGTTTATAGCTTATATATTTGATTTAACATATTGTATAAAGAGTTTCATTGAATTCTTACATTTTTAATTATATTTTATGAATTTATTTTCTGCAAATCTTTGAACAACTCTAGATGCTGTGATGATGTCATAATGACAATAGTTAGTAATTAAATTTATATGAGACTTTTGTTAAAATATTAATTCAACAGATATGAGCATTATAATAAAGTATTATAAAAGATATACTAATCTTTTTCAGTATGATGTCAAAGAAGTAGTCTTTATTAATTGTGAAATTTTGTAACTCATCATCATTAAATGTAATGATGAGCTAATCATTCTTTATGTTCACTTTCAGATATATGAGTAGCTGATTGACTACAAGCTGAATTATATATATTATGCAGTTCATAATTTTAGTTTCATCACTTTAAATGATATTCTTCTAACTCAGAAGCTGATTCAGATAATGTTGTAATGTATAATTGTTGAATGCATTGTCTGCTGTGACTATCAGCAATTAATGTGTCAGATTTCACTTCTTCAACATTTTAAGAATATATTCAGCAAGATTTTCATCATTATATTGACTTTTTAGTTCTTTAAAGACTAAATATATCTCTGTGTACTTTTACTCAGCATCAATAAAGTATGCAGTAATGTCTAGAAATGCAAGATAATTTAAACTGCTTCATTCATTAAATACAATAAAGACTTTAATCTGTGTCTTAAGTTCTGTAAACATATCTTTTTAAACATTTACAGCACAACACTTAAGAATTTATGCAATCTTGCTTTGATCTGAAATCTTAATATTGACACAATATATTTAGATAAGCTTTTGAAATTTTACATACTCAACAGCATAAAAGAATATATTGAGTACTATGATGAATTGAAGAATCTGTTAATTAAAGACTTTAAAAATAAAGTTAAATAATTTAATAATGATTTTTTGAGCTGTCTGTCAAACAGTGAGTGTTATATTAAAGCATTATAATTGAAAATTATAATATATCTTTAAGTTCATCACTTCAAAGATTGAAATCTATCTTTCTGATGCTGATTTCATTTTTCAGTAACTGCTGCTTTTCAGATTACATTTTATGATGATTATTTCATTATTTTTTGATGCTAAATAATTTATAATATTGTAATAGTTAACACACATCATATTTAATCTTTCATCATATTTGCTAGCTACTTCAGCAAAGAACTATCAGATCTTTGCTGAGTAAGCTAAACTATTTTATATCATTTAAATATAATTTTTAATTTTAATATCTGTGTTCTAACTTCATACAGTTGTTTCTCATCAGTCTTGAAACTCTTGCTTTGTTACAGATCTTTAAAGAACATACTTTAAATTTAAAGTGTCTGCAAAAATTAAAGAACAAGATTGACTTAATTGAGATGACTTAATTCTATTATTAAAAGCATTTAAAAATGATCTTTCTGAGTTGCTTAAGATCTGACTGAATGATGAGCTGTATAAAGATATAATGTTGAGTTATTGTAGTAAGTTAAGTAAATAAATGATACTTTATTGTACTTTGAGTGATGTGTTGATGATAGTGTGTTGTGAGAGTTTTAAAATTAGTATATATAAGATTGTAGTCATGTGACAGAACATATATCTGAATGTAAAATGAATTTCTTATAATATCAATTATGATAAATACTATTTAAAAATTACTATGTATAGCAAATATTAAGTATCAATGAAGAGATTTCTCATTAAAAAATCTTTAATTAATAATCAAAGATCTATTCAATTATTCTTTATCTTACATCTTTAATCTCTGAAGATCAGCTTTCTATTTAATTAATAATAACTACTTATTATTCTTCTCACTACTCTCTTCATCACTAATAGATTCAACATTCTTCTCATTATCTTCACTGTCATCAATCAAGTCATCAAGAACAAATTTATCAATGAAATTATCATTTAAAAATTTCTCATCTTTAAACATCATTCCATAAGCTTCATCAACATCTTCAATCACACTCTTTTCATTTTCTTTCTTCTGATTAAGTGCAGGCTCTTGAATGTAACTAGTTAATGTTAAAGTTAAGAAGTATTATAATTAAGTAATATAATATTTATGCATAATTGAAGTCATTGATGTATTTAGAATTAAGAACTTCACTATAAAAGTGATGTATGATCTTAATGAGATCAGAATCTTCAGCATTATGTAACTTTTACTTTTTTATATTGTTGAGAACTTTTTCACAGTGCTTAATTACAACTGTTAAATGCTTTTCAATTTGATGATTAATGTTGATGTGCTTCTGCTGAATAACTTTATCTTTGTTGATATTCTAGAGAATGTCAGAGAGTCTATAAAAAATATAGATATAACATATTTCTTACTTCACTTCTATAAACTCTCACTCTTCTTTTAATGCAAAAGCTTCAATGAATAACATCTTCTTCTTAGTCTTCTCTTTAAGTTAAGCTCAGTTCTCATTCTTCATTAACTTATTTCTCAACTCATCTTCATAATAAACATCTGTAAATAATTAAAAGTAATATAATTGAGCATAATAATTCTAAAGAAGTCTTACAAGAAATTTCACAGTTATATTGCTTTTTTAAGATCTCATTTTTAATCTTCTCTTTCATGATCTTCTTCAATGCTGAGTCTGCACTCTAATATGCATTAATCTTCTTCAATGCATCTTTTTCTCATTTTATAGCTCTGCAATTCATCATCTTTGTGTTTTCAATTTGTCTAGAGTTCTTATTCTTTATATATTTCTGTCATTTCTTTCTTGCATGTGCAGTCTTTAAGTTGTTTAAATACTCATTAAATATCTTCTTTAAATCATATATAGACTTCTATAAACAGCTATGATGATTAAATTTCTCTTCAGAGACTGAAGATAAATTGAAAGTTAAGTATTTTGCAGTTTACAGTGAAAGTTTAATGTCTGAATCTGTCATGATGAGAGTTTAAAATATGTAGTTAGCTGCTGAGTTCTATATTAAGTGATATAATCAAGTATTATATGTGTGCATCACAGCTGCACATCAGAGTGAAGTACAAGAACAATGTATAAAATTAAATCTTAAGAAATGAGCAGTAGAACAAGTGATAGCACTGAGTAATATATTTAGTGAGTGTAGAGATTGAGTGTAGAGACTGAGTAGAGACAGAGTGAGTGTAGTAGATTGAGTAACAGAGATGAAGATAAAAAAGTGTTAGATTGAATGTTAAAAATGAGTGTGTTGATATATTCATTCATAATATTGATGTATATATCATAAATAAATGTGTTGTTTATCAGCAACCTAATACCTGAGTATTACTAACATCTAAAAGCTCTCAATACATCTTTTAACTTCATACTTTCAAACTATAACATACTTTCAAACTACAATGCATCTTTAAACTACAAAATCACTTTAAAACTTATTGTCATTCACAGATACATTTAAACTGCTCTTTCATAATACTTCTGTTAACTTAATCTTAAAGCATCATTGTATTGTTATATCATGTCATAATATATATTAAGAAAACTTTAAGATGCAGTGTTATGAAGACTGTATTAGGTGAAGAGAAGACAGCAGCAGCAGAAAGAACATTTAGAAAGACATTTAAAAGAGAAAAAACTGATGTTGATGAAAAGAAAAAAGAAAATAATGCTGTAAATACAGAAGAAGATACTGAAGCATTTAAGTCAGCTCATTGCTGAAAGTTAGGCAGTAAGCTTAATTCTGACATACAATATAACATTTAATAATAATGCTCTGTTCTACAGCTATTGTTTTTTATAAAATATGTCACTATCAGAAATCAACAGATTTTCTAATAACAAAATTATTCTTTTAAAGGCTTTGCTGCAAGATAACTTAAGATTATTTAAAAAGAATTTTCTCTCAGCATAAGATGTTCTGCTTTCAAAGCTCAGTCATCAACAGTCTGTAGAAGATAATAAAAGTATATATTGTTGTCTTCTTTAAAAGTATGTCTAATGAACTGTACAGTAATTATCATTTATCAGTTAACAGAATGTAGATGTCAATCTAACTGCAATTTATACAAAGCAGATTATTATTCAGCACAAGAACATGTCTCTTATTAAGAGATACATGCATAACTGAAACATTGCATTTAAAGATGCAGATTGAAGCAATCATTATTAAACTATTTTGAGAATATCTGACTCTCAATGTAGTAAATAAATAGACTAAATTGAAAGCTGTTCAACTATATATATATAATGCTTACTTATAACATTCATGTATCAGTAATCTCTAAGCTCATAATCTTTATTCTTAAGTCAAGTCTCAAGAACTTACTTACTAATCAGTCTCAGAATTCTTAAAATCTGAACAGAGCTTCTAAGTCAAATTAAGCTTCAATGTTCAAGTCTGACTCAGATCTTTAAGCTAACAATTAAAGCTTAACTCAACCTGATCTAAAAGCTCTATTCAGGTCAGGCTGAGTTAATCTGACCTGACAGTCACTCTAAATTCAACACTTTATATTTCTAAACTTGAGATTAATCTTCTGTCAGAAAAGCAGATGTGCAAAATAAGACTGTATAAAAGCTTTAATTAATACTGTCTTTGAATGTATAATAAGCACAATAAGATTATAATAGAAGCATTAAAGTAAAATGAAGTCTATATAATTAAATATATTGCAAAAAGTCTTAATGAATTTGCTCTGATATCTGCAGTGCACACATCACATTCAGAGATTATCTTTTCTGCTGTTGCTTCAGATGCAAGTCTGTATGTTTAGATTTATGAACATAATCTTATGATTAATTTCTTAGACATTGACACTGTATCATTGAATGAAAAGATTAAGATTTATAGACTTTAATATTAATAATTTATTCATTTTAATTTTACAAAGTTGTGTAATCTTTACAAGATAACAATTCTTGAAAAGTCAATTCTCATTATTAAGAACAATGAGAACATATATAAGATTTATGCTCTAATTAAGTTCATTAATAAATAAGATTATACTGTAAGTAAAAGAAAGATTAACATTCTTATTCTTATCTTCATTGACATATGCAGTTCATTATTCTTATTATTTAGCAGATATCAGTACTTTCTGAAAATAATAGATAACTATTTTTAAAAGATGTAAATGATACTGCTAAAACAACATAATAAAATCTCACAGACACTGTAAAAATGATAGCTAAAGACTGAACTTCAAATTGATGCAAAGATTCTTGCTGTACAAAGCAACAATAAAATAAAGTTAAAATTCACTTTAAATGACTGATGCAAATCTCTTAACATTACACTGCAATACATAATGCTCTACATGTCAATTCAGAATGACATTGTCAAAAAAGTTATTCAAATCACTGAGAACTCAGTGTACATTATAATTAAAGAGATATAACTGTCAATAAAGTTCTAAGTGCAGACAGCATAAACAGATATTTATCTTCATAATTAAACAGCAACTAATCTCTTAATTAATAATAAGTAAACAACTCTTAAGAAAGCTTTCATTGATGTGAAGTTATTTATCAATTATATTTATATATAAGAATGTAAGTACTACAGCTATGATGATTTTAAGTTATTATCTAAAGATAGATATGATAAGTTTATGAATTAAGAATGAATAAGAGTTTTTATAAATTACATTGAGAAAATCACAAAACAGTATTAGCTTTAAGCTTCAGATCTTAAGTGCATCATTAAGAATTATGCTATGAAATTTATTAAAAGTGAGAAGAAAGATACTGTTAATCTTAAACTGTAATAGTAGACATTAAATGTTTTTTTGAACAGAAGATTTGTTAAATGTTTATAAAAAAAGTTAATCATTATGAAGATCACAACTTCAGATTAGATATTCATGACTTAGAACAGTAAGATGCAGTCTGATTTAATTATAATTAAGGTCAACAAGTCTTAAGATAAATAACATGAGATTAAGTTGACTGTAATCAATTTGGATGAGTTATTAAATCAGAAGATCAACACTGATTAAATTAAGATAATGACACTTAAAGAAGTTAGAATCTTTCTGTACATTAAGATCTTAAAATGAAAGAGAAATGACAACAATGATGATTAAGATGTGAATGAGTTTTTAATTGAAATATTAAGAATTATACTAATACTTATGATGTTCTCTGTAGATAAAAAAGACTCTATGATTAGATCTGACATTTTAACACTTGTCATCTATACTGAAGCAGTGAGAGATTCAATCTGAGAAGAAATGTAAAAGAATGTTATTTATGCAGAATTGACAATCTTGACAGTAAATGAAACATGAAAAGAGACTGTGTCATTAAGAAGAATTAACATTGTAATCAATAAATGAGTTTTTAAACTTAAGCTGAACATCAATGAATTCTTAAATAAGCTTAAGACAAGACTTGTGACAAGAGACTTCTCATAAATATATAATGTTAATTATAAAAACATTTTTACTTTCATTATTAAGTTTAACACTCTGCAAGTCTTTCTGACTATTGTTGTACTTAAGAACTTAGAGTGTCATTAAATAAATATTAATAATATCTTTATAAAATTCTTTCTGAAGAAAACAATCTATATAACACTTTTTTCTGAAATTAATATCATACTTAATTATATTCTACACATACTGTGCAGTCTTTATGATCTTAAGCAAGCTGCACAGAACTGACATAAATGATGTGTTATTAAACTATTTAAATTAAGTTTTCATCAAAGCAAGACTAACTTCTGTCTTTTTCTTTACAGCATTAAAAGAATTATGCTGCTTCTTTATATAAACAATATTGTTATGACTTCAGCAAATCTATTATACATTCTTTAATTTAAGCAAGCTCTTATGAGTGTGTTCAAAGTTAAGAATCTAAGAAAGATACAGAAAATTCTTAATATTTAAATTATACATAACTGTAAAATGAGAACTCTGCATCTAAATCAGACTTACTACATAAATAAGATATTAAAGAATCTTCATATGTAATCTGATAAATACAGAGTCATCAACATTTCATTTAATAAATATAATGTTTTTTACTTTGCTGACTCAACTGATTAAAGAATAGATTAAAGACAGTATTAACAGATAATTAAAAGCTTAATGTATGCAGCAATTCATATTTAATTAAACATTATCTTCATATTAAATTGATTAAGTCAATATCTCAGTGATTTTATAAAGTATTATAAATATGCACTTAAGAAACTACTGTAATACATAAGATTAATCATTAATCTCAGCATCATGTATAGCTTTAATGAAAGTTAAGTAATGCTTAAATACTCTGACTTCAACTATGCTTTGAATAAACAGAATTGAAAATCAATTCTAAAGTATATTTATATGCTTAAAGATGAATCAGTGTTGTGAATAAGTTAAAAATAGAAGTTAATCATTATCTTAATTATTAAGACTGAATATATAGCTATGTTAATGTGTACAAAGACTGAGATCTGACTTGAACAGATGTTAAGAGACATAAGTATAGATAAATATCTTGAAGTCAATTTACACTGCATAAACATTCAAGAAAATGAAGCTCATTAAACATCTTTATTTATTCAGCTCAGAAAAGACAATCAAGCTGTCTTGATCTTAATTAAGAATATATATATATATAAATAATTAAAATACATTAATGTCTTTTATTACAACATCTGCAATCTGCATAAGCACAATCAGATTTAAATAGACTTTATATTCAGTTAAAAAATGATTATTAACAGACTTATTAAGTCTCTGTTTAAATGAATCTTTAAGCAGTTCATTGAATTTATAAGACTCACTGTTAATGATTAGTTAAACTTTTAAATGATTTATTAAATTCTTAACAATGCATTTAGTCATCTGATGTTTGCTGTCAGTGAGAGTCAATAGATGCAGTCTTATTAAGTGAAAGTGTTGAGAAATGATGTTTTAGCTGTTTCTATAAAGTAAAATAAAATTAATGTCAGAGATTAAGTAAAGACTCTGCTTACATTAACTGCAGTCAACATTCTTTTTACTTCTTCTATAACTCTGTTAATTAAGACATGCTCATAGACAATATAATTTAGAGATTTCACAAGACAGCATAGTATAGTATGAGTATTTACTTTCTTTCAATAAGTTCATTACTTCAAAGATTGAAATCTATCTTTCTAATGCTGATTTTATCTTTCAGTAACTGCTGCTTTTCAAATAACATTTTATGATGATTGTTTCATTATTTCTTAATGCTGAATGATTCATAATATTATAACAGTTAACACACATTACATTTAATCTTTCATCACATTTATTAACTACTTCAGCAAAGAACTGTCAGATCTTTGCTGAATAAGCTGAATTATTTTATATCATTTAAATATAATTCTTAATCTTTATATCTGTGTTTTAACTTCATACAGTTGTTTCTCATCAGTCTTAAAACTCTCACTTTGTTATAGATCTTTAAAGAACATACTTTGAGTTTGAAGTATCTGCAAAAGTTAAAGAACAAGATTGATTTAATTAAGATAACTTAATTTTATTATTAAAAACATTTAAAAATGATCTTTTTAAGTTACTTAAAATCTGACTAAATGATAAGCTGTATAAAGATATGATGTTGAGTTATTATAGTAAGTTAAGTAAATAAATAATACTTTATTGTACTTTGAGTAATATATTGATGATAATGTGTTGTGAGAGTTTCAAAATTAATATATATAAAATTGTAGTTATGTAACAGAACATGTATCTAAATATAAAATGAATTTTTTACAATATCAATTATGATAGATACTATTCAAAAATTATTATATATAGTAAATATTAAATATCAATGAAGAGATTTCTCATTGAAAAATCTTTAATTAATAATTAAAGATCTATTTAATTATTCTTTATCTTACATCTTTAATCTTTAAAGATCAGCTTTCTATTCAATTAATAATAATTACTTATTATCTTTCTCATTACTCTCTTCATTATTAATAGATTCAACATTCTTTTTATTATCTTCACTGTCATCAATCAAGTCATCAAGAACAAATTAATCAATAAAATCATCATCTAAAAATTTCTTATCTTTAGACATCATTATATAAGCTTCATCAACATTTTTAATTACACTCTTTTCATCTTCTTTCTTCTGATCAAATGCAGACTCTTAAATGTAACTAGTTAATGTTAAAATTAAGAAGTGTTATAATTGAGCAATATAATATTTATACATAATTGAAGTCATTGATGTGTTTAAAATCAAGAACTTCACTATAAAAGTAATATATAATCTTAATGAAGTCAAAGTCTTCAGCATTACATAGCTTTTATTTTTCTATATCATTAAAAACTCTTTCTTAATGCTTAATCACAACTGTTAAATACTTTTCAATTTAATAATTAATGTTGATGCACTTCTGCTGAATAACTTTATCTTTATTAATATTCTAAAGAATGTCAAAAAATCTATAAAAAATGTTGAAAGGATAATGGGTACTTGTGCTATCTGCCTATCTAGTGGATCTCACGCGTCGAGGTTGACTGCAGTCGACTTGGGTATCGTTCGATAGATAGCAGGAGCTCTGCCGTCTAAGG
>JAABUJ010003267.1_pt1 | contig 18450 bp, 9 predicted proteins | sample 5559131 | NCBI WGS metagenome assembly JAABUJ01 (sample SAMN10711875, study PRJNA513366) | rock metagenome | isolation source: Antarctica rocks | place: Antarctica: Victoria Land, Mt New Zealand nord | collected 2016-01-07 | reverse complement strand
GACGATGGGCGCCGACGGGGCCGGCGCCGACTGGGCTCGACCATCCTTGCTCGCGCTCACCGCGCGGACGGGGTTTGAGCGGGCCTGGGACGACTCGTCGGCGTCGAAGCCCACAGATTGCTCGCGGCGGTTAGCGGGAGATCAGGCAGGCGGAGATCAGGCGTCCCGGCCCCCGACCCGCTATGAGTGCCATTGCGCCAAGCAAAGCCAGGCTCCCATAAGTGGGGATGGGGTGAGACTCGCCGCGTCGATAGGTCTCTGATGGTCACGGAAGCACTGAGGGGTGCCACAGCGTGGGGACGAGCAGGAGCGGGCTGCTGATGGCCACACGCGAAAGGCGTGTCGGGCGCGCCCTCGATGGGTGACGCGACGGCCTCCGGGGAGCACAAGCCACAGCGGTCCTCGCCGCCGGCGCCGCCCAGCCGCGCTCGGGCGTCGATGGTCCGTGACGCCGATCAGACGCTGTCCAGCGTGCGACGGCTCTCTCGGGTCGCGGGCTGCTGGAGCGAGCCGACGAGGACCTTGGCCAGTAAGCGACACAAGCGCGGCCAGCTGCCCGAGGAGCCCACCTCCCTGTTCGGTCCGCGCGTGCGCGCCCGCACCCGCTGAGCGCCGCTCGAAGGCCTCCTCGTGCTCGACGGTCGAGGCCCACGCGGGCCAAGCGGCACGGCGCCGAGCGTCCTCATCTCCGCCTCAGGACTGGCAAGGCAGGCAAACGGAGAGTAAGGTCATTGCGGAACCCGGCGGGGCTGGCGTCCTCTGACCCGGCGGGTGACGGGATGTCATCTGAGGACTGAAGGGATTGAGGAGTTGGGCATCACCGCGAACCCCGGTCGCCGACATGATTCGGACACCGAAGCCACCGGTCGCTCCACGCGTCACACGCCCGAGGCCCTGGAGCACGAGGAGCGTGGCCTGGGCTGGCGCGCCACCTGGCGCGAAGGCGCCGAGAGCCTGAAGCTTGAGCGCGAAGCCGTCGAGGAAGATCAGGAACCAGCACTGCCAGGCGGGTCATAGGGCGCGGTCGCGTTTGTGACGGGGCATCGCGACCTTCGCTGCTAGATTTCTCCCCGTCTCGCGGTGGGCGTAGCTCAGTCGGTAGAGCTCCTGGTTGTGGTCCAGGCGGTCGGGGGTTCGAGTCCCCTCGCTCACCCTCCACGAAGTAGCTGGTAATCGCCGGTTTCTGATCGCTCGCCGTGTCGACCGACGCGAGCCAGGGTACTAATGGGGTACTAAACTTTCGCAGCACGGCTCTGCGCCACGGCCTTCGCGACGCGTCAGCCAGGAGCAAGGCGCTTTACACGAGGGGCTCACGGTCCGGCCTCAGTGAGCCCGAGGATTCTCGCGGTCGCTTCCTCATAAGCTGAAGGTCGCGGGTTCGAATCCTGCCCCCGCTAACCAGGGGAAAACACGCCTGCTGGCGCTCACAGCCGAGCGCGCGAAGCGTTGTTTCAGGCACATCCTCGCGGATCGAGTAGCAATGGTTGGAATCGCCAGCTCGTCACGGCGCTGGCGGCTGCGTTGTCCGAATCGATCGTCTGCCATCAGGCGACGCGACGGTCAAAGCGATCGTGCGGACGGGCCGACGTCGAAGCCGGCGCGCTCCCGACGACGGACGCCCGCTGTCCGCCGGCGCAGCTGAGCAGCCGGTCGGCGATTCGATGCTCGTCGGCGCCTCGCCGCCCGTTCTCTCGGCCGACATATCGACAATTCGGCGGCCGAAAACGTGCTTGCAACCCTCGCCCGCTGGCGCCGAGAGTCCCGGATCCCCCGGTCCGCAGTGTGGCCGTCAGCTTGGGGTCTCCCAGATCCTTCCGTCAGCGGCAAACCAGATATGACTGCCGGTCAGGGTGTCCTCCAGCATCCAGGCGATGTCCGCAGTCGAGGTCTCGATCACCACCGGCTCTGCCTGGGCCTCGCCGACGGTGGCGGTGATCTCAACGACTCGCGCGACCGGCTCGTCGCGGTGTCTGAGCAGCACCGGAGAGGCGAACGTACGGGTCACGTGATGCGACTTCGTCGGCGGCTCATTCAACTCCGACAGCTCACCCCGCAGGAGGTGATCGGCGAGCCGCTCGCTCGCGCCATCGCCGAGATCGAGGAAGAAGTCTCCGAGCGCCCCATTCGGACTCGCGTCTGCCCCGAACTGCTCGGTGGCATTGACGGTCAAATCGGTCACCTGCGGCATCCGGGCTACGAGTTCGATCCGCACCGAGCGACACCGGTTTGCTAGGTCCCCGGAGGTCGGGGCCCGCAACTCGAGAATCACGATCCCGTAGCTCTCGGCCACCCGCTGGGCACCGCTCTGGTATCCGGTGGTAGTGACCATCACGCCGACGGTCGCGACGCCGGGTTTGGATACGTCGTCGACGACACTGCGCCAGCTGTGCAGCGCTTGCTGGTTGATCGGGCGCCTATAGGACCGGCACTCGAACACGAGTCGCGTCAGCTGGCCCGAGGCCTGCTCGAACTCCCAGAGCACGTCGATCCGGTTGGCCGTCGCACTGCCACTCAGTGAGATGTCGCGCTCGAGCCGCAGCGTTGCGATCCCGCTCGCGGTGCCGAGCCGCCGCATCAGATCCTCGGCCAATTCTTCGTAGCTGCGCCAGTTCGGAGGCTGCGTGCTAGCCATGCCGAAGACGCTAGCTCGCCGACAGGACGAGTCGGTGCTTGCACGTCCCCTGTCGCGTGGGGACAACGCCCTACGAGGAGCGTCCGCTTCCGCTGCCCGGCGATCGCTCTTTGTCCGACGGTCGCCAGGACGCGAACGCCTCAGCGGTGAGTGGCCGCTCTGGCCCCCGTCACCGGCTGCTGGGACAGGCGCTCAGCTTCGTCCGACCGGCGCAACCAAGGACAGACGAACCCTGGTCGGCATTGCGGGCGCGCGGGGCTCGCGCTCGCTAGCCCGATTGCGATCGAGCGAGCGGGGTGGGGTGTACGCGCTCCGGAGCGGATGGCCAAATCCGGCCTTGACGGCGCCGACGCTTGGATCGTTGCCGATCGGAATGGTCAGGTGGCCGTCGCCGACGTGGTCGAAGCGATCATCAGCGGAACCGCCGCCGGCAGCCGAATTCGGCTAGCCGCGGGGTGCGGTGTGAGCACCGGGCGATTGAGCCACCGCATCAGACCGAAGGCCAGCAGAGCCAACACGACGCCTGCTAGCAGTGGAATCGTCGCCACCATCCCGACCCCGGTGACCATGCCGCCGCCTGCGACTGAGCCGAGGGTGGCGAGGCCGGAGGAGAGTCCCGAGGCACTGATCCCCGGGACACCGAGTGCGCTGACGAGATGAAGAGCTGCTCCAAACCCGGCCGCGGCACCGCCGACGCCCGCGACCCGTCCCGCATGGCGTGCGGTGCGCTCATCGACCGTGAGATACGGCCTGTCGCGCAGTACGACCATCATCGATCCCGCGCCGAGCACAGCACTCGCCCCGCCTACGACAGCGACGCCTCCGGCCGCGCTCCCTCCGACTGTTTTGAGCCCGGACAGCACGTTCGACGCACTCCGCGGCGCCGTCTCACCCAGGCCGGCCACACCGTCGGTCCCGGCCCGGGCCGCAAGCCTCCCGAGACCAACGATTCCGACGGCCGAGCCAACCGCGTCTACCTGCGTGCTCACGTGCTCGCCCGCCACGCACCAGGTGGCGAAGTGCTCGCAGTTGTTGAAGAACAGGTCATAGCTCGACTGTCCAACCGTCGAGGCGGCGCGCGCCACGACATCGTCGGGCTCGTAGCGCGGACCGTACGGTCGGATCCTGACGGGCGCTCCCTGCGCGAACTCCCAAAGCATGACGTGACGTACGACGGGGGTAGTCTTGCCTTCGCCTTGGCCCGCGAAGTCGATCACGGTCCCGTCACCGCAATCGATCCCGTGGTGGCTGTAAAGACCGCGATCGACGTAGATGTGCGCCCCACGAACGGGTCGATACCCATCCTGCAGGGGACCCGCGGGCGTGTCGGCGCGTGAGATCATCAAGTGATTGTACCCCGCGGCTCGCGAGTCGGTACGCCAGCGCGAGTGCGGGTTGCGCACCCGTCGCGACCTCGCTGCCACAGATCCAGAGTCCGCCGCTCTCGTTCCGCCAACGCCCTGCGGCACCTGACTCCGTGCACAGTCGCTTTTGTTGCCGTCGACCGTCGTCTATCGCGATCCTCTGGCTCGTACAAACGCTTCGAGCAACACCCTGTCGGGCTCGGTCAGGGGCATTTCCGAGATCTGGTCTGTGAGTCCGTCGAGCTGCTCCGCTGCCCACGCGTGGAGCTCAGCCGCATCAAGCCCCAGTGGTGCCGTCGCCGTATTGGCTGCGAGGAGGTGGGCAACAACGCGTGGACGCGCGCCTGCCCGCATGAACGCAAGGGGCAGGTCGCCGGATGCGCCATAGCGTAGAGCGACCGGCAGCAGCTCGAGTGCAGTCAGCGACTCAGGGGACAGCTCCTCGATGTCTCCCGCTTCGACGGCAAGCTCGACCACGGCCGCCATGGCTCCAGCGGCTCTTGTCACGCCAAATGCGAACCCCTGCTCGATCACCCGGATGGTCCGCGGGATCGGGTCGCGTGGCCCGCGGCCGGGACTCGTGAGTCGTGGACCGCCGTGGATGACCCCACCGACATCGGCTAGCGGCAAGCCTGCAAGCCACAGGTTGAGCGCGGCTCGCGTAGCTGCGAACGCCTGTTGACGGGCATCGCCGTCAGGCTCCCAGATGTCGTCGAGTGCTGTTGACGCGAATGCTCGTCGGTCGAGGATGAGTCCGAGCGTCGCGGGCGAGAAGGTGGCTAGGCCGTCGACGAGAGCCTCGGCCCACGCATCGACGGTCGTCGGCGGATTCTCTTGAAGCTCAAGAGCAAGGATGAAGTTGGCGAGGCGGGCCGCGGACGGGATGGGTACCGCCGCGCGCCTGGCAGCCTCCGCGGCCCACAGTGGCGCGTCGTCGGCAGTTAGGGCGGCGCCGCTGAGCTGGGCGAGGTTAGCGGTCACCTGCTCCAGCTCGTCTCTGATGCGGAGCTGATGCGCGGCCCAGGTGCCGCGGAGAAGGCGGTTAGAGAATTCGGGATCGTCCTGGGTCGGCGCGAGGTACGAGAGCGCGACGTGGTCGCTGCGGTGGACGTCGTCTAGGTTCGCTCCGTCTGTGAGCAGTCTCTGCAGTAATGGGCGGAGCGCGCTGAGGACATTGGTCGATGCGTCCTCCTCAGCTAGAAATTCGGCGCGCGCGAGAACACTGCTCGCCGGTGTCGCGTCGTCGAACACCGGTAGTCGCGTGGGCACGACGAGTGCCAGCGATCGCGCCGCGACGCGCGCCCGGCCGGCACGTCCGATCGCGTTTAGGAGCTGCGTCCGCTCGCGGCTCCGTTTCTCGTCGTGTGTTTGATCGGGGTCGTAGCCGATCTCGGTGCCGCCGATGATCACGGTCGTCGCCGGTAGGTTCAGGCCCTGCGCCAGGGTTCCAGTGGCAAAGAGGACAGTGGCCACATCGCCCTCGAAGGCCAACTCGCTCGCTCGCCGCTCCTCGGTGAGGAGTGCACTCGTGTGGACGCCGACCCCCTTCCCGAGGGCGTCGCTCAAGAGTGAGCCGACGCCGAGCTCGGCGGAGGCGAGCTCGAGCAGGGCGTCGATCTCAGATGGGAGCCGGACACCACCGAACCCGCGAATTGAGAGCGCTGCCGCGAAGCTGTCATGCTTGGAGCGCGGCAGGAACGCCATCACCTTCTGACCGCGCACTCCGAGGAGTTGTGCGAGCGCCTCGACGCTTGGCCTGACGGTTACCGAGCTAACGTCGATTGTGATCTCACCGCCACGGGCGGGACGAGTGACATTGATCGGGATCTCGGCCGCGATTCGGACGAGTGCGTAGTCGGCTTCATCGTCAGTTGACCAGGGGCCGTACAGGCCAGCCAATGCTGCGAGCGGGGCGTCGAACCTGACGTTACGGCGGCGGACATGGAGCCCAGCAAGCCGTTCGGCCGCGTCGGCGGCGGCTCCTTGCAGCGTCTGATCCTCGACCCCAATGACTGCTCGGAGCGTGCGCGTCGGCCGCCACGGCTCGCGGACGGTGATCGCTTGTTCGTCGTGAGCTTCAGTGAGCCAGCCAGCAAGAGCCTCCGGGTTTGCGATCAGAGCGGACATGAGGAGAACGCGACCGCCGGGCGCCCGCGTCAGGACCTCGCTGAGCACGAGTTCGGTCAGCTGGCCGCGACCGCGCCTGTCGGCTAGGAGATGGGCTTCGTCCAAGATGCACAGCGTCATTTCGCCGAAGGCGTCAGGAGACTGCCGCAGTGCGAGCGAGCACTTCTCTGGAGTCATCACAAACACCTGCCGGGCCGACAGGTGCTTGAGTGTCTCCCCTTCGAGAGTCGTGTACTCCGCTCCGCCGAAGAACTCGCGGATCGTCAGCCCAGGGTGGTCTGCGCGGAGCTGACGTCGGATCTGGGCAACCAGAGCATTCGTTGGCGCCAGGTACAGGACCCAGCCTCGCGTCGCGGCGTGTTCCAACGCGAGATCGGCGACGGCTGACTTCCCGGCCCCGGTGGGCACCGCAACGATGGCGCTTGAGCTCGGGCCGGGCAGCGCGAGCCGGGCGTAGGTGGCTGCGGCCGGCCAGAGCAGCGGCTGATTGCGGCATCGTGCCACGAGGAAGTCGGAGTACGCCTCGGCTTCCTGCTTGGGCGCCGCAACAGCACGCAGCGCTCGTTCCGCCGCGGCATCAATTGCTTCGAGAACGAGCCCGAGAAGATGATCGATATCGGCATACCCGGCCGGGAGTGTGGAATCTTGATCGGCTCGGATTGCGGCGGCGACATCGATCAGCGGCTGTCGGTCTTGGCCCTCCTGGGCCCGCGGATCGCGGAGCCAGCGAACGAAGCTGGCGACGCGTTGACCGATCTCTCGCCAGAGAAGCGCGCGGACTCGTTCGTGTAGGAGGTCTTGCTGCGCATCCTGGGTATCAGCCGGAAGGCCCGTGCCGGACAGGAAGGAGAGCAGGACGGCCATGGCGAAACGCTGTGAGGGATCGAGGTCCGCTTCCGGCTCCACGTCGCGCACCGCGACTGCGGCGTTGGCGTCGTACCCCGCCACGACGTAGAGGAGTCCGACAGTGATCCGTTCGAGTGCACGCGAAGGGCTGAGCCCGTAGCTGTCCGCGATATCTAGTGCCTCGGCGGCGACGAACGCTGCCGCTCGGACGGTCTCCTGGTTCGCGTCCGGCACCAAGAAGGTGTGGACCTGTAGCGCCAATGCCAGCCGACGGAGTAAAGCGGCAGTCTCGACGCTCGGTTCTGCCGCCACGCCGAGTTCCCGCCTTTCGGCGAGTTCGAGCCACGCGCCGGAGAGGAGCCGGCGGACGGCCTGCTCGTCGCCGAGCTCCGTGAGGCGTGGGAGAGCCCCGAGGAGGGCTTGGACGCCGCGGCCGTACACCTAGACGACGATCTCCTCGATCGCCGCGGGCATAGACGCCGCGACTTCGTCGAAGAAGTGCCTAAACGCCGCGGTGCAAAGCAGCAAGAGGCGCTTTCGCTCGAGCGCTGGTGTCAGCTGATGAAGCCTGGGTCGGTGCTGGGTCCCGTCGAATTCGGTCTCGTGCACGATCGCGGGCAGGTAGCACCGATGGTCGCGCCACAATTCCTCGGGTATCGTTGCCGCGAGATGCGTGGGGATCACGGGAGCGAGCAGCTTGAGGGCGTCACGCAGATCGGGGCCAGCCAGCCCCGCCTCGACGTTGTCGAACGAGTTGCAGGCGATTGTGAGCTGTGCGCTGCCGTTGGCCTCAGACGCCTTCGTCTCCCCGATCGCCACGACTGCGGTCGTCTGCTCCTCATAGATCGCGAGGCCGTCGAGGCCTTGACGCTTCGGGATCGGGTGCGGCGCCATGACGGCGTGTACCGAGCCGGTGACGATGGCCGTGGGATGGGTGCGCGTGATCACAAGGAGCGCGTGGATGAGGACCTCGGCAATCCACGGGTCGCGCCACGTCTGTCGCCATTGCTCAAGCTCCGCGTCGGTCGAGTCAGCAGGCGGCTCGATGATTCGCGCCACCAGCCGTTCGATCTCATCCCTGTGCTCGGCGCCTTGGACCGCGAACCTCGCGGCGATGGTGGCGTCGTGTTGAACCCATCCCGCGAGTACTCCGACTGCGTACCGCGCCAGCGCCTTCGGGATCGCCGGTTCATCGAGGCCCGACGCGACCACAAGCGTGTGGGAGCTTAAGGTCGTGTCCTCATGGAAGTCGAGTCGCTCGGCGAGCTCGCCGAGCGCTTGATCGAGAACCTGTTTGGGCGTCGGCACGGTGAAGCACAGCTTGACGCGCGCGCACGGCGGCTGCAGGCGCCAACATTCCTAGAGATTCAGTCGTCCGTCGTCAGGGACCACCGGTGGCCATGCGGCATCTCGTAGCGCGGGCTGTTCGGTGTCGTCAGTTGGTGGGATCGCGGGTGAGGATGCTGCCCGCGACTCGTGCCAACCGAGTCGGCCGGCAATCGGATCGCACGGGGTCACCCGGCGCTCCCGACGCTCGCACTCATGACTAGGCGCTGTGTCCGCGCGTGGACGATTCCCTTCGTCGTCCAGCCAGCGTGAACCGGACGAGCGCCCCGGCGAAAACGCAGCCGCCAGCGCCGTGACGATCTGGCGCCTTCAAACGGGCCCCATCTGGTCTTAAAGGTCGCCTCGACGCCCTCCGGCCGCTGAAGCTCAAGGGCCGCCGACAGCAGCCGTGCGTCATCAGCGCGGCTCTTATGGTGCAGGTAGCGCATCTTCGTCTTGATGTCGGTGTGACCCATCCACGCCTGTACCTGGACGATCGAGGCGACGTTGATGGCCAGCCAGCCGAAGGTATGCGTGAGGTCATGAAACCGCAGGCGCCGCAGGCCGGCGGCGTCCAGGGTGGCGATGTAGCGGCGTCGCAGCGCCGACCCGTCGACGTTGATGCGCTCGCGGCTGACGAGCACGAGGTTGGTCTTGGCGGGGAGAAAGCCTCGGGATCTCAGCTGCTCAAGACGCTCTGGCCCTTCGCGACCATCCGGCTGGGGTCCTGATCGCGGAAGAGATGCGCAACGCTGCCACGCGACGGGTGGTGGCGTCCGGTGACCGTGTTCGTTCCCAACCGGATCGTGCCGTCGCTGAACCGGCCGTCCCGGTTTGGCCCGGATGGGTCCCACGAGTCGCGAGGTACCTGCCGCAATGCATGCCGCCCTTGAGCGTTGTAGTGGCCAAAGCCCACAGCTGCACGACCGACTGCAGCGCGGACGGGTCGACCGCCTCGTCGACAAGGACGCTGCAGACGTAGTCCGACTGATGCAGAGCACCCGGGTCACCGATGTCGCGGCGACGATGCGCCAGCTGATGACCGATGCGCGCGCGGGGGCGGTGACGACCAGCGCTCTCGGTTACCTCGATGAGGCGTTTGGGCGCCGCGGGCGCCCAGGCACCGTGATGGCGGCTCGCGCATTGGGGCTTGCCCTGACGCCGGAGGCGATTGAGGCGCTTTGCGTGGCCTAAACGGGTCGAATGACGCGCGAGCTCGGGTAGCCCGCGCCCGCGATGAGACCACGAGCGTCGATGATCGCCGCCCTAGGACGACCGTGTCCCCCGCCGCCGCTCGAGGCAGCAAGGACGTCGACCTCATGAGCACCGCCGTGTCGGTCGCTCACCCGTGGTCTACGTGAAGCCCGTGTCCTCCGGGGCCGGGCTGGGCTCTCGCGCCGAGGTGGGCCCACCACTTGGGTGAGGCCACATCCGCTACGGTCGAACGCTGAGTCGCCTGTGTCGAACCTTGAGGATCTCCATCCCGGTCTGCGTCTCACTGGCGTGATTCCCGGCCAAAACGTTTCGGTCATCGCCGTGCAGCCGCATGGGGCGGATGCGATCGAGCTGACCTACAAGACCGCTCAGGGTGGGCTCGGCCAGCGCGTCCTCGGCCGCGACGCTGAGGCGAACCTGGCGATCGCCGAGGCCGAGGCCCGTCCTCTCGACGCCGAAGCCGCCGACTTCAAGCTGGTCGCCGAGTGCCAGCGGATCAAGCTCGCCGGACTCTCGGATCCGATGCTGGCGGTCACGACCTCAGACATCCAGCCCCTCCCCCACCAGCTGCGTGCCGTCTACGGTGAGCTGTTGCCGCGCACGCCGCTGCGGTTCCTCCTCGCTGATGACCCGGGCGCGGGCAAGACGATCATGGCGGGCCTTTACATCAAGGAACTCATCCTCCGAGAGGACGTCAAGCGGTGCCTGATCGTCGTCCCCGGCGGCCTCGTGGACCAGTGGCAGGATGAGCTGTATCTGAAGTTCGGCCTCGCGTTTGAGATCCTCACGCCGCAGTTCGGCGAAACGGCTTTCGGCGCCTCGGCATTCGATCAGCATCCGCTCCTGATCGCCCGCATGGATCAGCTTGCGCGCAACGAAGGCCTACAGGCCGAGCTCGCGAAGTCCGAATGGGACCTGGTCGTCGTCGACGAGGCCCACCGCATGGGGGCCCATTACTTCGCCGGCAAGCTCGAGAAGACCAAACGCTTCCAGCTCGGTGAGCTCCTCGGCGAGATCGCCCGGCATCTGCTGCTGATGACCGCCACCCCGCACAGCGGCAAGGAGGAGGACTTCCAGCTCTTCCTCACCCTCCTTGACCGCGATCGCTTCGAAGGTAAGTACGAGGCCAAGGTCCACACCGCCGACACCTCGGGGGTGATGCGCCGGATGGTCAAGGAGGACCTCCTCACCTTCGACGGCAAGCCGCTGTTTCCCGAGCGGATCGCCGAGACCGTCCCCTATAAGCTGAGCGAGCTCGAGCAGGACCTCTACGAGCAGGTGACTACCTATGTTCGCGAGGGGATGAACCGGGCCGCCAAGCTCGACGGCAAGCGCCGGAACACGGTCGGCTTCGCGCTCACCGTTCTTCAGCGCCGGCTGGCATCCAGCCCGGAGGCGATCTACCGGTCGCTGGAGCGCCGCGCCGCCCGACTGGAGCGCCGCAAGCAGGATGTGCTCGCGGGCAGCACGGTGGCGGAGCCTCGGGCGGCGGATGTCATCGGGGCCGTAGACGATTTCGACGACGACGAGCTCTCCGCCGAGGAGATGGAGGAGGTTGAGGAGGAGCTCGTCGACGCGGCGACGGCGGCGCGCACCGTCGAGGAGCTCGACGCCGAGTTGCTCGATCTCCGCGATCTCATCAAGGCGGCCGCGCGGGTGCGGACGTCGGACACCGACCGCAAGTGGTCGGAGCTGAGGACGATCCTCGAGGACAACACGCTCGCTACCTCCGGCGCCGAGAATGAGCGCCGCAAGCTGATCGTGTTCACCGAGCATCGCGACACGCTTGAGTATCTCGCGCAGCGGATCGGGTCGCTCCTCGGCCGGCCCGAGGCGGTCAAGGCGATCCACGGTGGCGTGCGCCGTACAGACCGCCGGCAGATCACCGCGGAGTTCACCTCCAACCCGGCCGTCCAGGTCCTGCTCGCGACCGACGCCGCCGGCGAGGGCCTCAACCTTCAAGTCGCCCACCTGATGGTCAACTACGACCTCCCGTGGAACCCCAACCGGATCGAGCAGCGCTTCGGCCGGATTCACCGCATCGGTCAGGACGAGGTGTGTCGGCTGTGGAACCTGGTCGCCGACAACACGCGGGAGGGCGACGTGTTCACGCGGCTGCTGGAAAAGATCGAGGAGCAGCGCAAGGCATACGGCGGCAAGGTGTTCGACGTGCTTGGCACGGCATTCAGCGAGACGCCCCTGCGCACGCTGCTGATCGACGCGATCCGCTACGGCGAGCTGCCCGAAACCAGGGCGAACATGGAGAAGGTCATCGATGCCGGCGTGGCCCGCGGCATCGATGAGCTGCTCGCCGAGCGCGCCCTGGCGACCGACACGATGCGCCGCGCCGACATCGCACAGCTGCGCGCGCTGATGGACGAGGCGCGCGCCCGGCGGCTGCAGCCCCATTACATCGAGGGGGCATTCCGGGCGGCGTTTACTCGCCTCGGCGGTAAAATCCGCCGCCGCGAGCAGGGCCGTTTCGAGATCACCCATGTCCCGGCGCCGCTGCGCACAATCGGTCGCGGCCCGATTGCCACCCGCTATGAGCGGGTCACGTTCGACATCGTGCACGTGCTCGATCCCGCGGGCGCTCGCGCGGAGCTGCTCGCGCCGGGGCACCCGCTGCATGATGCAGTCACCGACACCACCGTCGCACGCTGGCACCAGGTGCTCGAGCGCGGGACCGTGCTCATCTCGGCGACGGTCGAGGCGCCGCGCCTGCTCGTCGGGGTCATCGAGGAGATCGCCGACGCGACCGACACGGCGGTCGCTCGGCGCTTCGGCTACGCGTTCATCGACGAGCACGGCGTCGTCGAGGCGGCGGGACCGGCGCCGTACCTCGATTGCGTCGCGGCCCCGCTGACGAATGAGGTGACCGCGACTCGGGCCCTGTCCTGGCTGGCCCAGGCCGAGGAGCGGGCGGCGAGCTGGATCATCGCCAACCAGCTCCCCGCGTTCCTGGGCGAGGTCAAGCTGCGCCGTGAGGCGGAGCTTGACCGCATGCGCGACCAGGTCGCCCGGCGCCTGGATCAGGAGAGGGAGCGCCTCATTTTCGAAGCATTGGTCGCCCAGGAGACCGAGCGGGCCGGCAAGAAGCCTAGGGAGACCCACACGAGCCTGATGTACAAGGCCGCTGACCTCGAAGGCCGGCGTACCGCACGACTCGCGCTGCTCGACCGCCAGCTTCAGATGCAGGCCAAACCACCGAGCGTCGTCACCGCCGCGCTCGTGTTGCCGTTGTCAGCGGTGGCCAGCCAGATCTCCGAGGAAGCGCCCATGCACGCTGTCGAGACGAAGGGCGTCGAGCGCCGGGGCGTCGATCTCGTGCTCGCGACCGAGCGCGCCCTCGGCCGCGCCCCCGTGGAGCAGGCCTTCAACAATCCCGGCTTCGACGTGCTGTCCGCGCGTGACGGCGAGGATCCGATCCGGATCGAGGTCAAAGGCCGCCTCGCCGGCGCCGAGGACTTCTTCGTCACCCACAACGAAGTGCTGACCGCGCTCAACAGCGCGCCTCGCTACCGCTTGGCGCTCGTGCGCGTCGACCCGCGCGGTCCCGAACACGATGAGGCCCGCTATCTCGAGAGCCCGTTTGCCCGCTTCGACGCGGGGGACTTCGATGCGACTGGGCACCGCGGCAAGTGGGAGACGACGTGGGCGCGGGCGCGGGAGCCGTTCTGATGACCACGGACCTACAGGACCATGCCGTGGGAGCCCAGAAACGCAAGCTCATCGAGGTGGCGCTGCCGCTGGAGACGATCAACCGTGAGTCCGCTCGCGAGAAGTCCATCCGCCACGGCCACCCGTCCACGCTGCACCTCTGGTGGGCGCGCCGGCCCCTCGCCGCCGCCCGTGCCGTGCTGTTCGCCCAGCTCGTCGACGACCCGTCATCCCATCCCGACCGCTTCCCGACCGAGGACGCTCAACGCGCCGAACGCGACCGGTTACACGGCATCATCGAGCGGCTCGTCGTCTGGGAGAACACCCGCGACCAGGCGCTCCTCGCCGAGGCCCATGCCGAGATCCTCGCCTCCACCGACGGCAACCCGCCGCCGATCCTCGACCCGTTCGCCGGCGGCGGCACGATCCCGCTCGAGGCCCAACGCCTCGGCCTCGAGGCCCATGCCTCCGACCTCAACCCGGTCGCTGTGCTCATCAACAAGGCCCTGATCGAGATCCCTCCGAAGTTCGCCGGGCGGCCTCCGGTGTTTCCCGGGCTTGCCGAAAGTCGCCTCGGCGACTGGCAGGGCGCGACCGGCCTCGCCGCCGACGTCCGCGCGTACGGGGAGTGGATGCGCCACGAAGCGCACAAGCGCATCGGCGTGCACTACCCGCAGGCTACGCTCGACGACGGGACAAAGGGAACCGTCATCGCGTGGATCTGGGCGCGGACGGTGACGTGCCCCAACCCGGCATGCGGCATCGAGATGCCACTCGTGCGCTCCTGGTGGCTCGGCAAAAAGAAAGGCAAGGAGGCGTGGGTCCGGCCGGTCATCGCGGCCGACCGCGCTCATACGAGCGGCAAACGGGTACGGTTCGAGATCGCACACGGACCGTCGGAAGCGCCGACCGCGGACGAGGATGGCACGATGCGGAGGTCAGGCGCGGGATGTGTTGCCTGTGGATCGACCGCGGACCTGAAGTACGTTCGTTCCGAGGCCCAGCTTAAAGGGCTGGACGCCATCCTTATCGCTGTAGTAGCCGAGGGCCATAGGCGGCGAGAGTATGTGTCGCCTACCAAGTCACACATCGAAGCGGCCATCGTTGAAGCGCCTGACGACGTGCCGAAAGACCTCATTCCGACACCGAACCATGATGTTGACCGACTGCCGATGTATGGCATGCCGCGATGGAGCGATGCCTTCACGAACCGCCAGCTCCTGGCTGTGACGACATTCAGCGACTAGTCATGGAGGCGCGCGAGCATGTACTCCGCGACGCCCTTGCCGTCGGGGCCGCGCCTGGCGACCGCCTCGAATCCGGCGGCGCCGACGCCAAGGCATATGCCGATGCCGTAGTGACGTACCTTGGGCTTTGCGCGAGCAAAATGACGGTCTTTTATTGTAGTCTCGCGCGATGGCGTGCGGATGCGGACAAGACCGCTCCCGCGTTTGGCCGTCAGGCCATCGCCATGGTGTGGGACTTTGCGGAAGCCATGCCTTTCGCCGGCGCAGGGGGCGACTGGGCCGGAGTCATTGACGGTGCCGCCAGGACACTTGAGGGGCTGCGTCCCGCCGTTCCCGGTTTCGCTACGCAAGTGCCCGCCCAGAGCGTCACGTTTTCAAAAAGTGTTGGCCTTTCCACCGATCCGCCGTACTACGACAACATCGGCTACTCCGACCTCTCCGACTTCTTCTACGTCTGGCTCCGCCGTTCGCTTCGGAGCATCCACCCTGACCTGCTGAGCACGATGCTTGTCCCCAAGGCCGAGGAGCTCGTCGCCAACCCGTACCGTCACGACGGCAAGAACGGCGCGAAGGACTTCTTCGAAGAAGGTTTCCGGCGTGTGTTCGCCCGTGCCCGTGCTGCCGCCCTTCCGGACTGTCCGATGACCGTCTACTACGCCTTCAAGCAGGCCGAGGCAAGCGACGATGGCACGTCGTCGACCGGCTGGGAGACACTGCTCGACGGCATGATTCGAGGTGGATGGGAGATCACCTCGACCTGGCCGATGCGCACCGAGGGGGGTACTCGGCTGATCGCTCGCCAGTCGAACGCCCTCGCCTCCGCGATCGTCCTCTCGATGCGCCCGCGTCCCGACGACGCACCGACCACGGACCGTCGCGGGCTCATCGCCGCGCTGCATGACGAGCTGCCCGACGGGTTGCGCAAACTCCAGCAGGGGGCGATCGCCCCGGTCGACTTGCCGCAGGCCGCGATCGGCCCCGGGATGGCGGTGTTCTCACGCTACGCGAAGGTCATAGAGAACGACGGCACGACGATGACGGTCCGCTCGGCGCTCGCCCGGATCAACGAGATTCTCGACCAGGTGCTCAACGAGCAGGAGGGCGACTTTGACGCCGCGACCCGTTTCGCGATCGCCTGGTACCGCCAGCACGGTTACACCACCGGCAGCTTCGGCGTCGCCGACGCCCTTGCGCGAGCCCGCAACACGGCCGTCGAGACATTGGTACGCGACGGCATCCTTACGAGCGCGGCCGGCAAGGTCACGCTGCTGTCGCCTGCCTCGATGCCGGCAAACTATGACGTTCTCGCCGACGACCGCGTCGGCGCTTGGGAGATACTTCACCACCTGATCGCTTTCCTGGAGCGGGGCGGCCTGCCGGTCGCCGGCGCGTTCCTTCGAAGCGCGCAGGAGCGCCCTGACAGCGCGGTCGACATCGAGCTCGTCAAGGAGCTCGTGTTCCTCCTGTTCTCGATCGCCGAGAAGAACGGATGGGTCCAGGACGCGCTTGCCTTCAACACTGTCGCCACGGCGTGGCCGGACGTTATGCAGGCCGCCCGCTCCGGGCAGACCCCAAGTGGCGAGCAGGCCACGTTCGCCTTCGAGGAGGACTGACTTCATGGCGATCTCGAACCGCGACCGCATCGGCAAGATGTTCGAGCTGCTCGCGCCGGCGCTGAATGAGTTCATCGCGCGCTCCGTCGCCTCACACCTTCCCGGGGATGGCTCCTGGACGACGCTGGTGGCGATGAAGGACAAGAAGAAGGGGGTCGAGGGCAAGGAGTACCGGCGCCTGGATCCGCAGGTGCAGCTGCGGATGCTCACCGAGAACATCCCCCATAACGTCAAGCCGGGGTGGTACCCGTTCGATGACGCGATCGGCCGCGTCGGGCAAGGGTACGCCAAGGAGCTGCGCGAGGCCCGCAACGACTGGGCCCACAACGAGTCCTTCAACGACGACGACGCCTACCGCTGCCTGGACACCGCTGAGCGCCTGCTCATCGCGATCGGCTCGCCATCGGTCGCCGACGAGGTCAAGGCGATCCGCCTCGGCTTGCGCCGCCTCACCGCCGACAAGGACGACCGCAAGGTGCTGAAGTCTGCCGCGATCACGCCGGAGTCGGCGGGGCTGCGTCCGTGGCGCGAGGTTCTCGCGCCCCACGATGACGTTGCCACCGGCAACTTTCAGGCCGCCGAGTTCGCCGCCGACCTCTACAAGGTTGCCGCGACCCAGGATGCGGGCAGGGACTACGCCGAGCCGGTCCAGTTCTTCGCGCGCACCTTTCTCACCGAAGGCCTGCGGGATCTCATCGACCGCGCGGTGCGGCGCCTCGCCGGCGATCAGAACGCCTCGCCGGTGATCAACCTCCAGACGAACTTCGGCGGCGGCAAGACGCACTCGATGCTCGCGCTGTGGCACCTGGCGTCCGGCACCCCGCTCGGCGACTACCCTCAGGATGTCCAGGACATGCTCACCGTGACCCCGTTCGGGGATCTGGGGGGCGTGCGGCGGGTGGCACTCGTCGGTAACCACATCTCGCCGTCGGGCTCCCTCAAGGCTGACGGCACGCAGGTCAAGACGATCTGGGGCGAGCTCGCATGGCAGCTCGGCGGCCAGCAGGCGTTTGCGACCGTCGCGACCGCCGACGCCAACCGCACCCCGCCCGGGCAGGCACTCCACGACTTGCTCAGCGAATACGCCCCGGCGGTGATCCTCATCGACGAATGGGTCGCCTACGCGCGGAGCCTCGTCGCCCGCGATGACCTCGCGGGCGGCACCTTCGATGACCAGTTCACCTTCGCCCAGTCGCTCACCGAGGCCGTCAAGGGCACGCCGGGCGTCCTGCTCGCCATCTCCATCCCGGCGTCGGAGAGCGGCGACGACTCCCAGCCGGCGGCCGGTAACGCCGAGGAGGTCGGCGGCGCGCACGGCCTGGAGGCGCTCAAGCGCCTCCAGAACGTCGTGCGGCGAGTCGCTGACCAGTGGCGCCCGGCGTCCCCGAACGAGGCCTACCACATCGTTCGCCAGCGCCTGTTCACCGCCCCCGATGCCGACGCGCTCGCGTCGATCAACGCCACGGCGCGCGGCTTCGTCGAGATGTACCACCGCCACGCCGACGACTTCCCGCGCGAGGCGCGTGACGGCAGCTATGAGGACCGCATCAAGCAGACCTACCCGATCCACCCCGAGCTGTTTGACCGCCTCTATGAGGACTGGTCGAGCCTCGAGCGCTTCCAGCGCACCCGGGGGGTACTGCGCCTGATGAACACGGTCATCCACGCGCTCTGGGTCGGGGAGGACCAATCGCCGCTGATCATGCCCGCCTCAATCCCGATCGGGACCGCGGCGGTGAACTCCGAGCTGACCCAGTACCTGCAGGACTCATGGAAGGCGGTGATCGACGCCGACGTCGACGGCCCCAACGCCGAGCCCGTGAAGATCGACGCCGGCAAGCCGCTGTTCGGGCAGCGCTCGCTCACCCGACGCCTCGCGCGAACTGTGTTCTTCGGCGCCGCGCCGACGATCGGCTCGGCTCACAAGGGCCTTGAGACCCAGCGCGTCTTCCTCGGGACAGCCACCCCCGGCGACGTGCCCGGCAACTTCCACTCCGCCCTCGCCGCACTCGCCGACCGCGCCACCTACTTCTACAGCGCCGGAGGTCGCTACTGGTATGACCTGCAGGCCAACATCTCCCGGCGTGCACGAGACCTCGCCGAGCGCCTGCACCCCGAAGACGTCTATGGCGAGATCGTCCGACGCCTGGGCGACCAGGCCAAGGCCCGCGGAGAGTTCGCTCGCGTCCACGTCTGCCCCGAGGACGCGGCTGACATCCCCGACATCGACGAGGCGCGCCTGGTCATCCTGCACCCCAAGCTCACCCACAAGCGCGGCGCCGGCGACTCAGAAGCGATCGTCTTCGCCAAGGGCGCCACCGAGCACCGCGGCACAGCCAACCGGATCTATCGCAACATGCTCGTATACCTGGCCGGCGACAGTGACCGCATGGAAGAGCTAGAGCGCTCGGTCCGCGAGT
>JAABUJ010003264.1_pt1 | contig 18462 bp, 15 predicted proteins | sample 5559131 | NCBI WGS metagenome assembly JAABUJ01 (sample SAMN10711875, study PRJNA513366) | rock metagenome | isolation source: Antarctica rocks | place: Antarctica: Victoria Land, Mt New Zealand nord | collected 2016-01-07 | reverse complement strand
TTGCAGCGTGGAACATCCAGACATTGCGCCAAGCCTTCATCTTTGTGACAGCGTACCCGCGTTTCTGCGCATTTGGATGCCGAAGGACAGCTTCCCACCAGCGTCAAGTGTCATGTGGCCCTGTCCATGATGTACCTGCACGCGATCTCACCCGTACATACGGGGACGGGCCAGGCCGTGGACGTGATTGACCTGCCCGTCGCGCGCGAAGCGACGACCAACTGGCCCTACGTGCCCGGCTCCAGTATCCGGGGCGTGCTGCGCACGCTCTGCCGTCCCGACGGCGGGGCCGCGTCGGGAGGCGGCGACCTCTTTACACAGGCGTTCGGCCCCGAGAGCGCCGAGGACACCGACGCGGCGGGGGCGCTGCTCTTCGGCGACGGCTGCCTACTCTGCCTGCCCGTGCGCAGCTTGTTCGGCGTCTTCGCCTGGGTCAGCTGCCCACTGGCGCTCGACCGCTACCGGCGCGACCACGCGTCGGCCGCCCTCGCCACGCCCCCCGAAGCCGATCTTGCGGGGCTTGCCGAAGGTGAGATTGCCTTGACAAGCACTGCGCGCGTGGCCGATGACGGCAAGGTCTACCTCGAAGACCTGGACCTCACAGTGAGCGCCGGCGCCGCGTCGGTGGACGAGCTGGACAGGTTGGCCGAGCACATCGCGCGGAGCGTCTTCGACGACGGGCCGTGGCGCGGCCACTTCACGGCGCGCTTCGGCGTCGTCGGCGACACGACCTTCTCCTTCCTGACCGAGACCGCCACCGAGGTGACGGCGCGCATCAAACTCAAGGATAGAGACCAAGACCGTACAGAGGGGCGCGCTGTGGTACGAAGAGGCGATCCCGGCGGAGACGATCTTCAGCACGCCGCTGCTCGCGGCGCCGCGCAACGGGACCACGGCGACGGCCCTGTTCAACCTCGTCGGCGCGCGCCTGGACAACCTGGTGCAGATCGGGGGCCACGCCGGCGTGGGACGCGGGCTCGTGCGCGCACGACTTGGGGAGGGGCGGCCATGACCGCGCAACCGGCCCAACTGACGCGCCAACAGCGCTACCTGACCACGGCCCTCGACCACGTCACAGCTGTTAAGACGAAGGATGAGAAGGTACGCAAGATCTACGGCGGCTTGTGTCACTCGTTCCCCGTGCTGGTGCGCGCCTGTGGCCTGTGTCAGGCGCTGGCCTTCGTGGAGGCGAAAGCGACGGGCAAGGATAGTGACGCCCGTGTCCAGGCGTACCGCTTGCTGCGGGAGCACGTCGCGGCGCTGCTCGGACGCACGCCAGAGACCCTGCTGCAAGCGGTGCGCAAGGACGGTATGCTCGACTACATGCGGCACACGCGCGCGGTCCTCGCCGCCTGGATCTACTACAAGCGCTTCGCCGTCTCGATCCTTAAGGTGGAGTCGGCGCGAGACGCCGAAGATGAGGGAGGCTCCGATGTCTGAGGCGCGCCGCGTGAATGTCGACGCGGCTTTCAAGCGCGTCTTGGCGTCGGGGTATGCGGAGGAGGCGCACCCCGGCCTCTTGCTCGACCGTGGATTGGAGGACAGCAGCGCGGCCCAGAGCGGCGAGGCGACGACGGCGAGAGCGGTCTTGTTCGACCACGTCGCCACGCTCGCTCCAAGCCAACTCTATCACGACGCCTACGCACGCTGGAAAGAGTTGCTGGACAAGAGCGCGCACGTCTGTACGAAGGAGTTGGCCGTGCGTGGCACGCTCATCGTGGGGCTCGGCGGCGAGAGTGTGCTGGAAACGGGCATCACCGTGCAGCGCGCCTACGGCATGCCATACATCCCCGGCTCCGCGCTCAAGGGGCTGGCGCGCCGCTACGCGGAGGGGACACTCGCGCAAGAAGACGACGCCCCGGAGCGCGCGAAGTTCGTTCCGGGCGGCGCCTACCACGATGTCCTCTTCGGGCGGCAGGACAACGCCGGCCATGTGACCTACCACGACGCCTGGTACAAGCCCGGCTCGGCGCCGAACGACAAACCCTTCGTACGCGATGTGATCACGGTACACCACCCCCGCTATTACACCGGGGCGGCGGGCAAACGCGAGGCTCCATCTGATTTCGATGACCCCAATCCCATCCCTTTCGTCGGGGCGCGCGGGACGTTCCTGATCGCGGTGGAGTGCCCCGACGCAAAGTGGGCGGAGGCGGCGCTGGCCCTATTGGCTGCCGCGCTGGGCGACCTCGGCGCCGGCGGCAAGACATCGAGCGGCTATGGACGCTTGGCCGAGGCGAGCGGCACGCCGGTCACGACCCCTGGCACGGTGACACAGCCGCGGCGCCAAGACGTCGGCGCGCCCACCGCGCAACGGGCGCCTGCACCGGCGGCGGACCGCGCGGCAGCGCTGAAAGCTGAAAGCGTGGCGCTGATCGCCGCGGTCGGGGCCCTCCCTACTGACCGGATTAGCGGCAAGCTCGCCGACTACGCCACGCAATGGCAGACCTTACAAGGAGATAAGGAGGCTGGCGTACCGCTCGCGGAAGCCATCTGGCGCAAGGCCGGGCGCGCGCGGGACCCAGTTAAGCTCAAGCAGCGGCCCTGGGCGATCGACATCCGTGACTACCTAAAGCGGAACGGCCGCAAGGTTTGAGCATACTATTATGGAGGGCGACCATCTCATGCGTACCGTCATCATCACCGTCGGGACCTCGCTCCTGACCAACCGCGACGAAAACGATGGCCGCGCCGTGCGCCCCTGGGGCGGGTGGCGGCGCGACGCGGCGCTCCCCACGCCGGAAGCGGCGGCGCTGTTTCTGGACGAGGCCGACCCCGCCCAGGCCTCGGCCGAAACGCACACCTTGCTGCGCTTGCCGCTGCGTGAGACCGACCGGCTGGCCTGGCTGCACTCCGATACACCCGAAGGCCACTGGTGCGCGATGGTCCTGGATACTCACTATCAGACGCAAGGCTACCCCGGCGCCCTGCACAGGATCACGGGGCTGGGCTACCACGAAGCGTCCTTCGCCGAGCGTGGGTTGCGCACGCTGTTGGCGCGGACCTTCGACGTGATCGACGCGGCCGGCGGCCCGGACCACGTCACACTGTGCGCCACGGGGGGCTTCAAGGCGGAGATCGCCTACCTCAACCTCGCCGGCCTGCTGCTGGGCATCGATGTTTACTATATCCACGAGCAGTTCCGTGAGTTGGTGAGCTTGCCGCGCCTGCCGCTCGACTGGGACATGGCCTGGGTGGAGCGCAACGAGGGGTTCTTGCGCTGGATCGACGCGGAGCCGCGGCGCAGCGTCGAGGTCGAGAGCAGGCTGCGCGCCGATCCACACCTGCGCCCGCTGGTGGCCGAAGCCGCCGACGGGAATAGCTATCTGGCCCCGGCGGGAGACTTGCTCTACCGCTCCTACCGTGAGCGCGCGGCGACGGGGCCGCGCGCCACATGGCCGCCGGCAAGCGCGCGAGCGCCGCGCGAGAAAGATGGGCTCTCAGGCGTAGAGCACCACCGTCCGCGCGGGTGGGAGGGATTCGTCGCGCGTCTGACCGAGCTCGACTGCGTGGAGCGCGTGCACGTCGACAAAGGAGGACATGGCCGCGGTGGAGCGCGCCCGCGCATCTATGCCGCCAATCCTGTCGACGGGACGCTGGGCGTCGTGCTCGGGACCGGCGCCGAAGAATTGCCGTTGTGCGTCGAGACAACGGCGCGCGGCGAGGGGCAACTCGGACTGGTCCGCACCTACCTCGAGCACAACATGAAAGGGTGGTAGGATGATGGACTCGGTTGCTATACCCAGCGGCAATCCGCAAACGGTCTTGATCGCACTCGTTGGTGAGAGTTATCTTCCCATCATACGCTCGATCAACGATAACCGACCCGACTTCATCCTTTTCATTTGTTCAGAGCAAAGCAGGAGATTAATTGACGGAGTTGGGGATGTCTGCGGGAACAAGCGACCTTGCCCCCACTGCGGCGAACCTATAGCCAATCCCAACAACCCGGTCGGCAAGAGTATTGTCATTCAGGCCGAGTTAGAACGCAAGGAGATAGGATACGAGCCAATCATCGTTATGCTGTCCGATAAAAAGAGCGGCCCCACCTCCTCAAGCAATCCGGTCGATGACCTCCAATCCTGTTTGAATGCTGCTACCTTGGCGTTCCAGAAAGCGCGTCAATTCAATCCCGAAGCGAAAATTGTCGCTGACTACACTGGCGGTACCAAGACGATGAGTGTCGCGCTCGTACGAGTAGCAACTGGACAGTTCGCGTCTGATCGCACCGTACTGTCGGTCGTCGCAGGGACGCGCGAGGGGTTGACCGCCGTGCTAGCCGGAACGGAGAGCGTAGCCGATCAGCAAGCGCCTTTACTCAGGCTGGAGGATCGCTGGCACGAAGCCCTGCGCCTGGCTAACGCCTACCACTACGCCTCGGCCTGTCAGGTTCTCACCGACATCACGCGACAGGCCCCGCCCTCCTACATTGCCAGGAAAACCGAACGGCTGCTAGATGTGTGCCTAGGGCTGGACAATTGGCATCGCTTCGCCCATGGGACAGCGCTAACATATCTCTGTAAGCATGAGAACATCGTCGGGAAGCCGCTGCTACGCACGCTTGAAGCCCTGGTACAAGCGCGTACATCCCTCCCACACGACGATAAGCCATCCTCGGGCATTCCCTCACCCTGGACCACGACCGCCGTGCTGCCTGTCTATGACCTGCTCAACAATGCCTACCGGCACGCCACGCACGGAAGCTACGATGATGCGGTCATGCGCCTTAACCGTAGTGTGGAGATGGTCGCGCAGATCAGGTTGCTGTGCGCGCACGGTATTAACCATAACGCCGTACCACGCAACGAGAAAACCGAAACCTGGTTTATGAATAGGAACAGGTTCAGATCCGGGGAGAGCAGGAACACCGCGCGGACGACAGGGCTGGATGACACCTACGACCTGCTCATCACTATGAATGATAGCGTAGGCGCGATATATAAGGAGCACAGGGAGTCTTTGGCCGACAATGTACAGAAGCTACGTAACCGGCTCTATATCGTGCATCGCACAAGGGCCGTAACAGAGAATCTGTATGAGAAAGCGGCGCGGAGTGTCGAACAATACCTGGACGCTGTTTCTAAAACATTAGATGAGGGCAACACCGCGACACCATTCCCGGCGCCGCCATTCCCGCAGTTAGTAGCGGAGCAGTTCGGGTAGACACACTGTCACCCTTCACCTTAACGCGGAACAGTGGTTAGGATGGATACTCTATTGACATGGGTTGGCACGCGCGACCCTGAGTGGATCAATACACGTACGCGGAAACAAGAGGCCGGCCCGATCCTGTCCTTGTTGCGGGCGCGACGCTTCGACGACGTGCAGCTCCTGGTCGACGTCGACAACAAAGACATGGGCCAGCGCTCGGCCGCGGTCGTGCGCCAGCTGCGCCGGGTAGCGCCCGACACGCGGGTGCGGCAGCGCCCGGTGCGCCTCTTCTCCGTCACCGACTACGTGGAGATCTTTCGCGTCACGAACGCCGCGTGCCAGGATATCCTGGCCGAGCGCCGCCCCGACGACCAGCTCTTCGTGTACCTCTCGCCGGGCACGCCACAGATGCAGACGGTGTGGGTGCTGCTCGTGCAGTCCGGCCTCCTGCCCGCGCGCATGCTCGACGCGACGCCGCCCGACCAGCACCTGGGCGACCGTCCGTATTGGCGCGAGGTCGATCTGACCTTGCAGGATTTTCCTCAGGTCGTCGACCCCGGTGAGTATGCCCGCCAGATCGGCGTCTTACAGGCGCGCAACGCCAACCTTGAGGCGGCGAACCGCGCGCTGCACGACAAGCTGACGACGCTTCAGGACGAAGCGCACACCACGAACGGCGCGATCGACGTGATTCCCGACGACTTCAACCTCGATTTGTACCTCGTGGCGCGGGAACGCATCTGGTACGAGCGAGCGCTCGTGGAGTGTGGCGGGAACGCGGCCGAGGCGGCCCGACGCCTGAGAGTACACCCGCACACGTTCCGGGCTCGCGCCGAGGCGCTCGGGCTCAGGCCACGGCGCGCCCGTCCGCGACCATGAGCGCCGCGGCCTGCGCATCCGGTAGCGCGCGACTGACGCCGCGCTGAAAGTCGCCTTGCCCTCGGAGCCACTTGATGGTAGCGTTTAAGGTGAACGCGGAGAGCGGCGAGTGGGCGAGAGGAGACGGTGATGATGATGCGTAACCAAGGTAACGAGAGGGAGACGGATTTCGCCGGCGCCGTGCGCGCGGCGGTGGAGCAGATGCGCGAGGTCAGCGGCGCCGATATCGTGGCGCTCTACCCCTATGACGAGGACACCGATACCTTTTACGCGCCCGCCGCTATCGGGCTCGCCGACAATGACCTCGTGCGCGCCCTCCCCGATCTCGCCGACCAACTGCGCCGTTTCCGCGCCGACCAGGCGGAGGGTAAGGTCCCCGACGACCTGCAGCCGTCCCAGTACGGCTCCAGCGCCTGGCTCGTGGCGACCCACCGCCCCCTCGTCACCGCCGACGCGACCCACGACGCCGACTCGTCGTTCGTGCGCCGCAACAAGATTTACGCCATCGTCGGGCTGCCGCTCCTCGCCGGCGGCCGCGTCATCGGATTGCTCTACCTCAATTATGTCGACCATGACGACGCCGATGGGCACGGCCGTATCGACGGCGCCGAGGCGGCGCACGTCGCCGCAGTCGAAGAGGCGGCCTCGGAGGCCGCGCTCGCTATCGACGCGGCGCGGCGCGCCGAGGAGTCGGCCATTCTGCAAGCCCTCTCCGGCCTTGTTGGGCACTTCTCGGCCCTGCCGCTCACGGTGAATGACGAGGGCGGGGTGACGCTGCGCCTGGAGGCGGCGCTGCACCGCGTGCTGCTGGCGGCCGGCCTCGACGCCGCCGCCCTCTACGACGGCGACTCTGGCGACGCCACGCTCACCCTCGTCGCCACCTATGGTTGCCCCACGCTCGCACAGGCGGTCCGCGCGATCCCCGACCTGGACGCCGAGGCGATCGTGGCCGACAGCGCCATCGCGGACGCCCTCGCCGCCGACGACCTGCACCCGCTGATCGCGCTGACCCCACGCGGGCAGGGCCACCAAGGCGTCCTGCTGCTGGCCGACGGCGATCCCCTGGCGCTGCAACGGGGCATTCCCACGCGCTATACGCTGCTGCAGACAGCGGCCGACCTGCTGGGGACGGCTCTAGATAAAGGCCACCTGGTGGAGCAACTCGACGAGTCGAACCGCACGCTAGGTGCCGTGACGCGCCTCTCCAACCGCCTGCTGCAGCCCGGCGCGACGCAGGAAAAGGCGATGAGCACCGCCGTCGCGTCGCTGACCGACCCCAACCTACCCCAACTCAACTTCGAGTTCGCGGCCGTCTACCAGCTTGAGCTAATGCCCGAAGGAGGACTACAAGTCGCGGCCTGCGCCGGCGCCACGACATCATCGAATATCGACGCGATGCCCGATGCGACGGGGAACGGCGCCGGCGCGCGACGCGTGCCGCGCTGGGTGCAGGCGACCCGTCGCGCCCTCGATTCACACGACGTGGTGTCCTACGTCGCGATGCGCCGCCGCGCCGTGGTCGTGGCCGCGCGCAACGCGCCCGACGACGACCTGTTCGTGAATGGCTACCCCGAGGACCGCCTGGAACGCCTGCAGATCGCCCTGTTGCATCACGATGGGTCCAGCGACGGAGCCGTCCGCGCGGCGCGCCTGCGCGGACACGCCGACCGCGCGCCCACGCGTACAGCCGACGCCGAGGACACCGGCGCGGCCTACCGCGTCACCGACGAGTTCACGCTCGACGCCGACCTCTTCGCCGGCTACGACCACGCCTCGCTCGTGCGCGTGTTCGTGCCCTTCGGCTCGGACGCCGCCGGTGAGCGCGCGGCCGGCGTGCTCGAAGCGGGGTTCCACATCTCGCACCAGATCCGCCTCGAACGCGTGGAAATCGAGGCGCTGCGCGCCAGCGCCGCGACCGTCGCCGCGGCGCTGGAGAACGCGCGCCTCTACGAGGAGGCGACGAAGCGCGCGCGCCAACTGGAGATCGTCAGCGAGGTGAGCCGCGCCATCGCCGTGTCGATCGATCTCGAGCAGACGCTCGGCCTCGTCGCGCGCAACATGGCGCGCGCCGTGGACGCCTCGGTCTGCCTCATCGCCCTCTTAGAAGAGGACGGCTCGGCCTGGTATGGCGCGGCCTCCTCCGACTCCGAGGATGTCTGGCGGCAGCGCCGCGTGGAGCATCCCGAGCAGTCGATCGTCTTCGAAGTAGCCGAACGCAAGCGCCCCATGGTCGTGGAAGACGCACTCGACCATGAACTCGTCTCCGCGCATTTCGCGCGGGTCCTGGGCATCCGCTCTTTGCTGGTGCTGCCCTTGGTCGCCGAAGAGGGCGAGGCGATCGGCGCGGTGCTGCTGGGCCAGCGTGATCGGCAGCGGCTCTTCACCGCCGAGGAGGTCGACCGCACGTCCGGGCTAGTCGGTCAGGCCGCCGCCGCGATCTACAACGCGCGCATCCACGCCCTCGAAGAGGAGGAGCAGCACATCCAGAAGGATGTCGTGCTCGTCGGCTTCGGCCAGTGGGGCCAGAAGGCCTACCAGCACCTGCTGCTGCTCAAAAATTTCTTCAACTTCCGCACCCATATCGTGGAGCACGATCGGCCGGGCCGGCGCGAGAAGATGGAGCAGGCGGTGCAGGGCGTGCTCGCCAACGGCGACCTGTTCTACTGGGATACCCCAGCGGCGCCCGCGCTCGACGCGCTGACGCTGGAGTTGGAGACCAGTTGCTACGTTATCACCTACATCGCCACGCCGGCCGAAACGCACCTGCCCGTGCTCAAGAGCTACTACCCGCTCTCCAACGTCGTACTGATCGAGAAGCCGCTGGGCGCGCCGCCCGATGAGTACCGCGCCTTCCTCGACCGCACCGACGGCTCGGTGCAGATCGTGGCCGCCGACCACTACTGGTTCAAGACGGAGGTGCGCCTGCTGCAGCTGCTGCTGACCGAGGAGCGCAACCTACGTTCTTTCCTGGAGGACATCGAGGAGGTCGAGATCGAGATCCTGGAGGAGCAGCCGCCAACCGGCTCGGGCGCGCAGATTGGCATGATCGCCGACCTGATCCCGCACGCCTTCGCCGTCCTCTCGCTCCTGACGCCGCTCGACCGGCTCACGCTGGCCACGCACCGCCCGCTGCAGGTGGGACGCTACCAGCCGCTGCACTCCGACCATGAGACGTACGCGCGCCTCGTGGGGACCTTCGAGCACCGTGGACGGCAGGTACGCGTGACCATCGACGTGGGCAAGGGCGTGGTCAACGCCAAGTCGATCAAGCTCAGCGGTGAGCGCCGCATGGGCGGTCGCCGCCCCTTCTACAAATTCGACTTCAGCAAGGGCGAGGCCATCGACGGGACACAGAGCGCCCTGCGCGCGGCCACACGCCCGATCCGCCAGCCCGGCGTGCCGGACAACGCGCACCTCTCCATGTTGCGCCACGTTATCGAGAAAAAACACCCCGCCGTGGGCATCCTCTCCATCCGCGAGGCGTTGCGCGCCAACGCGCGCATCCAGCAACTCGAACACACCGCCGCCGACCTCATCGCCTCCGGGCAGTGGACGCCCTACGAGCAAGGCCAGCGCCCGCCCTTCCCCGACGAGGACCCAGTGCAACTCGCCGAGACGCGCGCCGCGCGCGAGGAGGCGCGGGTCGGGCGATGAATAAGTACCAGTAGTGGCAGACCGGGGTGATCTATCAGATCTACCCGCGCAGCTTCATGGACAGCAACGGCGCCGGCGTGGGCGACCTCGCCGGCGTCACCCAGAAGCTCGACTACCTGACCTGGCTTGGCGTCGACGCGGTGTGGCTCTCGCCGATCTACCCGTCGCCGATGGCCGACTTTGGCTATGACGTGGCCGACTACACCGGCGTCCACCCCCTCTTCGGGACGCTGGACGACGTCGACCGTCTGCTGGCCGAGACGCACGGGCGCGGCCTCAAGCTCATCCTCGACGTCGTGCCCAATCATACATCCGACGAGCATCCCTGGTTCGTGGCGTCGCGCTCCAGCCGCGACAACCCCAAACGCGACTGGTATATCTGGCGTGACCCCGCGCCCGATGGCGCCCCGCCCAACAACTGGCTAGGGATGTTCGGCGGCGACGCCTGGGTCTACGACGAGGCGACGGGGCAATATTACCTGCACCTCTTCGACAAGAAGCAGCCCGACCTCAACTGGCGCAACCCGGAGGTCCGCGCGGCCATGTGCGACGCGCTACGCTTCTGGCTCGACCGTGGCGTCGATGGCTTCCGTGTCGACGTGATCTGGCTGATGATCAAAGACGCGCTCTTCCGCGACAACCCCGCCAACCCCGACTGGCGTCCCGGCGACTCACCGGGAAATCGTCAGATCAAGCTGTACGTGGAAGACCGGCCCGAGGTACACGAGATCGTGCGCGAGATGCGCGCGACGCTCGACAGCTACGGCCTGGGCGAGCGCGTGCTCATTGGCGAGATCTACCTGCCGCTGCCCCGCCTGATGACCTACTATGGCGCGGACGGCCGCCTCGACGAGTGCCACTTGCCCTTCAACTTTAGCCTGCTAGAACGGCCCTGGGATGCGCGCACAGTGCGGCAGACGATCGAAGAGTACGAGGCGGAGCTGCCTCACGGAGCATGGCCCAATTGGGTGCTCGGCAACCACGACAAGACCCGTATCGCCAGCCGCGTCGGGACGGCTCAGGCGCGCGTCGCGCAGCTGCTGCTGCTGACCCTGCGCGGGACGCCCACCTGCTACTACGGCGACGAGTTGGGCATGCAGGACGTTCCGATTCCGCACGAGTTGGCCCGCGACCCGCAGGAGATCCTCTCGCCCGGTTACGGCCGCGACCCCGAGCGCACGCCGATGCAGTGGGATGCGAGTCCCCACGCTGGCTTCTCGACCGCGACGCCGTGGCTGCCCGTGGCCGCTGACTACCGCGACGTCAACGTCGCCGCCGAACAGGACGATCCCCATGCGATGCTCACGCTGGTCCGCCGCCTACTGGAGTCGCGCCGCGCCACCCCCGCGCTGACGGTCGGGACGGTGCGTACGCTCGATGCGGGACAGCCCGACACGCTCGCCTACCTGCGCGAGGCGGACGGCGGGCGCGTGCTCGTCGTCCTCAACTTCGGCGCGACGCCGTACACTCTGGACCTGCGACAAGCTGGCGCCACGGGCACGGTACTTGTCGCCACCGGCCTCGACCGCGAGGGCTCCATCGACCTGGCGCATCTGTCATTAGCAGGGAATGGAGGACTGGTTATCAAAACGACCTAGTGTCGTCTTAAGGCGGTCTGTTTGCAGCGGGCAAAGCTATGCGACCGGTCGACCGCAGTCGGTTGTGCGTCAGCATGCAAAGAAAGCTCCTTAATCCTGCACTAGTAGTCCGTCAAGCGGCGTCTTGACGGTTGCCGGACTGGGACCGCCGCCGTCCCGGCGGCCTACGGTCGCACGCACGGCCTGTCCTCAGGGCGACAGAGGCTCCGGCCAGCGCAAGCCGCCGGGACGGCGGCGGTCCCAGTGGATACGCGCGAACTGTTTGTTTCAGCCTTGACAGACTACTAGCGATCAAGCCCGATTGCGCCAGACGACAAACGCGCCTACCAGGAGCACAACCAGGAAGAACACGATGACCAAGCCGAGGCTTGGGCCTGCGGCGGGACTACTATAGTTCATAGCAACCTCACCTCAATGCACATCGGAGTGTCCGAAAAGGGCTAAGAAACGGTGAAGGTCGTCTGGGCCACGCCAATGCCGCCCACTACGGCTACGACCTGCGCCGTGCCCTTCGTCCCGCGGGGGACATTGAACGTGTAGAGGTAGTGGCCCGTCGGGCCGGACAGGTGTGGGCCATCCACGAGGTGCGTTCCGTTGGCAAACACGACCACGACGGTCACGGTCTTACGCGCCTGCGTAGACACGTCCACGGCCTGCTGACTCCCGATTGTCGTGGTTCCGCTCCCTAGCACAATCGACGGCGGCGGTGATGGAGCTGGCCCCTGATGGATAAGTTCCGGGTTGGCGAGCGCGTAGTAGCCGTTGTTGTCGCTCGACTGCCGCACCAGTCTGATGATCGTGTGACCACCCAGGCCGACGACCTCGTGGCGCACGGGCACGCGGGGCGTCACGGTGAACGATGCAAGCTGCTTGCCGTCACCGTAGACGGTCAGGCTCCCCGTCGTGTCCGTGCTCGTGTTGTCGTCGGCTCCAAGATCGAATGCGAGGGTGTTGTAGGCGCGGAAGGACCCCATGTTAGTGGATATCTCCGCTCCAGATGTCCCAAGGTAGAGCGCATTCTGGAACGACTGTCCAGCCACCGTCACGGAGCTGAACCCGACCTCCCCTGCCGCCCCAAACGTATCCGCACTTGTCAACGGGTGGGGCGCGATGGCGTGAGCCGCTGTCGCGCCCACGAGACAGGACACCAGAGCCGCCGAAGCCACGACATACCGCAAAGACCGGATCATTTTTAGTCCTCCTTATACCCCGACCATCACGCGAAAACGTCGCGCTCACAATATCATACAGGGCCTGGGGTAGCAACTAGGCTAGGCGGTATACGTTCGTACGTGTGGCAGGAGCCGATACGCTCGGCACGCAGCGTCGTATCGGTAGCGCATGCCGCCACCAAACCGACGCCCTGTGGCCGGCTACCCGCTTAACGACCACTCGACCGTGACTATCCGTGATATACAATACGGACATAGAGCGTACCAACACCAACAGAGTACGGAGGAGAGAGGCATGGACACGACCGCACACAATGAGTACCTTCCCCATGAGGAAGACCGCAACCGCGAACCAGCGCGCCAACTCGCGCCGCGCATTGAGAGCAGCCCCCAGCGGGTCGGAGGTAAGCCAGTCATTGCAGGCACGCGCATGAGCGTCGAGCTTCTGCTGGAAGAGCTTGCGAGCGGCTACAGCTTTGATGACCTGCTGCACGCTCATCCGTTCTTGACGCTTGACGATGTCTATGCCGCGCTTGCCTATGCCGCTCAACGCACGAGCGTCCCAGACAACGACAAAGAGCGCGCCGCCTCATGAAGCTCTTGGCTGATGTGAACCTTGATGCGGATATTGTCGGAGGCTTACGCGCGGATGGCATGACGTCGAATGGCTCGCGGAAAACCCAGCCGCGCGTACTCTCGATGACCCGCCCGTTATGGAGCGCGCCTACCGCCAAGGGCAAATCATCATCACCAAGGACAAAGACTTTCCCCGGTACGTCTTTGTGGAGAAGCGCCCGACGCATGGCGTCATCTTGCTGCGTGTCGGCATGGTGCGTATGTCCATGCCGCGCCAAGTAGAGCGCAGCCTCAGAGCCATGCGCGCCTACCTCACGCGTGCGCCGGGCCACTTTACGACGATCTACCCTGAACGCATTGACAATGAGGTCCTTCCAGAGCGACGTGAGCCACCCGAACGAGAGCGACCTCACCAGCGGCGCCGCTAGCCCACCAGCGAACGCCGTTGGCGCGACCGCGTGCCGCCGGGCAGCGCAGCGAGCGGCGGCGGTCCCAGTAGACACAGCCAGCCAAGTAATCGCGCCAGTAGATGCGCAAAAGTCGCGCGCATCCGTGAGGCGGCAACGCGCTGTCCCTGACGGGGCGGGATAACGAAAGCTGTTACAACTCGCGATCACGCACCTATCTTGATGTAGAATTAAGTGAGTTTGACAAAGGGGATGACCATGGCTACTGAACGCAGGCCGCAGTCCAACAGCACGCAAGACGAGGATGCCTACTACGACTCACCTGAGTTTCGGGCGCGTTTGGCGCGCGCCGATGCCGATGTCGCGACTGGCCGCGTTTATCGGCTTGGCCCCGAGGATCTAGAGGAGTATATCAACCTGTCGCCGGAGGAACGGTCCCGCTTGCATGAATCGCGCGCGGCCCTTGACGTATGGCTTGCCGCCCACGCGGCCAAATACGATTAGTATGCCGGCCTATCAGGCGATCGTATTCACGACCGAATTCGTCGATAGTCTTGATCGCTTCTCATCGGCGGATCTACGGCGCATCGCTACGGCGCTTCGGCAACTCGACGCCGACGAGGCATACCCATCTCTGCACGTTCATCCGTTAAAGGGACAGCAGGCCGGTTTGTGGTCGGCGTATGATCCAAGAGTCTGCGTATCACCTTTTTAATCGCAGGCCAAAGGCACTAAGCAATGCTACGACCACTACCCGCCGATGCCTCCGACACCGAAGACGCGCTCGCGCCGCTGGAGGGGCGCGCCGCCTCGCCGTGGCGTCGCCTGCGCAAGGATCGCCTGGCCCTGGCCGGGCTACTGCTGGTGCTGGCCTTCGTCGCCATGGCCCTGGCCGCGCCGCACCTGGCCCCGCACCCGCCGAACCAGCCCTTCGACAACGGTATCTCCAACGATGGCGCGCCGCTCCCGCCCGGCGCTAACGGCTTCCTGTTCGGCACCGATACGAGCGGGCGCGACCTGCTCAGCCGCCTCATCTGGGGCGCGCGCGTCTCGCTGCTGATCGGGATCACGGCCAACGCCGTCGCCGTGCTCATCGGCGTGACGCTCGGCGCGGTGGCCGGGTACTATGGCGGCATCGTCGGCGCGCTGATCATGCGCTTCACCGACGTGATGCTAGCCTTCCCGGTGCTCCTACTTGGCGTCGCCCTCGTCGCCATCCTCACGCCGGGCATCCCCGTCATTATCCTGGTGATCGGACTGGTGAGCTGGACGAGTATGGCGCGCATCATCCACGGGCAGGTCCTGGCGCTGCGTGAGCGGCCCTTCGTGGAAGCGGCGCGCGCGAGCGGCGTCGGCGGCCCCGGCATCCTGATGCGCCACATCCTGCCGCACCTCGTCTCGCCCATCGTCGTCTATGCATCGTTGGGCGTGGCCACGGCGGTGCTGTTCGAGGCCAGCCTGAGCTACCTTGGCATCGGCGTGCAGCCGCCTGACCCCAGCTGGGGCAAGATGGTCGCCGACGGCGCCGCCAACGGGGGTTCTACCGGCTTCTCGTATCCGTGGTTGCTGCTCTTCCCCGGCGCGGCGGTCTTCCTCACCGTGCTGGCCTTCAACCTGCTCGGCGACGGCCTGCGCGACGCGCTCGACCCCACGGCGCGGCGATGATCGCCTACATTATCCGGCGCGTGTTGTGGGGTCTCGGCGTCCTGGCCGGCGTGGCCGCCATCACGTTCGTGCTGCGCTACCTCGTGCCGGCCGACCCCGCGCGCATCATCGCCGGCCCTCACGCCACGCCCCAGGCGCTGGCCGCTATCCGCCACCACTACGGCTTCGACAGACCGCTGCTGGGGCAGGCCGTCGCCTACCTGGATAACCTGCGTCACGGCGACCTTGGTCCCTCGCTCGCGTTCGGTGAGGCGCCGGTTGGATCCATACTGCTGGCGCGCGCGGGTCCCACGCTCGAATTGGCGCTGGCCGGGCTGCTCGTCGAACTGTTGATCGGCATCCCGCTCGGCGTGCTCGCCGCGCTACGCCACCGCTCCGTGACCGACCGCGCGGCGGTGCTGCTGGCGTTATGCGGGTTCTCCACGCCCACGTTCTGGCTGGGTCCGGTGCTGATCGGGCTCTTCGCCGTGCACTGGCGCCTGTTCCCCGCCGGCGGCGACGAGGGCGCGCTGGCGCTGGCGCTGCCGGCGCTGACGCTGGGGCTAGCTGGCGCGGCGTGGTACACGCGGCTGATCCGCTCCAGCATGCTCGACGTACTGAGCAGCGAGTACATCAGGACGGCGCGCGCCAAGGGCCTGTCGTGGGGCCGCGTCGTGCGCACGCACGCCCTGCGCAACGCGCTCACGCCGATCATCACGCAGATCGGGCTGGACATGGCCTACTTTCTCGGGGGGGTCATCGTGGTCGAGACTGTGTTCGGCTGGCCAGGCATCGGGCAAGCCGCCTCGATCGGCATCGCCAACGACGACCCCAACCTGATCATGGGCGCGGTCCTGTTCGGGGCCATCGCCGTCGTACTCGCCAATCTCATCGTGGACCTCTGCTACGCCGTGGTCGACCCGCGCGTCCGTCTACGATAGGCGACGGCAGCATAGGGATTTGCATTATCATTGGGTAGGTTATTATTCGACCGTGACGGTTGGAAGCAGGGTTATCATTATGATGTTCGCGCGCTGTCTACGCGCCATCCTCTGCGCGGCGACGCTCATCAGCCTCACCTGTGGGGCGTCTACGAGAATGCGCGCGCATGCGGGAGTTACGCCAGCCGCGTACATGGTGAGCTTGAGCGGTAAGACAAGCGACGGGCGACAGGGCATCGACCTCTACGTCACCCCGTCCGATTCAACGCTGCGACTCTTGTTGTTCCTGTCGTCGGTCTACCCTAGCCGCCCCAATCAACCGTCGTACGCGATCGACACCTATTCATACGAATTCTTGCTGCCACGCGGCGCCCTACGACAGCGCTCCGGCGTCTTCACGCTCGATACGCGTGGCTACCTCGGCCGCTACGGCCGGCTCAACGCCACCTGGGTCGTCCGCTCTCTACCCGTATCATCGCCGCTCTCGGCGTCGGACGTGATAACCTGTACCGGCGCGACGGCTCCGCCGCCGACCTCCGTACCGGCGACGGCCACCGCTACGGTCGCCCTGACGCTGCCCGGTATTAACCCATTGACCGGCACGGTGCGCGAAGCCGTGGGCGCGGTATCGGTATTCGACATCCTATCTCTCGCCAGAGCAAGGATATCAGGAGGATCACGGACTACATCGACGTCACAGCGACGCGATCCGACCTTGCGCCGCCTCGCTCGGGGCATCACATTGTTTAGCCTGACGGCGCGCCAGACCATCGGGACGACAGGTCTGTCCGTATCCATAGACGGCCAGGACGCCCAAGGTATCGCGATCCGCGTCGATACCCACATGACGCCGCCGGTCCACGGACCGTTGGTCGACGAACAACACGACGTCAGCGACCTGCTCACTACAGGTAAAAGCGACTTTCGCCTCGGCGCGGACCTCACCGCCACCGTGCGCTACCACGGCCCGTTCGGCTCGGCGGCCCTGCGCTTCCGGCCCACGATCGTCACGTCCGCTGTCGTGCCGGGCTATGGGAGTCAATACACGGACCCGTGCGGCAAGCGCTATACCGTCCCCGTGCAACCGGATAAGCTCATTACGGCCGGCAGCGCGGTCGTGTCCGGGACCATTGCCTTGCGATCCGGCCCAGTCTATCGAGCACGGTTAGGCAGGAGTGATAGCGCCACCATCAAACTCGACCGCCTTGGTCCCGTCGTGCTCAGGCTGCTCGCGGTGTCCCCCAACGACGCCGCCAAAGGCGTCTCCCTCCATCCGTCGATCCGCCTAACTTTTAATGAGCGTCCTCGCCCCAGTGCGCCGCTCGTCTATCTGTTCGCGGACGACCGGCCCGATCCCATCTCCCTGAGCACGCCGCGCTACGATCCCACGACGCATATCCTCACCCTATCTCCGCTCTCGCCGCTCCGGCCGCGGACCCACTACACGCTGCGCGTCTATGCGCGGGGCATGATACAGGTCGACGCCAATGGTGGCGAGGGAGCGATCGTAGGCGCCAGCATCACGGGTTTCACGACGCGGCCGTAGCAACCTATGTCTATCGAAGGCAACGATTGGTTAGGAGCAGAATGATGGGCGGATTATGGATACGATACGCCTTGGCGCTCATCGCCACGCTGCTATTCATCCCGCCCACTCATCGCGCGACAGCGCGCGTCGCGATAACCACATCGGACATGCGTGTCGAGCGCACGATCCCGCTACCGGGTGTGCAACCGTTTGGCTTGTTGCTGGACGCGCCCGACCGGCGCGCCTTCGTGTTCGCGGCGACGCCCGATAATCGCGGCTTTATCGGTATCATAAACGTCGAGACAGGTCAACTCGTGCGCCGGGTTATCGTTCCCGACACGCCCGGCGCGGTCGCGGCGGCGGACGGACGGCTGCTCGTCACCGGCAAATCACATCAAGGGACCGTAAGCATCCTTGATGCGCGGAGCGGCGCGCTCGTACATGTGACGCCACTGGACATGAGCGGTGACGCCATCGCCGTTGATGGCCCCTTGGGCCACGCTTTCGTCGAAACTTTGAACCCCGACGCCATCGCGATGATCGACGCGCGGACAGGCACCGTCCTGCACACGACGCCCGTGCCGAGCGGCGGCGATGCCGGCCTCGCCATCGACCCGCGCAGTGGCCTTCTCTTTGCCAGCACGGGCTACGGGGCGCCTGGCGCGCCGACCGGCAGCATCAGCGTCCTCAACGCGCGTACTGGCGAGCTCCTGCGCACGCTCCCCGTCGCCGCGGATGCGTCACGCATCATCCTGAGCGCGGCCGAGAGCCGGGCCTATGTCATAAACTCGACTGTTGTGATTTGCGCTGGCAGGCGGACCCTGCTACCCTGCAAGGCCAGAACCATGTGCCATGAAAGGGAGACCCTCCGATGCAACTGCCTCTTGTCGCGCCCGCCCCGCTGGTCAGCAC
>JAABUJ010003263.1_pt1 | contig 18466 bp, 21 predicted proteins | sample 5559131 | NCBI WGS metagenome assembly JAABUJ01 (sample SAMN10711875, study PRJNA513366) | rock metagenome | isolation source: Antarctica rocks | place: Antarctica: Victoria Land, Mt New Zealand nord | collected 2016-01-07 | reverse complement strand
TCTGGGGGGGTTTGGGGTGGGGGGGGGGGGGGTGGGGGGGGTGGGGGTGGGGGGTGGGGGGTGGTGGGGGTTTGGGGGAGATGGTAAAGGGAGTGGGTGGAAGGGAGGGTGAGACATGACCCGTAATAGAGGGAGGGGTGGAGGGAGGCATAGGATGCGATACAATAGCGTAGATTCTCACTGGGTCGGGATGCGTTCGTCATTTCCTCGGGTTGGAAAGCGTGTGTGTGGGGAGTCTCGAGGGGTGGGCGAGCTGTGATTGCCAGTCGGTCTGAGCCGAGCAGAGCAGGCAGAGCGTGACGAGTGCAGCTTAGCGTAGCATAGAACAGCACCGAATGCTTCCACCCCCTCGAAGGAATACACGGCAACCTACGCAACAACTTTAACCTAATACTACCTCCGCGGATGGGGATTGTAATATGTCCGAAGTTGAAGAAACCCAAGATATAGAACCACAAAGCCCCGACACTGTATTCTCGAGTACACTATCAGTGGAAACCAACGTGATATCGAAACGCATTAGCGAGATTCCTCTCAGCTATCCAGAAGATCTTTCAGCAATTGTGACCAAAGGAATGTTATCGCCTGAATGCACACTTTCGGTGCGTAGATTCCATGACAAAGCTTTGATGAAAGTGTAAAGCCCATCAGGCACTAGACCACGGCGGTGTTGCATATCGCCACCATTCTGAGCTGAAGGCCAAGTTGTGTTCAACATTTCTCAGGTTTTCAACAGCATGTTCTCCTTGAAAATGTAGAGAGTCAATTGTCGTTGATGAAGGAGATCTCGAAGCGAGCCAACTTGGGCTAGCTTGTATTCGGTGAGAAGTTTCCGGCTTCTGCAGTGGCTGACAACGACGAAGATGATTGGCAGGTATGTCGGTATCACGAACGCCCCATTTTGTAGGTGCAACAGTCAGGCTGAGACCAAGACAATACTTATTGAACAATCCCGCACAGTCTCTGCTGAGGAGCATTCCTCATGACGGAGAACATCTGCCCTAATTGTTCTGTTTCAGCTGTGATCTGATCGGCATCTTTCAAAGCACAGGCTAACAATGAGATACAAGGCCCTTCTAAATGACGAGGAGGTCCGGCTGGTTACGATCTTGCCAGCCTCTGGAGAGGATGAGACACTTTGTTGCAGGATTGAGCATTTTAATATTAGTAATTTTTACCACACCGAGGCCTTCCAGCACCATTTATCCTCAACTGGCACCAATGCTGATGTGCGCTTGAGCTGGCTTGAATACAGCAAACGACAAAAAGATCAAGAGCTAGGCGACGACTGGGTAGACGTTGAGCCGCTGGTAGATGATGTGACGAAGCACCTTCCGCTGCCGCAGTACAAGTGGGGTGACTATTTCGCCCTATCATACAAGCAGAGCATAGCATAGCATAGCATAGCATAGCATAGCATAGCAAAGCCACGAAAGAAAGCAAGCGAGCACGGTTTGGCATCTCCACTTTTCACTCGGAGCATGAATCTGGCATCGTACGCAAGGTTTGCAACGAAGTGCCACGGTTTCCCAGGACCTTCCACAAGTGTCACCGCGCACGAGATGATTGCGTGGTGCTGCTTCCGATCCGGCCCTTCGCTGCCCGCTCGAGGGAGGGACGGCAGACTAGCTACGGCGAAGGGACACGACGGATATGAGGGTAGGTGGTGGGATAGATGTGTCTAGAATCTCGGGTATATTGTTTTGCTCGTGTACAGTACTGCCTCCGACGCCCGAGTGCACGCTCTAAGCAAGATAGACAGAAAAGATCGAAACGCTCGAACGCTTATTAGAAGAAATGTAGTAGCGAAAAGGGAGGAAAGATGGGAAGTCTGTGTGATATACGTGCCAGAAGCTGGCACGAAGCGTGTGCTTCATCTGAAGAGAAGAGAAAATGGAAACGCGGAAGGCGTCTAGCTAGGTTCTTGAATGGATGAGAAGTTCGCTAAACGCTCGAATGTCCGGTAGGAATGAGAGTGGTAGAAGGGATGGAAGGAGATTTGCAAATCGCTTGTAAAAAGTAAGAAGCACGTTGCTCCGATTTGACACGACGTCAAAGGGATCTTTACATCCGCGAAACCCTTCCTCACTCACTCATCATCAAAGCCCTCGACTCTCCTATGCCCGTCATCACTACTCTCCTCCGACTCCTCGACCCTCCTCCTCTTCTTCGTCTTCAAATACATCCTCCGCATCCGCATCCCCGCCGGCAGCACGTCCTCGTCGCCTGCCTCAACATCATCCGCGGTGGAAGCAGCAGCAATAGGCGCGGCAACGGACGGCGGACCCGCCACACCGTCATTGTTCGCGGCGCTAGTGGCCAGTTTTTGCTGCATGGTAGCCGTGTTCGGACCGCCTCCCTGGGCTTCGAACATAAGGCCGCAATGCTCGTTCAGTCGCTCCACTTGGATTCCTACCTTCCCGAGACCGGTCAACGTCTGAGTGCCCAAATTGTCGACCCGCGCAGAGAGAGCGCCGACCTCCTTCCGTAGAGAGGAGATGTTTTCTCGAAGTTGCGGGGTCTGGGTTTGGAGTGCCACGTCGATGCCGTTGATTCTGTCGGTGATGGCCTCGTGTTCGGTGATTGCGTGCGTTTGGATACTTTTGGTCTCCTCGGACAGCGTGTCGAGTCGCTTTTGGAGAGCGGAGAGTTGCTCTGGCGAGATGGATGATAGGGTGTTGGAGACGATTGTATCCAACTGCGCAAGCCTGGTGAAGAGAACGTTAATGTTCAGTCGGAGTTGCTCGTCTCGCTTTTTGAAGAGTTCCAATTCTGCCTGAACGTTGGCGGCATATGGGTACATCTGGGACATCTGGTGCACCATGTTCCGCGCCAGCTGGTCCGTGGTCAGGTTGTTGAAGCGGTCGTCAAGATGCTGAATTGCGCGATCGAGAGAGCTAATGCTGTCCAGCTGACGCTCGTATATGACGCGATGTTGCTTGAGTACACCTTGGATCTTCTGAATGGCTGCGTCGTCGAGCTTCCCGCTGCCGTTGGCCAGTGAGACTGGCGTGGGAGGAATGCTGACCGTCACTGGGGTCGCGGCCTGGGCTTGAAGTGTAGAGATGCTGGCATTGATACGACTGATGGCAGCTTCTACTTCGGTACGGTTTGTTTGGACGATTTCACGTAAATCGGATGCTGAGTTGTTGATGGCATCAATGTCAGCGGCAACCAGCTCGTCTTTGTCCTCCTGCTCACGGCGAACAATTGCTAACTCGGTCTGAAATTCTGTCATTTCTGCCTTCATAGCTTCAAGCCCGGACCGAACTTCGGAATCGTCGTACGTTGTCATTGTTGTTGCTAGCTGAGAGGTCTGCCGGCGTGACGTTCCGCGTTCAACAGTAGCGATACGACCACCAAAACTGTGCAGCTCGTCTTGGAAGACGTTGAGTTCTTCATTCATCATCGTCATTGCGACCCGATGCTTTCCTAGATCCTCCTCGACAGTGGCTATGACATCTATAAGTCCCTTGTCGTCGGCTTCACCTACGACCGTGCCTTTGAGTGCCACAAATGTGCTCTTGAGCTCCGTGACTGTATTCTCAAGCCCCTGTAGACTGTCTACCTGACCATTGACGGTGTCTTTCAGCTCCTGTAAGCCTTCTACCTGACTATTGACCGTGCTCTTCAGCTCCTGTACACCATCCACCTGTACATTCACCAAGCTGTTCAGATCACGCAGTTCTTGCTTGGACTTGCTGAGGTCCAATTTAAGGTTCGGTATGTCATCCACCCTATCTTGAAGCATGCTCATCTTTTCTTGAAGCTTGATCAATTGTTTCTCTTCAGCAGGTGGTTTAGCTGAGGTTGCCAGTAGCATACCAAGCTTAGAATCCATATCAGCAATGCGGTTGTGACTCTTCCTGGTGTCCCGCTGTACGGCGTAAACGAGGCCTTGGTCTAAGGAAGCTTGATTCATTTCGGCTCTGAGCATCTGAATATCTGACCTGGTAGTCTCAAGTTCCTTTTCCAAGAAATGTACTCCTGCACTTTCACCCTCTCCTTCACTTTGATTTGAAATTACACTCATTGCAATGGCCTTAGCAAGCTGGTCACGCGACTTGACATGCTGCTTTAACTTCTTGTCTAAGTCGTCAAACTCTTTCTGTGCATTCGCTCTATTCGTCTCCTGTTGCTCAGCCAAAGGTGGAAAAGTTATATGTTGCTTGCGCCATTTGATAAACTCTGCTTCTTGTGTGGCGAGGTGCTTCTTGACGTTGTCCCGCTGCACGTGAATAGACGCCATGCTGCTCACATGATCTGTGAAATCACCGAGCACGGCAAGTAATCGCTCCATTTGAACGGTAGCATCAGAAGGTTTAGACATGGAGTGGGCTGGCGGTGGTGGTGGTTGTAGAGGAAGTGATTGAGATGATTTCCTTGATGTAGGCGCGGTTGGCACTTGAGGGACGGAACGCTGCCCGTAATTGCGCTCACGTTCCCTCGGTGAATGGTTCCATGGGTCTAGGCCAGCATCACTGTGTGGACTTGCACGACCAGTGGTAGAACCTAAAGAAACCGGAGGAGGCTTGCTTTCGATACGAGCGAGCCTTTGAGAATTTGTAGTAGGTGAAGTCGTACGTGGTAGCGGTGGCCTAAGAACTACTCTTCTGTTAGCTCGCTTATAACATCTCAATCGCAGAGTACAGAGATGTGCACAGCAAACTCCACGTTGATGCTTGGTCGAGGGAGAGGCCCGTTACCTTGTGTATCAATTGAATTCCGACCGTCTCCCGGCAGGACATGATCTCCGGACCACTCAGTTTCAGTTATATTGTCTTCTCTTGGGTGAGCTGGAGGGCCTGTTTCAGGATATGGATTTCTTTCGTGGCTCAATTTCCTTCCGCCATTGAAAGATTGGGCTTTGGTAAAGCCCCTTCGATCAGGATGAATGGTGGGTAACCATGCTCCGACGTCGTCCGCAGCAGTAGGAGATGTTGTGAAAATCCCGCTTCGATCACCTGATACATGTTGTGAATCCCCTGAATCCGATATGCAGGCATGAGAGATGGGCAGTGCTTACCTGTATCAGTCGTTGGAGCAGCAGAGGTTGATTTCGGGTCCCGTAAATTCGGGGACACCCACTGGTTCCACCCCGCCTTTCGTGTTGGACCTTTGGGTGATATTATCCGCGTGTGTTGGGCCATACGCCCTTCGAACCAGTCCTCATCGGCCGGTCTTGAGTTGCCGTTTGTCCCATGCATGAAACGTTGGTCCAGCCTATGATTCCATCCGCTCGAGCCTTCTTCGTTAGATCCACGACCCTTTGCACGACGACCATCCCCTTCCTGACTTCCTCCTGAGTTGGAATGTTGATCATTACTCTGGCTTCTCCGTATATAAGGCTTCCGAAATTCCATTGCTTTATACTAATCCCACACGGAGTGACAGTAGCCTTCTGATCCAGGAACATTTGTCAATTGAGTCTGGACATGCCCTTTCTATCGTTATTCTCAGGTATATCAAGTTGCACCCTCCACATTCAATCTCAAATTTGTTCTAATGCTTCTATCCCCCAACAGGCCTCATGCCCGGTATATACCCTGCTTCAGACACGACCAAGCGAGGAAACCACTGACGTGATCTAGATGTACTAGCAAAAGAGCACAACTTTTTTCGCCAGGTGTGGAAGTTTCTTGTTCCAGGTCCAATGCCTGGCTCCCTCAACTTTGGTGCAAAGCTCTACACAAGCCGGCACAAGGGTCAATGACAAGGTGAAGGACGGTTGATTAAAGACTGGGGCGTGCAGCTTAGGTATTTGTGTGAGTCCAGATGGCTTTCTGTTGGGTTCTCTGTCAAGAAGTATCTTGTTGCGCGTTGTGATGCATCCGGGTTTATGATGTTTGTGGAAGCGGCCGTATTATATCAAAGTAACGTTACCTGATTCTCAACAGTAACCTGTTTTTTATAGGTAACTACCTATGCACGTGATAGGATGGAAAGAGGGATAGTTTCGCTTGTACTATCCCGTCACGTGCAGGCTACTTTGCTTCTTGCCCCATGCTAAGTAATCTAGGGTCGTTGGTGTCATTTTTTAGCTATTAGAAAGAGACGAAATCACTGATAGATTCAATGGGGATATAACTTAATTGGTGCTACCAGTGTAGTGATATTCTTACCTATAAAGCTCTGCGCTTTGTATCTTTGAATCACGTGTCTGGTGACTAATCAGGCTTACTTAATCCTGAATTTCTAGGTAGGTAACTTATAGTGGTGAAGATCCAAGAAGGTTGCCAGTGCTATCATGTAATCTTGATGCTACTCTACCTAAGACATCAGCACAACAGGAGCACTACGGTTGCCAATCATCTCTGTTGTGAAGCGCTACGAAATTTACATCGAGTTGACCGTGGGCTTGCTGAGTCCACAATTCGAAAAACATGGCTGCCGTAAGTAAGTAGCTTCAAGCATGATAGCCTCTCAATCTCACTGGCGATGCAGGCAATCTCCGTAGTCTCAGAGGGCAAAGAGCTCCGAGGGCTCAACCTCGTCGCTGCGCACTCACACATTCGCGGGCTGGGCGTCGACTCCGATACTTTAGAACCTCGAGCCTCGTCCCAAGGACTGGTTGGTCAAGAGAAGGCGAGGAAAGCAGCTGCGGTGATTCTGCAGATGGTGAAGGAGGGCAAAATTGCGGGAAGGGCTGTGTTGATCGCAGGCCCACCCAGTACGGGCAAAACAGCCATAGCGATGGGCATGGCACAGTCACTCGGTCCTGATGTACCCTTCACAATGCTCGCGTCTTCGGAGATCTTCTCGCTGGAAATGTCGAAGACGGAGGCTCTTACACAAGCTTTCCGGAAATCGATAGGCGTGAGGATAAAGGAGGAGAGCGAGATGATCGAGGGAGAGGTGGTTGAGATACAGATAGATCGAAGCGTTACGGGGGTCAGTCGCGTCTTACTGTGACTCTGGGGCACTGTTATATATGGACTCCTTGTGCTGATTGTGCGGCGTGGGCTAGGGTAACAAGCAAGGCAAATTGACAATCAAGACTACCGACATGGAGACGATTTACGACATGGGGACCAAGATGATTGACTCAATGTCAAAAGCACGCGTCATGGCTGGAGACGTAATATCCATCGACAAATCCTCTGGCAAGATCACCAAGATTGGCCGTTCCTACACAAGGTCACGCGACTACGACGCGATGGGAGCAGACACCAAATTCGTTCAATGCCCGGATGGTGAGTTACAGAAGCGGAGAGAGGTGGTCCACACAGTCAGCCTACATGAGATTGATGTCATCAACTCAAGGACGCAAGGCTTCTTAGCCCTCTTTTCCGGCGACACAGGCGAGATAAGAAGTGAAGTACGAGATCAGATCAACACAAAGGTCGGAGAATGGAAGGAGGAAGGAAAGGCGGAGATAGTACCAGGTGTACTCTTCATCGACGAAGTGCATATGCTAGACATCGAGTGCTTCTCCTACATCAACCGCGCTCTAGAGGACGAACTCGCACCTATAGTCATCATGGCCAGCAACAGAGGAAACACAAGGATAAGAGGAACGACATATCGCTCGCCTCACGGTCTACCGCTTGACTTCCTGGATAGAGTTGTCATAGTCAGTACACATGCCTATGCTAAGGAGGAGATCCAGCAGATTCTGTCGATACGAGCGCAAGAGGAGGAAGTCGACCTCACGCCGGATGCACTGGCTCTGTTGACAAAGATTGGCCAGGAAGCAGGGCTGAGGTATGCTAGCAACCTGATTACAACATCGACACTGCTCAGCCAGAAGCGGAAAGCGAAAGAGGTTGGCATTGAGGACGTGCAGAGGAGTTTCAAATTGTTCTACGATCCAGCCAGAAGTGTGAAGTTCGTAACGGAGTTTGAGAAGCGCTTCATTGGTGAAGAAGGGGGTGTAACTTTTTCGGTGACTAACGGCGATGCTATGGAGATTGCTTAGGTGTTACAAAAAGTAAGACACCTGGCCGTTCATGTACGAATAGGCGTTTCGGTTAGAGGCGATGCCTAGATTTGTACTATACCTGTCCTCTTCTGGGTGTGTCCAATGGAGAGACTCGCTATGATTTGATCCCTCATAGCATCTACCTCACTTAGGTATATGCGACTAGACAAAATGCACTGATCGTCTCCAACTTTCTGATTGATCCACACGTCGGAACTCCACCCCGTCACCAAAGTACCCGGCTTCGTTCCAAGAAACCATTGTCGTGCCATCGTAGGGACCATGTGTTTCCCCACCATCCCTCGCATCGGACCATCTATACTCCCACTGCTTCATCCCGCCGTGGTGGTCCGGATCTTCCTCATCGGTATCTGGCTTGGGCGGGTCTACCCAGTCCTCCCCTGTCTCACGCCGATACTGCCGCATTAGAGATTCTCTTTCTGCTTCGTAGATTTCCGTCTGCCCTCTTGTCAACAAGAGATCCGCTGCCTCCGTTATGGCCAAGACAGATTCTCTTCGTTGTATTTCTACTGGGTCTTCTGTAATCTTCTGAGCATCCACATCCATATCCTCGTCATGTTTCCTCTTTGATTTGTTCCTGTTTTGCCATTTGGTTTTTTGCTTCGGTCTACCCTTATTTAATCGCGCTAGCGCTTCGAGAACCGTCTCGCTCCGATCCAAGCATGGTATTAGTCTTCGTAACACATCACTTGTGAGGAGAGCATCGTCTTCAATAGTTTTCTGTCGGCGCTCCTGGTCCCGCTTATCCTCGGCCTCCTTTGCCTTCTTCATGTCTTTCTTCGATACGCCCTCAAGCCACGAGTCGTGTACAGCATCCGGGTCAGCTGCCTTTCGGACAAAGTTGCCGTGAGCATCGAATCTCCCTTCCTCTTGTTCTGCCTTCATGTTGAAGGCATCAAGCTTCGGCGCGTGTTCCTTCTTCCCTCCAGCGCCCACTTCCTCATCGACTTGGCCCGCCACATCGGCTCGCTCTTCGTCGTCTACATCACTCTCACTACTGCTATCCACTTCCTTATCTCGCACCGCGCCTTTGCCCCGACTACCAGCATTGCCGTTGAGCGTAAAGTCTGCACGAACATGACCCCCACTTTTGCTTCCAGCAACTTGGCCTTCAATCTCCTCTGCCTCCAGAAATCTTACGTCCTTCTTCCGCTGCTTCGCCCCAGCCCTATTCTCCTCATCCTGGTCCCCATCGGCAAAATCATCTTCTAAATCCGCGAACATGTCATTCTGGGCCTCCGCATCCCCTTTCTCCTCCCTCCGACCCCCGCGCTTTGCTTCCTCGGCCTTCGCATCCGCACGCGCATCGAAGCCCTCATTTGAGCTATCTGATTCGTATCCATCAATGTTCACGGCATTACGCTTCGCTTGCTGGCCTCGTTTGCCAATCTCGTCGGCGTCGAGTATGGCATCCTCTTCTGGCGCATCCGGCGCGAGAGCTGAAGGATTGCGAACGTCGAATCGTGGTTTCTTTGACGAAGAAGGCCCATCGCCTACAGAATTGTGTGTACGCGCGAACTCTTCGCCCGCGCGTTTGGGACGAGGTGCAGGGCGGCCTGACATCGTGATCCCGGGGAACCACGCTTGTCGCCAACGTCTGGAGTTTGAGGGTTATCTAGTTCCCGTAGTTGTTGTCCGTAGCCTGGGCTTTGCCGCGACTGTGAATCAACTCGGAATTGAAATGACCATCAAGCATTTACTGACTCGATAGCCATGCATCACCTCACAAGCTGACGGAGTAGCCGTTCTTGAACCGGGAGTTCCCGTACTTAGCTCGTGCAGGGGCCCGGTTCGCGCGTCATTCGGCAGCTTGCTGGTGAGTGCTCGAAGCTGTCACTTATTGTAGATATCACTTGACACCTGTTCCTCGATACCTTTCAGTACCTTTCTACAACTCACAGAGCCGATATTTCGACTACACGCTGGCTCCAAACATATCACTTATCCTCTTCAGTTTCTCCAGAGAACATTCTCCACACCTATAGCAACATGGTCAGTTCTAGATTCGCCGTTGCATGAGAGCAACAGTTCTGTCTAACAGCTGCACTGTAGTTCCAACCTGGCTTCTACGAGGAGGACGACATGATGCAAGGCATGTATGCGCCATCAATACTTCGTCGAGCGGGTATGGCTGCTCCTCGCCGCTTTGACGAGTACTATCGCTGCTATCCCATCGCCATGTTGCCTGGTCCGGAACGGGAGAATGTGAACCATGGCGGCAAAGTTATCATGCCTCCTAGTGCGCTTGACAAGCTCACACGGTTGCACATAACGTATCCTATGCTCTTTGAGCTCATCAACGGGTCCAAGGATAGGATGACGCATGCCGGTGTGCTGGAGTTCATCGCGGAGGAGGGCAAGATCTATCTTCCTTTCTGGGTACGCAGGTTTACTCAAGATAACCACAGCATATCGCTGACAACACATCATAGATAATGCAAACGTTACTACTCGAGCCAGGTGACCTTCTGCAAATCAAATCAACCGATCTCCCCTCAGGCCAATTTGTCAAACTTCAAGCGCAATCCACCTCCTTCCTCGATATATCCGACCCGAAAGCTGTGCTCGAAAACGCCTTCCGGAACTTCTCCTGCCTTACCAGAGGCGACATCTTCACCTTCTCCTACAACGACCAGACCTACGAGATGGCCGTCCTCGAGACCAAGCCGGAAACAGACAAAAATGCCATCGGCGTCCTCGAAACAGACTTGGAAGTCGACTTCGCCCCGCCGGTAGGCTACGAGGAACCCAAACGACCAAGCGGCGCTAGCACGCCTCGGAGCGTGACGGGCGGCGGTCTACCGGCAGGTGGCGTGCTTCATACCCAAGGCTCCATGGCCCAGGCCATCAATTACTCCTCGATCGCGCCGGCTTCAAGCGCAGCGGCCGCCGGCGCCAAAGCCGTCTCGTCGAACTTCCTCGTCGCAGGCCACAAACTCAACGCAAGGAAAGGCAGCAAGGCGCCGACTCCAAAGGCATCGACGCCTGTGGCAGGAGCCTCGACCAACGCCGCGCCACAGCAGACGTACATTCGGCGGACGAACGGGCCCCAGCCGCTGCGCTTGCCGCCGGGGAAACTGTTCTTCGGGTATGAGATCAAAGCGGTGCGGAAGACAGACGAGCAGAAGGTGGTGGACGACAGTCAACCTAAGTTTCAAGGCGGAGGGCAGACACTGAGAGGTGGGACGAAGCGGAAGGGTAATGGAGCGGCAGGTAGTGATGCCGAAGCGAGTGCGAAAGCAAAGGGATCAGAGTCCGGGGAGAAGAAGGATAGTGCTGGTGGTGGACCAACGGTAGGGGGTGGGAGGACACTGAGAGATACGCCGAAATAAAATGGTATTAGCGACTGCATTGAGGTGGCGTTGGTTGGCTTTCTACGGTGGGTCATAAAACAGTACTCGGGTAACGACCAGATCTGTCATCTGTAAATTGATGATAATGCGAGCACGACATACCATACTGCACCGTGCGGAGTCATCCATAAACAAGGTTGAATTTAACTCCCACCCTTCACCTTATGACTAGGTGCCAAAGTACCTTACCAAAACTTTTGATTCCAGGACTGGCAGAAGAGAGAAAGGAGCACAGCCTATCTCGACGCCAATCACCAACGTTCGAAAGTTCGAAAGTCCGAGTGGACCACCCCAGATAGACGCCATCACTACATCTCCACCACGTCCTCCATCTTCGCTTCCATGGCCTCCGCCTTGAAACTCGTTCCACTCGCCTTACCCTCAACATCCGCCCTGGCCTTCTTAACATCCTTCCTCCCATCCATCGTCTCCGTCCTCACTCTCTTCACCCCCTTCCCCTTCCCACCATCCGCACCTCCTTCCCCATCGCCCTCAACACCACCATCACCACGACCAACATCTCCATCCCCCATCTCCACATCCCCACTACCTTCCCGCTCGCCCTGCCCGCTCATCTCGACCTTCTCCCCCCGATCCACCTCCTCATCATCCTCCCCATCAGCCACAAGCACCTGAGCCCGGCCCCTCCCACCCATCGCCTTACTCCCCCCTCCTCCCCGCCCGCCCTTCCGTCCTCGACTCGGCGCCGGCTGCATCCCAAACGCCTCGCCGGTCGTAGCGGACTTAGTCGTCTTGGATTTGCGAGGCGTGGAGTTAGCGGAGGGTGGAGTGGAGGGGCCGGGGATGGGGTTCATGATCGTGGTGCCGGTGGGGGAGAAGGCAGCGAGGTCGGTGGATTTCTTCTCGCGCTTGAGTTTCGCGATGCGTTCTTCGATTGCTTTGGGGGTTGCGCCTGCGGGGGTCGGTGGGTTAGAGAGGGAAAGGGGTTCGGTGGGGAGATGTCGGAGGGGATTTGGTGAGGATGGGAGAGTGTACCTTCGTACATGCTTGCTAGGGCTGTGAGGTTGGCTTCTTTGGTGTCCCGGGGGAGGAGTTGGAGGAGGAGCTAGGGTGGGTTTTTGGGTTAGTATCTGGGAATTTTGATGCTGTAGGTGGGGCGTTGTTGGGGGCTTAAAGGGCGGGGGCCGTACCTTTCGATCGTTCTCGGCGTTCCAGGTCTGTGGTGGTATTGATCAGCCATGTCTCTAGGAGTGGATAGATGTCATGGTGGGCCATAGAGGAAATCTTCTGGTGCGTGTATGCTCCTTTTAAAGAGTACAGACTTGGAATTCTTGAGTTGAAAATGCGAATAGCCATCAGTGCGATAGTCGGGAATAACACAAGAAAAGCGACCAGAAATATTATTTTCAGCGCCCAGATGCAATACTGACCACTTTCTTCACCATCGTGTTCAGTGCAGTAGCTCGCTCCCGTTCTGATTGACAGCAGAGTAATTTTTCTTCCACTTCTTGAACGCCAAATGGTACACTGAATCCTGGGGCTGTAAGCTTGTCTGAGTTTTGGTGGTGCTAACCAGATGTTTCGAGTGATGCTGAAGGATGTCGAGGAAGAAAGAGAAGAGAAGAATCGAGATCTATTGAAGGAGGTGTCCCGACGACTAGTCAAGTCGCTTGACGATATAGCAGATCATTCACGGATCGACCTATTGTTGAGGCAACGTAAGTGAATTGACAATAGTATGGCATGTGAGATGGAGCAGACAAGAGCAATGTCATACACGGATATAGGCTTAGATTTGCCGACTGAGTAAAGAAAGTAAGAACTGTAAGCTATTTCTGGCCACTGTAGATCGTTTCTATTTGCTACATGGAAGATGGTACTTTCAGCGTCTCATCGCAGTATCGGGTTGAAGAAGACAAGTTGCGCACAGGCTCTTTCACTCATGGAGACCATGTGATTGGCGCAGTGGTTTATTCGATTCATGTGAGATCTTCTTCAAACGCTGAAGCTGATTCATCTGCGCTCACTCATGGACTGGCGCTGGGTTCTCGGTTTGTTGAAGCTCTTTCCTTGTGCTAAACTCTGTTGTTCGGGCGACCTTTTCCATTCACGTCAATCTCTTTAATCTCTTGAGGTAAATCTCCTTGCCTCTGCTAGAAAGCTGATTACTTCAAAAACAGCCCTTAGGTAAACGGTCCCGTAAAGCATAAAAGCGAGGTCTTAACCTATCAACCATTGTGCAAACTGAATGATCTCTCCAGTCAAGCAGCAAGCACTGATATATACCATCGGCCTGGAGAGTACCTGCGTGCTCTCTGAACTCGACAGAGTGTACGTAAAGTTCCTGTGGTCGTCGTTTAGCAGCCTTCATGAACATCAAAGGCTTGATCTTGGCTGCTTCGTCGGTAGAGGCAATTATGTTGTAGTTGTACAAGCGACTGCTCATTAGTTGACCACAGTACTTCCTGATTTGATCAGTATGGAAGGCGATTGCTCGGCGGCCGTTGTCGGCTGGCTGGATTCGGAGCCTCCATGTTTCGGGATGCAAGCCATGAGTTTCTTCTTTGCTCCATTGACTTACAATTGGTAGTCCCCAATTTCCTGCTCGTCTCAGCGAGCACGTTCTGGATATGGCGAAGCGTAGGTAAGAAGTCATCGACGTAGGTAGAATCAATAACTGGAATCAGTAGTCGAGCACTGATCACTCGCCCAACAGAAATTTTGGCTGATGAACAGTGCAACTGTGGATTCTGCTTGACGCACAATGGTGTAGTCCTTTGTTCCGATGGCGAATGTGTGCTTCGCACTCAGCTTTTGCAAGATCCGGACCGCGCAACAGGATCCACCTTGTCTCTTTGATGTCGTCATAAGACTCCGCAACCACAACCTTGAATCTTGTTGACGCTGATTGAATAACCGCTGCCCAAGCTTATACTCTTGTGATTCAGTTACCGCATACCATAGGGTCAGGTAGTCGACAATTCGGTCACTTAATGGCATACAGTACCGGAGATATCTCGTCCCAGAGAGCGTCACCAGTATGTTTGCCGCAATTTCCAAGACGAATTCGAGTGAAATTCAGCATCTGGGAACTATTGAGGACGCCGTCATGGTCTTGTAGTCTCAGCTTTCGGCGACTTCGGTCCTGAAGATCTTCCCACGAAAATGCAAAACATCTGGTCTTGTCACATTGCAGGAAAGACTTGAACATAGACCCGTGGTTGGACAAAGAGATTTGAATACATCTTGATCAGGTAAAGGCATCCACGATCCAACATAGCAATTACAGAAAACAAAGAAAGCTCAAGCAACGAAGCTGCAGTATCCAAAGGATACTATAAGATACAAGTGGATGTTGCTAGCTGATGGATCGCCGTGATGTCTGTTGTGGCTGACTAATCACTTACTTGTAGACACGTCTACGAACTTCTAGGGTCGACCAAGGGCAATGTTGATGGTAAAGAGCCTGGTAACCTATTTAAACTACGGCTCCAATACTCTCACCCTATCCTGCGCTCACTCCCTGCCCAGAATCGATTGAAGGACGCCTAGGCTATCGGAGATATGGTAGCTCAAGACATGCTTTCATTGCGATACGATACCAAGAGACCTGACAAGGACCAAGTCCATCTATCTGACTACTTCCCGTACTCGCAGATTGTTGTGAGTCGATTAGTAGGCAATGGCAACGCAGCCAACGCCCTGGCAGCAAGCGACGGTAGCCTCACAGATGCCTTTGGACGTTCTTGCTGCTATCGTCTAGATTAGGCCTCGTCAGACAGCAGTCGGAAGATAAGATGACGAGGATAGCAAGGCCGGAGAAGCTCTCACCATTGATCTGATCGCACTGGGCGTCGTAACTCTGACCGTTGTAAGAGACTTTGTGGGAAGACCTCCCATTCTTCGTCTGATCGCAGCAGAGTCCACTGCCTAGCCCGATATCCCAACACGCAGCCTTCTGCAAAGTTGTTGAGATCCCTGCCATATTGCCTTGGTCCAACAAGATTTTGGTCTCCACCGTGGTAGTATGCACAGGAACAGACTGCCTTGCAGTTGAAACAAGAATCTCCTTCTTCGGGGGATCTTTAGAGCGCTTTCATCGTTCTGTGAGGCTTTGTTATTTCTCTATTCATTCTTGCATCTTCCTCTCTCGAGTTCCAACCTCAGCAGTGCCTCAAAAATAGTAACCTGATTATGAATGGTCGACGTAATCACCAAGTGCACCATTCGATGTTTGTTGGCGAACATGGTGGCTGCGAATAGCCAGTCGATCGACGATCACACCTCACAAAGTCAACAGTATCATGCAACCACAGTTCCAAGCAAAGTCAAGGCATTTGGCGCCTGGGAACACTGGAGTTGGGAACTGAGTGAAGACCCTCGGGTTGAAAAGCTCCCAACTACACCTACTCTCCAACCCCCTTCTCTGCGCGATATCGATTTTATGAGATCGCACTTCTCCGCAGTGCGATAGGTTGGACAGCTCGATCGGGTGAATTGGATCAAGACGCAGCTTCTTTCAATCTACAAGCAAAGCCAGGGGCTCCGGAATGTGAGTCAGGAAAAGATCGTCCCAAACAATTTTGTACGAAAGTTCACGATTAGCAATCCCACTGTCCAGCCAAGGATGAACTCGCTGCGGCAAACGTTCGAGATTGGGATCTGGCTGGGCATTTCAGCTATTACCTGTTACGTTCAGGGAGCTATGACAGATAAGACTAGCAATCTTACTAATTGTAACCGCATGTCCGGGGCTTCAACGTCACATGACCAATTGTCGTAGGGGCAATGAGAGAAGCAATGCGTTCGAGTCAATGATCCATTGAAGCCGCTGCTCGATCTCTTACATTCATTGTCTATGTCTGATCTTCAAAGCCAACCTTCCCCGGCTTAGGACTTGCACTAGGCTGGCCCATCCTTTGTTCTTACAATGGCCCTGTCTCGACTCAAAAGGTCTCAGGATACAATGGACCTGACATAAAGAATCCGGAGAAACAATGCAAACAATGGAAGATTTGCTAGAGCACAAGGCCATTGTACCAACCGAACAAAGCTGCAACAATGGCTATAAATGCTTACGGGGATGCCCTAGTGAACAGCATAGGCCCTCGCCTCCATCATATCATCAACTATCTACTGATCTCATCACTGGCCTTAGGGACTGACAGCCTAGAGCTTCACCATCTCGGCCAAGCTAACCCATCCAGAAAGATGCCACGGCACGTGAGAGAATCTCGATTTGATGAGATGGATTTCTATGAAGACATCCAACACATCGGCGAGGGAGGCCAGGGCACCTGCTCCCTCGTCCGCCGATGCCGCGACAGCCAACTCCTGGTCCTCAAGACCATCCCCAAACCCAAATACTCCCAAGGCCTCCCCATCGACATCCGGATCCTCCGCGACCTCCTCCCAACCCACAAGCGGATCGCCTCCCTCGCCAACTCCTGCATCTTCCCGGACCGAACCGAGCTCTTCCTCGAGTTCTGCGACGGCGGCGACCTCCAGGACCTCATCGACCAATACGACGACCACGCCACCAAGATCCCGGAATCCTTCCTCTGGCACGCCTTCATCCAGCTCTCCGAAGCCCTCGCCTTCCTGCACTACGGCTGGAACCTCGAAGACCACGGCCCCATCACCCGCTCCACCGCGCCCTGGAAGCGCATCATCCACCGCGACATCAAGCCGGCCAACGTCTTCCTCAAATTCCGCACCCACCACCACTGGCTCAGCGGCTACCCGGACCTCAAGCTCGGCGACTTCGGCCTCGCCGCCGTCACCTCCGACCCGGACCACACCGCCGACAGCTACTGCGGCACCTACGCCTGGCAGCCACCCGAGCGGCCCGAGGCCACCGCCAAAGGCGACGTCTGGGCCCTCGGCGCAATCATCCACGCCCTCGCCCACGACGGCCACCCGCCGCTCTCCGACCCGCCGCCCTCGCGCCCTTGGCTCGCTCCCTGCGGCACCGTCGGCTGGGACGAGCTGCCTCGCGCCCGTCAGCCCACTAGCGTTATCGGCGCCTACTCGCCCACCTTGGACCGCTGGATGATGAAATGCTTCCGCCGGAAACCGACCCAGCGCGTGACGAGCATGGAGCTCGTGACGGAGATGGCGCCCGTGGGCAGGAGGAAGATGATGAGGCAGTGGTGGCCGTTGAGGAGGTGGGCTTTCGATGGCTTAAATGATATTGCCGATTGAGGATGGAGGTGGATAGGACGACAAGATTGACTCCGGGGACGCTTTGCGTGCAGGTACGGGTGAGTGTTCTCTTGCTATTCGCAGTGAACGGCTTACTTCATCAGGACAATTGTTGCTGGGTTATAGATTTTCTTTGTTTATAGAGGGAGGCTTGGGAGGTGAGTCTGGTTCCTGTTGCATATAATCTTACGGTGTGATGGTCGTGTAAGGTAGGTCGGTCTTTACATTGCGTCTGTATTTCTTTCCCTCCTATCTTTACGGTAAGGGTGACTTACTACATCCATACAACAGATAATGACAATCAATGCTACTACAACAAAGACATATCTTCTGCACTGACCTCTCTTCTCTATGATTGTAAGCTTTGTTTGATGAACAGTACTCTATGATTATACAAGTCTCTGTGGTAAGCCTCAATGAATAATGGTCGCAATCTTTGCACTTGAATGTCTCTCAACCCTTCCATCTCAGGAGGACCAATTGGCTATAGCTTTCTCCTAGGGTCATGAGTGTGCCAGCTGTAACGCCCATCTCCAAGAGGGTGACGCATATATCCCTACTTTACCGCACCGGATAATAAGGCTTCCATCTCCCGTACGGTACAAAGCCCATTTCTTCCCCAGCCGCACCCACGCCACAACGACCAAGCCAAAGAGGCCAAGTCGATAACGAGTATAAACCGCTTCGCACCAACCCCTCCTGAGAAAGCGCACTCGCCCCCGTATCCACGTCAACACATCCCCATCCACCCCAACCGACAATGACAGCGACGACCATCCCCCTCCCACTAAACCATCACCCCCAAATCCTCCTCCTCATCCCCATGCCCCCCTTCCCAATACCCTGCATTCTCATGTTCATCATACCTCTGCCCCACCTCCACCCCACCCCCAACCCCACACTCAACCCCATCCCCCCCCTTACCACCAAACCCACCCTCCACCACACCACCCATCCAATCCACCTCCCCATCCCCATCCCCAACCCCATTCAGCTCATCCAGCAT
>JAABUJ010003262.1_pt1 | contig 18470 bp, 17 predicted proteins | sample 5559131 | NCBI WGS metagenome assembly JAABUJ01 (sample SAMN10711875, study PRJNA513366) | rock metagenome | isolation source: Antarctica rocks | place: Antarctica: Victoria Land, Mt New Zealand nord | collected 2016-01-07 | reverse complement strand
GGGGGGTGGGGGTGGGGGGGGGGGGGGGGTGGGGGGGGGGGGGGGGGGGTGGGGGGGCGTCGGGGGGCATGGTGGTGGTGTGTGTGGTGGGTGCGCGGGATGGGGTGGAGCGGCGGTGTTGATGATCCAGGTTGTCGATGGTGAGGAAGAGGGGAAGAGGTGAAGATGTGTATACCTGCTTGAGGAGGTTGGTAGTGTTACAATACGATGCGACGAGCTTGGGGTTGAAGTCCCCGTACACTGCAGGGATGGTGGCATGCATAGAGTACCTTATCGATTGCGGGGGCCGAGGCAAGTGGACTAGTCGGGTTTCACAGCGAGCCGTGTTCAACATCCTCACCTACTCTTCGACTTATATGTTCGAGGACGCGAGAAAAGGTTGAAAGAGGCTACAATTCATATCTACCTTAGCTACTTCTTGTGGGGATTACAGTTCTAATAAAATTGACGCAGTCATGTACAGCATATTTATTACACCGGTTATTGCATTGGAGCGTACGTTCAAGGGCTACCTCTTTTCGGGACCTTTCTCTGTAACAAGTAGATGATAGAGAGTGATTGACTATGATAAGATTGTTGGTTCAAACAGTTTTGGTTTCATTGCTTTGTTGTTGAACAGTTTCTGTCTACATTGATTTGCTTGCACGCCCTGTCATTTCTAGGCTGTTATCTCCTCACACGCCATTGTTTGCTCGAAGATGGCTGCGTAGGTGCACAGCTCCTGATTGTTGTTGACATATGACGCTTGTATCTGGATATTAACCGTTGCAACCGTACACTGAGATCTAACGCCGGTACTGCTCCATAGGGATCGTAGGAAGTTGGCCTCTCCCGTGCACCGTTGAGAGATGATCAGCAATCTTATTTTAGGAGGTCAGTCGTAGAGGTGGTAATAATGCCGAGTCCCACAAAGTCCTCCGCGGTTTGACATGGAAGCTATACAAGTAGTCTTTAGCATACGACGGACCGACAGGATCAAATCGGTGGATTGCTGACTTTGTGAGATAGCCAAATTCCTGGACCTGAGTAAAACCCTACAATTCGCTCACCCTGAGACGCAACCAGGATAGACACCGTCAGATCTCATTGGTCCTCAGGAGTAACCAACCTCATCGACTGTCCAAGGTTCGTTCTCATCTACGGCCGTTAGCCAGGAGCCTAGTGGGTGATTATACGTCTGAGACTAACCTCAAAGGACAGGGGTCTCAGTCCTTGGCTACGATAACGACATTCAAGCTCTTGTATGTATTCGCCTTGGCGACTCTGAAGTAAAAGCTCAGACTCGAATTCACCCCGTAAGCCGAACAGGATACTGCTGTCGTCATCATAGAAGAACTCAAGCCCGGTAGGGCCCCACCATTTCTGGGCCCTGAAGCCTTTAATGCTCTTTATTGATGGTAGGAGTTCGCCATGTTTGCCGCCGAAGATGACATATCTCAACGGTTGATATGGTTGATGATTTCGTGGCGTGACAGCCATAACAGACCCCTGACGCAAAATATCTCTAGGATACTGGTCTTCGTTCAAATTGTATGTTGCAGGCGGGATATCTGGCCTCCAGAGCTGCGACTGACGGAAGCAATCATGGTTCTCGTGTCGCGCGCACTGTACCGCATACTTGTTCTGGAGGATAGAGCCTATAGCTGTGAACTTGTTTGCCTAAAGAGTCGATAAGTATAGATCAAGCTTGACTGCATTCCATCAGACGTACATCAACCATTGCGCATATCTTTATGCCTGCAACATTTGCATCGTCGAACAAGACTCCTACCGCGGAATCTTCGTTACTGAAGCCCATAATCCAACGTGGCAGCGAGTCCTTGCACAGGGGCATGATGTCACGGACGCCCTTTGCATCGAGTTTGACCATTATTCCGTTCAGTGTTGTAGGGACTGAGAAAATGGCCCTTTCAGGGAGAGACTCGTCAGGGAGACAGTAGCCAAGCGTTGAGCCTTCCGGGAGGAATTTGATGCCTGACAAGAGGAAGCCACCGCTACTGCTAGCCTGCACGAATGAGAAATTTAGCTTCCTGACAGTCGACGGTATCGATACAGCTATGGCAGCATTGGCGAGTTCGTCGATCATGGCAGATTTGTAGACGATGCTCCAGAGGTCAAGGTCTATCGATGGTTGCCCAGCTTCGTAGAGTCTTCCATAGGAGTCGAGATCAAGTATAACACCTCTTAAGATGTTGAAAATTCTCAACCGATTCGATAGTCCCGGAGGAGGTTGATTGTGAAGGAGATCTTCGGACGCAAACCATAGGGGCAACCAGTCATCTTCTCGCAGGGATATATCTTTCATCTCGAAGAACAAACTGCTACGGAATCTTTTCCTCCAGTAATGTGCTGGCACCTTCCACCCAAGCGCAGAGAGCGTGCTCTGAACGTCGCGGTACTTCAAGTAATCCAAAACCATGAGCTTGAGTTCCAAGGGTAGCCAATACTGAGACTCATTGTACTGAGTGACCGTAACACCATGGGATACGTCCAGGGCATAATTCTCCTTGAGTCTAAGAACTTCCGGGACATTGACAGGATCAGTCACAAATTCAAGCGTACTTTGAGATTCATTTCGGCCCCCTTCCCAGACGACATCGAGGAAGGGTTTGGCCCCACCATAGTCTTCGTCAACCCATCGACATCTAAGTACATAAACAAGCTGAACCAACTGGGAGTATATGATGTCCCCGACTGAGTCCTTTAGGAAATCCCAACAGTAAGTGTGGATCAAATAGGCGTAGACGTCGGCATTAGTCTCTTGTTGGCCTTCTGCGTCGACAGGTACAATCCCGATTGTTTCTGGTGGAGGGCGATCATCGTATTTTGCCTCTTGATCATGAGGAACGAGGGTATAGGTTCTGTGGGCATTGGTGAAACATCCAACACCGGAAAGGAACGGAGAGTCTCGTTTGGGGCATTGAAAGATGACTAAGTCAATGGAGCGCTGATCAGTCTCTTCCGGTACAGTTACCGGAAACTGTTCGACTGATTCTATAAGAGCCAGGAAAGACTCACTCGCACGGTAGAGGCTACACCACTTTAGAGCTTCCTCTCGGATCTGTCCGTCCTCGTAGATGGGCAACCCGCCCCAGACTGGGTTGGAGAATAGCTTGGCACCTATGACAACTCCACAAATCCAACACATAGGATGTCGAGTCGGCATTGAGTGCTTGATGCCTTGGAAGTCCAGGAGTGCATTCGGGTCTGGTCTTAACTTCTAGATAGAAGTGATCATATCTTACCTAGGTTGTGTTTGGCTATTGATTTGTCAGCGATCTTAATACTCACTGTGCTTGATTAGGGCTCGCTTGCAGTGTCACAGTGGTGAAAAGCTCCTCGACATATCAGCCGAAGCTTTTATCTACCTACAAAAATCCACATGATGATGACTGTGAGGTGATGTGAGGTATGACAAAGGTGAGAGATATGGTGAACGAAATAGTGAATGCTCTTGATCGAGTCCCTAGTAGTCATCTCATGAATGTTCAGACTCTCAACTCATCACAGCTGAACCCAAGGAGTATCTCATGCTTCACGACGTCCCTCCACCTATCCAAAGAACAGTCACCTTACCTACAGAGAACTCCAGGATACCGTGCTCTCTGTTCTTCCAAAGATAACATGGCGCAGTACCAAGCGGATTCCTCTCCGACAGCGTCGACCTATTTCTGTATGAGAAAGCATGTGACCACACAAAGCCAGAACACACCACATCGCAGTTCTGGATGAGAGTCATCCAAAAGCAATTCCCTATCGACGATGGCTATATCTTAGGCCCGAGGGTCCCTCCTATAGAGAGACCGGGGGACGAGTCGACATGGGGCGTATTCTCAATCCATGAGAACGCCTTGCGTCCCCTCCTGTTTGTCGAATGGAAGAGGGCCGCCAAGGATCCGCCGGGTGGGAGAAGCGCTGCCGAGAAGCAGGCGGTGGGGTACTGCCAACAGTACCTCGAGGCGAACCCGGGCCAGCCGTTCATGCATGCCATGGTCTGTGCCGGTCCTCATGCTACGATATGGAAGGTGGCCCAAGACGATCCGACCTTCGATGGGGCGAGGACGGAATCACACGCATACACCGATGCTTAGACTGACCTTCCCAATGCGTTGTCGCAAGGGTTCGGAGAAGTTCGACGCTCTAAGCCGGTAAGTCATTCCCCGGGAGGTCCTCCGTACTTCATGACAAACGATATGAAGCTGAATCTAGCGACAGTGTGCCCTCTGCGTCTGCAATAATGGGCAGCAGACAAGGAAACCAGGTTGATCCCCGGCGTGGTATGACGCCTATAATCATCTGGAGGCGCACAATCTCACTAGTAACGTATGTTAACAGAAAAATAGTCTCTCACAAAGGGCTAGGAATGACAGGAGGGACTCGAGAGGGAATAGATAGAGGCAGTTCGTAGAATATCGGTGTTGGCACGTCAGAGACAATCGCTGGAGAGTCCCAGAAGGCAAAACTTTTAAACTCTTGCGAGCGTGTATATTTAGGGAATGACAAAGGCCACACCAGTCTATTTACCTCTAACTCCGAAAAGTGAAAGCTCCAACAGTATTTACGAATAATTCAGCAATGCTGATGCACCAGGCTCGTCCGAGACGTAGACCACGTCATGCTTATCAGTGAACCCATTGAAGCGTGTCGCGGAACACATCGTATACGCTCCCATCTCTTCAAAGTACAGCCAGTCCCCAACGTTCAAGACCTCATGGAACACGGAGCGCTCTGTGATGCGGTCGATGCCATCACAGGTTGGGCCCCAAATAGAGTACTCGGTGGCCCCGCGGCTGCTCATTTGACCGCCACGCCATCCTCCAAAGTATCCTGCAGCGCTCTTCAAAATCTTCGGGACGGGATGCTGATGGTCAAACATGATGCTTGAGAAGTTGCCGTAAACACCGTCATTGAGGTACAACATGTACGAGGTATCATGTGTTGCAGTATCCTTGACCTCACGTCGGGCAATAACATTGCAGGCGATTGTGAACGCCGAGGCCACATAGTATCGTCCAGGTTCTCCAATGATGCGAATATGCGGCGGGAAATAGTCGTCCAACGCGGTACTGAGCACGTAGGCCATCTTCTCGAAGCTGTCTCCAGAGAAACCCCCTCCCACATCCAGAGTCTGCATATTGAAGCCAAGCTCGGCTGCTTGATCGAATACGACGCGGGCATCTTGCACAGCTTTGACAAAAGCTTGAGGATCAGACGCCCCAGAGCCGACGTGAAAGCTGACACCAACCACATTCAGGTCCAGCTGCTTTGCCAATGCCAAAAGGGCTCCGGTGGAATCCAGTGAGGCCCCGAATTTGGAGCTGAGACGACACAGACTAGATGAATCATCGGTCATGATTCGTAAGTATAGTTCGGCGTCAGGGAAGAAGGCCTTGGTCTTGTATAGTTCGTCGGAATTGTCAAAGGTCATCTGCTTTACGCCTTGCTCTGCTGCGAACCGAACGTACGACTTCGTCTTGCACGGCTGCGCGTAAATGATTCGAGATGGCTCGACTCCTAGTTTGAGCACTTGCTCGATTTCTGCCTTGGAAGCACAGTCGAAACCGGTGCCGAGTGCTGCGAGTAGGCGAAGCACCTCTGGGTTTGGGTTGCACTTGACCGCTGACAGGCTCTTAACACGGTTTCTCTAGACAATTCAACATCGGAAAGACGTACCATAATGAGGCTTCACTCTCTTCAAGTTCTTCTTCCAGCGCATATGTTGCCTGTAAATGTGGCCCATGTCCGCGACGAAGAAAGCATCTTCTTCCCCAGCAAGACACGCATCAGGATCCACATTCTCCACACGCTGTTTGAGTGCTTCTTGTACAATATCTTTTAAACCTCTGGGACCATGATGCTGATGAGGTTGAGCCTCCAGCGCAGCGTATTTCAGAACCGTGAGATCGCTATTAAAGGTCAATGGTTCGTATAGAATTGTAGTTGTTGTGGCCGCTGGTGCCATAACCCGACGGAGGTTATTGGTGGGTAATTGTTTGCCGGTTCTCCCAAAGTCCTGTTAGGGAGGTCGAAAAAGATCAGACCCAAGGGCGAGTTCACGAGGCCGTCTTGACCCTTCCTCCTGAAGAGGAAGAACCTTCGAACCCCTCCTATGCAGCAGCTGAGTGTTCACCAAAAGCGATGATGAAGATTTAGGAAACAAGTCTAGCAAAGGATGCTTATACTCGTGTGCCGGACTCAGTAGGAGGAGGTAGATCGTTAAGGGTGTCTCGGCGAAGGCGAATGAACAGATTTTGAGGGTAGGTTCGGATTGAAGGCAGCGAGGCCGTCGTTAGAAGGTTGCCTTTGCAAAGACCAAAGGCAGTCTGATTCTTTTTTAGATAGAACAATCTGCAATGAAAAACATCAGTGTTAACAATTCCTAAGGTGGCGGCCTGTCGGTCGGAATGTGGGCGGCGGTGCAAACCAATCGACTGGGCATTGACGTACCACTTATCATACGTAATACAAATTAGCTTGCTGAAGACAGTTCAGGTGAATGAGCGTATATTGCTGTAACAGAGATGAGCACGGCGAGTCCGTTGGAAAGTAGGAGAAAGGCGGTATATATATACAGTAGGAGACTAAAAGGACTTAGTAGCTTGAGGGAAATATTTTGTGACTACTAGAGGTACGAAGTACTCTACATAGAATTACCGAGAGAAGCTAGTCCATGACACAACCCAGCCCCACCATGTCGGACACGACTTACACCGTACATATGCTGAGTGTTAATAACATCAGCAGAAAAGTCTTCAACCAGCTGGTACGTATGACTGCATTTGATCGGGACATTGAGCGAGTTCAGGAGCCTGGTGCATTGATTGAGATGTGGCAAGGTAATATTTTGATGATCTTATGACTAAGCTGTACGAGATCTGTGCTACCCTCTATGCTTTTAACTTCCACCCAACCGGTACATCCTCTGATTCTGACTGGAACGACCAAACGCGTCGTTGTGTGGCACTGCAGTTGAGGTCTCACAGGTGCTGAGCCGCATGCGCTTCAGGTCCATCGTGCATTCGTGTTCCCCGAGTGCTAAAATTGAATCAGCTTCCTCAGGGGTAAGCTCCGGGTCGACGCATCCTGAATGTGACTGGACAATATGTGCGCTCTATGAAAGTCTAGTCATACTGAATAAGCCATTGCCTCTAGATAGTAGCAGAAGATCACTTGACTCGTCAACTGTCTCTGCGATCAATAGAGCTTCGCACTGCCCGGCTTGATGTGCGTACTAGGATGCGAGCAGCTATAGTTGATTAACGGCTCAAGGCTTGCCATTTCTGCCTGCTCCGAAGTAGTATATGTGCACGATGTTATTACCTTCCCCGGCGTCAGAGCCTTGCATGGTGGGTAAAGTGATAGAGGTGTGGTTGATTATGTCAAGTCGGCAATCGCTCATCAATTCGAAAAAAATCTGTTCGCTCGAGTGTCGGATTTTCGTAGAGACCACCACAACGGCTCCGGGTGATTTTCTCACCAGATCATAGAGTGTATTGACCAATGCAGGTATACTGTCCGAGTTGTAGGTGCAATCCGAGACCAATATAAGATCAAACGATCGGTCCGCAACAGATCTTGGTATGGGAGACTCCCAATCTAGGACGCGGAAGCTCACACTGGAAGACTCTGGGACAGTGGAAGCACCAATGTTGCGTGTTATGATTTCTTCAGCCTCCTGGAGGTCTGTCAGGAGAATCTGGCAATTCGGAAGCATCTGAGCAAGGCCAATGCCAACGATACCGCAACCACTGCCAAGTTCTATAACAGCGAGCTTCCTTGACGGTACCGCTCTCAAGACTTGGCGTAGCGCTTCTGTGTCAGCTTGCTGAGCTGGTATTCGACTGATGTGTGCAACAAGTGCAAGGCCGGCGTCCCTAGACATCTCAGCTTGGCGCCCTTCAATCTGGGGTAGGTTTCTACCAGATATGTCGAGCAATGCTCTCTGTTGGTTCCTCCCAGATATGTAGGATGCTTCTATCATTGAGTTCAAATAATCTTTCCACAAGCTGAGATTCAGGTACTGAGCCGGAAAGGCTGAGGTAATCACTCCATATAGATACAGCCGCTGGAATGCGCTCGGAATTGGTAGACACAACAGGTTCACCATTTGCAGGGCTGACATGAAACCGTACAGGCCGGACGACATCTTTTACCTTGAATGTTAGCTCAATATCCAAGGTGCGTCTTTGTGGGCTCCATTCATATGTCCTTTGCAGGTACACGAGGTTGAGATCTGCGCCTCTTATCGAAGCAACAAGTGTGAGTCTGCCATTGAAGAATGACTCTCCAAGGTCTGTGGTGATTGTTATGAGTGATTTGAATGAAGTGTTCCCGTCACGGTGTATGACCTTTGGCAGCTTGAGGAATCTGATATAGTGGACCATTTGAGCTGAGGACAGAAAAGCCAGTGTCTATCGGGGATCGGCATGAGGATGTCCGTGGTGTTTCGCTTATTAAGATCTAGCCGAGATCTGGCGGGGATTAGCGTACTTTAACGTTCATCCTCCAGCTCTCTAAACCGCATCACCATTTACGGCTTACCAAGACATACCTAGGATACTGTAAGGTATTCAGCTGTCACTTTGGGGCCTTGGCTCTTCGCCTTCGAGTGTCAATCAAATATTAACCCAATCACTCCTCTCCGCAAGCATTCAACGCTGTAGCAAATCAATGTACTGAGGACTCAGCCCCATGCTTCTCACGGGCTGTAAGCAACGACAATGCGCCGGAACGACCCGCGAATCCGTCAGACCCTCAACCAGATCTCCCATAACCTTGAATCCGCCAATGAGTCGGCGCAAGTCAACCTCTTCACATTCTCTCGCAACTACATCAACCCATGCCTATCCGGCTTCCGCACATGCCTAGAGGCTAGTTGCACACCATGCTTTCCAGCGCGAGAAGAGCGCCTACGGCGCAGCCGGGGGCGAGGAAGAGGACGGGCTGAATTGAGCTTCGACTTTTACAATGACTGGGATGATGATGATGATGGGGCTGGGGACGGACTGATGGGGTGGGGAAACGACGAGCTGGACAGTCTACTTGCAGGATCTGGAGAACGGGACGGACACGCTGATCAGCCAAGGCGGCAAAGGAAGATGAGCTATGGGTCGCGGAGGGCAGAGACAAGGATAGCGAGCGGCAAAGGCAGGGGTACTGTCCTGTCCAACGACGGCTGTCCGGACCCAGCGATAAGAACTCAGACGTCCATGTTCGGATTTCTGGAACGACTCCCGTGGAAGATTGGCGGCAGGCGCGTGCGGTACAAGCCATCCGCGGCAGATTTACAGGAGCGCCCTGGAGCCGGAAAACCTCGGCAGGTGGACGCAAACCCGCTTCTTGAAGGAACGGATGAGAGCGGCGAGGAAGCACGAGCGAAGAAGCACGGGAGGAAGAGAAGTGGCACGTCTACGTCGCAGTCCACGACTAACTCCTTGAGCTCTCGTGGCGATCTGTTTCCCAGCGAGGATGAAGACGACGCTGTCCCTCTGGACGATGAATTTGCAATGGTTCTGGAGAGAAGGGTGACGAGCACCGTACCCGACGACCACGGTAGCGGCAAAAATTCGTCCACGAAGCGGATCGCAGGTTCTCGGACTTCCACCAAAACGACGTCGTCGAGGGAGACGCGAAGTACAGGGAAGAAAGGGCGAGGGAGCGAAGCCTCTGGAGAGCAGGTGCCGAACCTACAGGACCCGGTCGAACCAGACGTCCCATCTTTGACGGATCTCAAACAGGAGGAGGAAAGGGTGCACCGAGAAGAAGAGGAGGGTATCGAGAGGAAGAGGCTGGCGGCGCAACGACTGGCGTCACAGCGGGGCTTAAGCAGTACGGAGCTGGACATTACGGTAGGTTTAATACTAAGCCCCTCGACCAAGTTCGTTACTCTGACAAAACCCGTAGTCTCCCGAACAAGAACCAAAACCTGGACCCACAGTGTCGGTCAATGAAATAAGACCTCCTGTACCGGAGATAAGGCCGCCAGACCCCGAACCAGCAATCTCACCACCACCATCAGACAAGTCTGAAGAGACACAAGACCAGAGCTTCATACCAGCGCAACTACCACATTTCGGTCACCACACTTCAGAGTCGGAGCCGAAGCTATGATAATTGACTATAGGGTCTGATGTAGGCGTACGTGACGACTTATGGATGATAACGCTACGAATTTCAAGGGGCGTAGGACTGGTTGCGAGGAGGCGTGGCTGGACATTCAAGGCGCTGAGGTGGCTTGAGTTGATCTTGGAGCCATAGATCTTCTGGATTTCGCAATATCACTGATGGCTATGCTCTTCACGGGCATCGAAAGGATCTAGGGAACTGAGGAATATCGTGTGATTTGACGGATGTGTGATGGCCTCGAGCTAGATTTCCATCTGATATGACATAGAAAATCTATCATCTACTAGCAAGTCTAGGACAATATCTATATTCCTTCTCTGTTTTTCCAAAAAGAGCTGTCTAAGATGTTCGCATCCAGCTATGAAAGAGCAACTGCACAAGTCTGCCTCTATTGAATGGCTCTTGATAGGCACGATGAGCCTTTGCCGTACTCATAGTACCCTTTCTATCTTCAGTGATGCCTGAGCCTCCCCACGTTCTAACCGTATAAACTCCCCGGATTCGATACGTTTCTTCCATTTATCAGCCTCATAGCGCGCCAGAATAACAGTCATCCGTAAGAACTGCGTGTCCAGATCTGAAGAGGGAGAGTCGGGTGTACTGTCAGGAGGCGTAGGCAATGTTCCTGATCCGTCGCTTTGCGGTCTAGTTGTCTTGAGCGGGGTAAAAGTCCACCTGCCAAACGCCCAATTGAGGATATATTGTCCCGGCTGTGCGTGTTGCTCTGCTTGGGTTGTTGAGACACTGTCGTCGGACGAAGGAGGTGGATTTGAGGCTGTTAAGATGGCTTTGATTCGGTAGATCTCGTCTTTTGGAGCGGAGCGGAGGAAGGTTTCCAAGAAGCCCAGGTCTATTGACGCTGAGTGATCGGATGGGCCGGACAGAGTGATTGAGAGCACCTCCACTTCGCTTTGGTGGTCGTCCTTGTGGTCATGTGCGGCGTGGTCATGATCCCCCGTATGGCTGTGTTCAGGGCTCAGTTCTCTAGCTAGACCTCCGTCAATGCCCAGTATGACATCCTTACCCACCCGTCCCTTATTCGACCTCACCCACGGCACTTCCAGCTCAAGGTCACCGACTCGATCAAGACAGTCATCAAACCTCCTCTCGTCCACATGTTCCCACTTGTTGAAGACAATCAGATCCGTATAACGCGCCTGTAGTTTCGCCGTATAGCTCGTGTCGTCGTACCCTTCCCAATTCTCGACGTCGATCACGACCACCACCCCATCCAGCACATAGTGGCCCGTCTCTCTCCCCAGCCTGTTGACTTCCATAGCCAATGTGGCTGGAAAAGCGCTGCCGCTTGTTTCGATGATGATGCGGTTTGGTACAACGTCCTTGCGGAGTGTGTCGAGGGCATCGCCGAGCTGCCCGACGAGATTACAGCATATGCATCCGTTGAGGAGTTCCTGCACACCGGATATTGCGGATGATGATGCTAGCTGCGAGTCTATGGCTAGGTCCCCGAACTCGTTCTTCAGTAGGGCTAGCTTGTAGCTTCTCGGGAGCTGGGGTATGAGATTCAGAATGAGCGTGGTTTTGCCGCTGCCTAGAAAGCCGGTGATGATGGTTATTGGTATTGGAGCCATGATTGAAGCTGCGAGGTCTGAGTCAAACTAGTGCCTATCTTTGGTAAGTTACATGCCAAAGTCAATTGATAATGACGGTTCGGCCCCACTACGAGGTTGATCAAGGCGCCAGTGGCTGGCTTCCTGGCGCGATCATGCATCATGCAAACGTCTTCGTATCCGAGGGCACTCTGCCTCGTCCCTTCCAGTCGTACGATGTACTCTGTGCACGGAAGCCATTGGGCAAGGAACGACGTGGAGGTAATGCCAAGATGTCGGTAACCTGGCCGAGCTGTGCTCAGAAACACCGCCCCTCCTCACTACGTCATTCGTACCATTCACCTCACTGCGAGGTATTCCAATCACCTATACAATCGTGGTCCAGCATTAAACTCGTCCTCAGTTCTATTCGTCTGAGTTAAAACCTCAGTACGTCGAGAGGTGGGCACTGCCAAACCCAACCGAGCAAAAGACTGATGGTTTGATAGTAAACAACACTCCCAACAAACGACTACTCTAACGATATGGACGCACTCAAAAATGCCGTCGGCAGTGCCATGGGCGGTGGCAATCAGCAAAAATCTGGGAACCAGCAAGGCTTTAGCAACCAACAAAGCTCAATGAACCGTCCAACCGAACAGAAGCAGGGAGGTGGCGGTTTCCTCGGAGGCCTTGGCGATAAATTCAACACCGCTGCTGGTGGAGGTAGGGAGAGTGAGAAGAACGAAGATTACTTGGACAAAGGTATGTCGTCACGGATCCTGGAGAGAGCGTTGTTCCCGATTTGTGTTTCACCATTCGTCAGGCTGTTGTTGGTAATCACTATAACTTGTTGAGTACGATGGCGTGCATTTGCAATTGCACGCTTTTTCATGGCTCTTCCCCTGCATTATGATGGGTGACCATTTACTGATCAATCAAAATTACTGTAACAGGCGTCGATGCGGTTCAGCAATACGCTCTTGGCCAAGGACCTCAGGACAACGAATCGGCTATTGAGCAAGCCAAGGATGAGCAGATCTCCGACTTCATTCGCGGCCAGTACAAGAGCAACACCGGAAAGGACTTTCCCATCAAAGATAAAGAGACCAGATTCGGTTAGGTACTCAGTACCAGATGGCAACTCTGGTAATGGCACTGGCTATGAGCCCGGCGTTGGGCCCTCGCAGAGGTTATGGATGGCACGAATGGCGGCAATTGCTCTAAAGGGTGCTTAAAACTCATATCAAAGCGCTCATAGAAATAAGCCTTGAGCATACTATCATCGTTCATGGTCAATAATAACGTGAGAATTACAACATAGATTTCTCTGATGCTCAGAGACCTACAGCATCGCTCGCCAACCTGGTTCATTTGCAGTCCCCTCTTTCGGTCTCTCCAGTCCAAGATGGTCGACAACCTGGCCAATGTGATCAACGCCCCAATAACCTTCCTTCTTCCCGTCCGCATCCGTGGCTGCGATCAGTTAGCGACGTTCATCCAACCAAAGAGACTGGCTCCAGCTGGATTGCATACCAACAAACCATGGCAACCCAAAAGCGCCTTCTTCGAGTGCTTTGTTAGTGTTTGCCGCCAGCAGCTTCTTGGCATCGTCATTCGTGCTCTGTACCGACGGTTTTTCTTAGCAAATATCCTACTGCTTGATGGGGTCAATTACCCGTTCTATGACCTCTGTGGCTAGCTTCTCTCCCAAAGACTTCACCAGCACCGATCGCAACTCGTCAGTCTTTTGCACCGGTTTGAGATCAACCCAGAATGCCTGATACAGTGCGCTAAGGGCGTCCGAGAGCTTCTCAGGTTCGACCAGTGTCAAGGCGCATAGTGCACGTTGCGTCTATGGAGCAGCTTAGTCAGTGCGGTTTTTCCTCGTTGGACGGATTTTAGTACAGCCAACGTGGACGGTGGAAAGCCTTCCGGCATCTTTTCGGAGATTGGTATATTGAACTGTCGCGCGTAGCGGAGACGCTCGACACCGATCCATTTGTCTTTGTCTGATCATCTTCAGTACAATTGGCTCGAAGGGGGGTTCCGAGTATATACTCTTGATTTCAATGGGAGCCCTGTTTCCAGTCGCTTTCATCACGCCGCCGAGAAGGATGGGGACGTAGGAGACGTCGCATTGTTTGAAGACTGGGGAGTGCTGTGCTCGTTAGCTTGTCTTTTCGTTGTACATCCACCTTGTACTTTAAATAGCTTGAGACTGTGCTGATATTGAAAGTGATTGATTGAGAAAGTCATCCAACATATGAGGCCGACAGAATCATAGTGAACTGTTCGGCAGGAGTTTAGGGCTATTGCTAGGATGTATGTCTCAACGCTGCAACGACGGTAAAGGGCATGCCAAATTTGATCACGGTAGAAGATCTATCGGAATTGTATTTGAGAGGGACTGGAAACGGTGGTAAGTAATGCCGCTTCCAGGACTTCGTCGTCGTAAAGGTCTCCGCCTGAGGTTCAAAATCCGCCTACCTTTGTGATATAAAATGCGAGATAAGCAAAAGGGCTCACTATGTCAACGAAGAGGGTGAGCTTGGGTTTCGCCATGATTTGTCTTGACTACCGTATATATGAATTGAGCGGTCTATGTATGCTCCACGAAGGTGGTGTTTGGTATGGGCGAGATCAGGACGCCTATCAACAGCCGAGGTTGTTGTGTAAAAGGGCGGTGTGATTACATAATCTTATTTCCCTTACTTCTGTGCCCTATGTCCCTTTTCAATGTCCTCAGTCTCGGGTGTCTATGTTACTGTCTCATATAAAGAGTCGACCGTGCCGTGTTTCTATCGTCACCTGTAAATTCCATTGTGTCCAGCTGTGAAGTCTCTACTATCGAGAGGCAAAGATGCTAGCATTTGATATGAACCGTGATGGGTAGCTGCTGCCGCCGCTGCTGCCGCGTGGTTCCTTCTTAATTGATATGTTGTTGTGAAGACTAGCTTGATACACTTCAACAGTATCTTCGCAACCACAACAACTTCTTTTCTCTTCATCATCTCTTTCTTTACATGTTATTACACCAGTACGCGCACGCTTCAGCCATTACATCGCAGTATCGCTTCAGGCATGCTACTGGCTTAACTACTTGCTGGGCGGATTACTTATCTTTCTATTATCCTACCACGGGCCAGATGGTCAGAGCACAAGAATTCAGCAGCGACGCGTCAGGCAGCGCCGAAATGCCATTCGAACCAATGGTATTCCCAGCGAACGCTCAGCCGATCCCCATTGGACCACCGGATACTGCTTCCCTAACCGCAATGCCCGAGGCCTACTTGCCCACTGTCATTCCGACTGATAGCGACTGGCGTGACCACCCTCGCTGGAAGCCCTTGATTGGCACACCGAGCAGAACTCCTATCCCATCCGGTACCCTGGTTCCTGATCCGTCGCCAGCCAGAAGCTGTTCTGATGCAGCAAGTGACGTGCTGATCCCACCGTCTCCGGCCGGCTCTTTTGTGCATCGACGAAGGCGTGGTGAGTATGCCCAGCGTCCTCCTGTCTGGAGCATTCAGGCATTGGTTGAAGATACCAAGGGCTGGCACGAAATGGGAAAATCTAGTTACAATTACGAATCTCCGTGGTCGGGCAGGGTTGTTTCCAACAAGGTCTCTTACGACAACCAATTAGAGAAAATGGCCACCGTTATGACTCGGGAACCATTGATCGTTCGCATGGCCCTCAATGATATCCCGGCCAACACCTCGGCGCCCGGAAACGATACATTTCTTTCCAAGATCACGACGCCTGGGGGTACTGTCGAAGAGCCGCCATACACGGATAGGGTTTTATCGAGAACGGTATTACCCTTGACATCCGAACTCGTGGTGAATCGAGTGCGTCAGGACCAACCGATCCTCAACGCCGGAGGTGGATTTCGTCACCCGTCTGCCACTGCGTTCATCACCCAGATGGTCAAACCATGGCTTTCTAACATCCCGCCTACGCCGAATGAAATGGAGTATCAGAACTCGGAGAAAAGAGCCTTACTCGGCTCATACACGGATGCTCGTTCCGAGGCCGGTATCCAAATCATGCCCGGGGCTCTGGTGGTATGTATTGGAGCGACCAGTAACTTCACTTCGGTAGAAGATCACACCGATCAGTTCAAGATGGTCTTCGGTGGCCTTTACAGGGTCCTTCAAATCTTCGGCGACACCTGGGCTTTCTGCCGGAAGCTGTCTGGGCTGTCCACGAAAGAGATGGTGGAGTCTTCCCTCATGCCAGATTCTACCGACGTGGAATGGGCCCGCCAGAAGTTGTTCGGGGCGAAGAAAGAACTCTGTTTCATGCTCATAGAACCAACCGCTACTCTGAACTTTCTCCCCTTGTGCGCCGTCACCCTGTTGGAGAACTTCGAAGACTACTGCCAGGGTGCAAAGATCGGTCCTGGATTGTCTCAACCCAGAATACCTTCCGGCGGCCCCGACACCGCCGTCGCCGCTCCAAACGCACCCAAATCTCGCCCCCGCCGAGCTGCTTCGCTGGCCCAAATCAAAGGGGACCACAGAAGATCCCACGAAGGCGGGGTCGTGATGGCGGCGCCGCGCTTCTCCAGCCTCGACAAGACATTCACCGATTACCGCAGGCCCGACGGCGTATTGGTACCCTTGTGGGTGTACAAAGACTACCTCAAGCCGATCATGACGAAGAGGCCGCAACGGATCTGGCGGGACCGCGAAACCGTCATGGCCGCGTTCGAAGAGCGCCAAGATGCCGAAAAACACTTGCCCACACCGGACGACCCAGCTGCCGCCATGGCGCCTCGGCCCAGCGTCTCGACCCTGAACGGCCGCTTCGACACCGTCTCGCTCCGCACCGTCGACCCCGCCGACTCGGCCAGCAACCCCGCCGCTGCCGCCACTGCCGTGCGACCCGTCCAAGTACTCGTCAACGGTACCCCTCGCCGTATCGAAGACACGGCTATGACGCCGCCTCGATCGGAGCAGGATTCCTTGTCCGGCGCCACGGCCAGGGAGTTGCGCCTGGGTACCTGGACCCGGATCAAGTTCGCCACGCAGAGACTCGGTACGCAGGGCCGACAGAGGGCGAGGGACTACTTTGCTCCGCCGGCGTGGGTGCGGAAGAGTCCGCATCGGGTTCGATCGCTCTTCTGAGGTTGCCAGAGTCACGCTGGCGGAGTTGGTTGGGACTTGGTATACCCGGACCAGGCCGGGGCGCGTTTCTGGACGGTCGGGATTGTCTTGGCTTTCTTGACGATGTTGATGAGGTCAGCAACACGGTTTAATGCGGTTTGGGAAGGCTTTGGCTACGGCTCAAGGGTTTTGGGCATCAGATTGTCATCTTGTTTCTTTCGATCGTGTGTCTCAATGTGTCTACTATGGTTTTCGTCTTCATTCATGGCCATCACACTCGTTACGGGTCTGTACTGCACAGCGATATTGGGTGAGTCGCAATAGAGGCCTGCTCTAGGTAGTTGTAGGTAGCGCAACGGCAATCATTCCATCTCTACCGGAGAACACTACTCCATCCCGTTCCGTTCCCAAAAAAAAAAAAGAGACCAAAACCAAACCCAAAAAAATTTCACTCACCTACGCTTACGGCTAGTTGCTCACAGCCCATCATAACCCCTCCTCGCCGCCAAGCTCGCCCTTGACCCGGCAAGCACGTCGTCCCAGAAACTGTAGAAACTACTCCTCCTCTTCTCCATCTTCCCTCCTTTCCCCTTCCCACTCCCACTCCTCCTCCCCCCCAGCCCATGCAATTTCCGACTCGTATACTCGTCCTCGTACGGAATCGGCAGCGGCGCCGGCGGGAACCGCGAACGAGACTGCTGGGAGGTCGGCGAGGGTGCGGAGACGGCGCCGCGGCGGGTGGTGGTGCGAGTGCTAGTGCTAATGGGGAGGAGGGGGGTTTGAAAATCGAAGGGGCTGAGGTGGTGTTCGAGATTAGTGGAGGGGGGGAGATGGGGGAGTCGAAGTCGGTGAAGAGCGTGGAGTTGGTGTAACGGCGGGAGTGGGTCATGTCTGAGACTGGTGAGAGGGACTCAGATTCGGCGTTGGCGAGCGGGAACGGCGCCGTGTAGGGGGAGGAGTATTCGGCGAGGCCTGGTTGGGGGATGGCTTGTTAGCGGGGCTGGGTATAGGCGGTCGGTTGGGTGGGGAGGGAGGGGAAGAGTTTGGAGTGAGTGTGAAGGGTTGGGGTGGGGGGGGGATGACTTACAGCGTGCGCAGACGCCACTGCTTCGTGACTCCTTCGGCATCGGGTCGTGGCAGATGCGACATCGTCCGTCCCTGCTGCCACCGTGAGCGTCACCGGCAGTCTTCGCAGTAGGAGCAGACGGCTTGTCAGCGTTTCTCCGCTCGCGCTCACGCTCCTCGGAGCTCTTCCCCAGAAAATCCCCCCACCGCGTCGTCCTCGCGCCCTTCGCCCTCACCTCACCGTCCCCCAAATCGATCCCCAACCCCACCACCCCCGCCTGGCTCGGCATGCGCCGTACCGTGTGTACCTCCACCGCCCTTAACCCCGCCACCGTCGTGCTAGACGCTGTCGGCATTACGACGTTCTTCCGCCCCCTCCTCGTCCCTCCCCTCCCCCTGACCACCCTCACGACGCCTCCCTCCGCGCGCGGCTCAGGGAACGAGTACTCCTTCCCGCTATCCGTGCGCACGACGGCCGCGCCGCCTTGCAGCGGCGCCGAGATGAGCGCTTTGCGGGCGCGCGTCTGTTTTTCTTTGCGCTGGCGGCGGTAGGACTGGAAGAGGGAGGGGGGTTGTGGTTTGGGAGAGGGGGGAGGGGCGGGGCGGGTGGATGAGG
>JAABUJ010003261.1_pt1 | contig 18475 bp, 17 predicted proteins | sample 5559131 | NCBI WGS metagenome assembly JAABUJ01 (sample SAMN10711875, study PRJNA513366) | rock metagenome | isolation source: Antarctica rocks | place: Antarctica: Victoria Land, Mt New Zealand nord | collected 2016-01-07 | reverse complement strand
GACCACCGTGCGGGAGGCGCACGCCGCGACAACACCGCCGCCAGCCCGCGCCATCGCCCAGGTCGCCTAACGAGGCTATCTCCATGATGCACCAACTGTTCATAATTCGCTTGACGGACTACTAGGCCGGGCGTCGGACAAGCGAGCGATCCAGACCTACGAGGACGCCGAGACCATCCTCGTGGAGGCGGCCAAAATACAGGAGCACCTCCAGGCACAGGATGTGATCCTGGAGCAGTTGATTACGCGCATGGAAGAGGCTTTGAAGTGAAAAAGCTGCTGCAACCGAAAATACTCATCCCCGTGATCCTGAGCGTAGCCCTGCTCGTCGCACTGCTCGCCTTCGCCGACGTGAGCAAGGTCGTCGCCTTAATGGAGAGGTTCCAGAAAATCTATCTGCTCTGGTTCCTGCTGCTCATGATCGCCTACGAGGCTATCCGCGGCGTGCAGTGGCACTTCTTGCTGAAGTCCATGGATATCCATGTGCCGGTGCCCACGCAGATTTTCTCCTTCGCCGCTGGCGAGATGACCAAGAGTATGCCTATCGGTAACTACTTCCAGAACTACCTGCTCCAACAGTCCAAGGGCGCCGACTTCGGGCTGACCTCGGCCGCGACCACGATCATCATCATCCTGGAGGTCGCCGTGTCGCTGATCGGTGTGATCATCCTGGGGTTGGGGCAGTGGACCGGGATCGTGCGTCCGGTGATCATCATTGGCACGGCCCTCTTCATCATAGCTGCCTGGGCCTACCACAAGTTCTACCAGCATTCACGCACGCCAAAGTGGATCAAGGAGCACAAAACCCTGCTCAAGGCCCTGGAGGAGTTCCAGCAGTTCCAGCAGGGCGCCTCTCTCCTGTTCCATCCTCGTGTGCTGCTCATCGCGGCCCTCCTAAGCGCCGGTTACTTGATCACCGCGGGGGCGGCGCTTTATCTGGTGGTGCGCGGCCTGGGTATCGGCGGCGCCTCACTCCCCGAAACGCTGGCCGTCTACTTCTTCAGCCTGGCTTTCTCGTTGATCATACCCATCCCGGTCGACATCGGTGTGCTCGAGTTCAGCGGGGTCGGCGCCTTACTGGCCATCGGCATCCAGGGTGGCAAGACCCCGGCGGTAGGCGTCATGCTGATCAATCGCGTGCTCGGTATCGGCTCCTCCATCGCCATTGCCCTTATCGTCATGGCCGTCTTCCACGGCGAGTTCCGCGCCGCTCTGCGCGGACAGGCGGGGAACGCCGAGCAACAACCGGGGACGCCAGAGGCGTCCCCAGAGGCCGCCGGCCATGCCTGAGGCGGACGGGGGGACGGGGCTTTTCAGGATACGTATCGGCCCATCGACGATCACACGCGCTCCTATGTGCCCATTTGCCGTGCCAGGTCGACCAGGTCGGCGGCGACGACATCGAAGGAGGGGTCGGGCGTGAGGTCGGGCACGGCGTCGGGGCCATGCTCCAGCGGACGCGGGATGAACGCCGTGCGCAACCCCTCCGCTCGCGCCGCCCGCAGATCATCTTGGTGCGCGGCAACCATCATGACCTGCTCCGGCGCGAGGTCGAGTAACGTACACGCCAGGCGGTACACCTCCGGCGCGGGCTTGTAGGCGTGCGCCAGTTCGGCCGAGAGGACGCAGTCCCAGGGCAGGCGGCTGTGTTTGGACAGGTCGACTAGCAGGGACATGTTGCCGTTGGACAGCGTCGCCAGCGTGTAGCGCGCGCGCAGGCGCGTCAGGCCGGAGATGCTGTCGGGCCAGGGGCGCAGGCGATGCCACACCCGGTTGAGCCCCGCGCGCTGATTGTCCGTGAGGGCGTCGAGGCCAAACTCGCGCAGCAGATCGTCCAGCGCCAGCCGGTTCAGGGCGTCGATGGGCATCCAGGGCAATTCCCCGCGCATCACGCGGTCCATCGACGGGCGGTAGCGGCCACGCCAGGCGTCGGCGAAGCGCCCCCAATCGACGGCGAGGCCCGTCCCCGCGCTGAAGCGGGCGCCCTCCTCGACGATGGTGGCCCGCCAGTCCACCACCGTACCAAATACATCGAACGCGAACGCCTTGACCTCGGGAATCGCCATACGCGGCCCTCCTGCCATTTTCCATGATACTATGCGCTCAGTATGTATCGACACATCACGACAGCACAAGGGGGATTCTATGTGGCACAGCAATCCCGTCCTCTACGAACAAGACCCCGTCGGGCGCGCTCGCGGCCTCGTCCCCTAGCGGGCAAGGGCTGGCGTGGACGCCGGACGGGCGTCACTTCCTGGTCGAGACTCTCGCCAACGGCTCGGGACCCCTCCTTACGGGGATCTGGCGCGTCTTGTCAAACGGCGGCCTCGCTACCCTGCTCGCCGGCAGCGCTACAGGCGTGCGCCAAGGTAAGAATACGGGCGCCATTCGCCGGGGCTACGCATGTTGTGCTCTCGCCGGATCGCGCCCATCTCGCTACAGATACGGACGGCGGGCTCTGGATCGCCGACGCCGACGGCCCCCACGGCCACCGCCTTGATCTCGGCGTCGCGCGCGGGTGCGTGCTCGCGCAGTTCGCGTGGTTGGGCGAAAGCGCGGGCCTGGCCTACATCACCCTGTGCATGAGCCAAACGTCCACCACATCTAAGAACAAGATCGCGCCTATCACCTACCACGCCACGCTGTCTACAGTATCGGCAAGTGGCGGCTCATCGCGCACGCTACTGCGCGCCGGCGGGAAGACACAGACGGTGCTTGACCTGGCCCCCGCGTACGGCTGTCTCGCCTGTGGGTAGCAGCCCGTCAAAGCCATGTAGCCATTTTAATTCGCCGTGGCGCCGCCACACGCCGCACAGACCTTTCAAGGTCAGGTCCCTGCCATGACCTTTTAAGGTCAGGTCAATGCGTCAGGCCAATATGGCGGACTTCACACGGCCGCGACCGCGGGCTCCTCCGCCCGGTCGTCCACGGCGTGGCTGTAGCCCGACGCGACGCGGCGCGCGTAGTCGCGGTAGCGGGCGGCCTCGGCGGCGACGCGCGCGTCGTTCCAGCCCAGTTCGGGCGCGACGAGCCGCGCCGTCGCTGCGGCGATGTCGACGCCGTGCGCGTCGTCGATCAGCAACAGACGGGTACGCCGCGCCAGGATATCCTCCAGTGTCGTCACCAACTCGTGGCGCGCGCTGTAGATTGCCTCAGCCTGTAGGTAGGGCAGGCCCTCGACCAGCGGCGCGGCGAGTTCCGGACGCTCCATGATGATGTCGAGCACGCGCGTGGCGTGAGCGCCGTAGCGGCCGAGCAGGTGGCGTATGACGTCGGGCGTTACTTTGTAGCGCGCGGCCAACTCGTCGGCGTGGGCAAGCAGGCGCCGGTAGCCCGGCGTGCCCGTCAGGGGGATGTGCGCCGTGTTGGCCGCGTGCGGCGGGGTCAGCCCGGTCGCCTTGAGCGCCGCCTCCACCGCGTCGTGGGCCATCACACGGTAGGTGGTCAGCTTGCCGCCGCCGATGCTGACGAGACCCGAGGGGCTGGTAACGACGATATGCTTGCGCGACACGTCCTTGGTGCTGACCTCACTCCCCGCGCTGCCTGGCTTATCGCGTCCGCCGGGGTCCTGCCCACCCGAAACGCCGCCAGATCCGCCGGCGCGGATGAGTGGACGCAGGCCGGCGTAGGTGGCCACGATGTCGTCCTCGGTCAGGTTTATGCCGAAGTACTCGTTAGCGTGTCGCAGGATATACGCGACGTCCTCCGTCGTGGCGGTCGGACAGTCGAGGTCGCCCGCGTATTCGGCGTCGGTGGTGCCGATGACGACGCGCCCCTGCCACGGCACGGCGAACAGCACGCGCCCGTCGCTCGTCTTCGGCATGATGACCGCGCTCTCGATAGGCAGGCGCGTGGCGGGCACGACGATATGCGAGCCCTTGCTGGGTACCACGCGCGTATTTACGCCCGGGTCGTCCAGCGTCTGCAGTTGGTCCATCCACACGCCCGTGGCGTTGATGACCGCGCGCGCCTTGACATCGAACGCGGCGCCATCCCCCCCGTCGAGGGCGTCGCGCGCACGCACGCCGGTCACGCGGCCGCCGTCTTTGAGGAACCCGGCCACCTCGGTGTAGGTGACGACGACGGCGCCGCGCTCGACCGCGCTGAGCAGGATGGTGAGGGTCAGCCGCGTGTCGTCGGTCTGGCCGTCGTAGTAGAGGAAACCGCCACGGTCCCAGGGCGCGCGCAGCGGCGCAGCGGCGGTGGACTCTGCCGCGTCGAGGCGGTGGTGCAAGCCGAGCGAGCGCCGCCCCGCCAGCAGGTCGTAGAGCCACAGCCCGGTATCGACGAACGCCTTGGCGACGAGGCCGCCCGCGACGGGGTAGAGGAAGCCAAGGCGGCGCACGAGGTATGGCGCGTTCTTGAGCAGTGTGTAGCGCTCGTGCAGGCCCTCGCGCACCATCGGGAAGTCATATTGTTCGAGGTAGCGCACGCCGCCGTGCACGAGTTTGGTCGACCAGCCGCTGGTGCCCGAAGCCACGTCGCCCTTGTCAAGCACGGCGACGCTGAGCCCGCGCGCGGCGGCGTCGAGCGCGATGCCCGCGCTGGTGATGCCCGCGCCGATAACGAGCACATCGAAAGCGCCGTCCCGCAAAACCTGTCTTGTCTCATCGCGCGTCGGCGTCATCTGTACTCCTCTTATGATCGGCTGGCGTGCTTGGGCTGTACAATCTCTCCATGTAGTAGTCTATCAAGGTAAGCGGCGTCCGCGCGTTGTGTGGACTTTGATCTCCATGCTATAATTGGGCACCGTAGAAGCGGAAGCACTCATTTAGCGACACTAGGCATTGGTCTTGTAAGGAGTTATCTGGTGAAGCGTTTTACCCTTGGCGTAGCCCTCTCGAGTTTGGCCCTATCAACCGCGCTCATCGCCCTGCCAGCGCGGGCCGGAGCGGCCGCTCCCGCCGCGGCCACCGCTGCCTCGATTCCCGGCCTAAAGACGCCGGGCACACTGACTTTCGGCACCAACTTCGGCTACCCGCCCATGGAGATATTCGCCAACGGCGATCCTTCCAAGCCTACCGGCGCGGACGTCGAACTCGGCATGGCCATCGCCGCCAAGCTGCATCTCACACCCTCTTTCTTCAACGTGACCAACTTCGGCGTCATCATCACTGGTTTGCAGTCGCGCCGCTGGGACATTATCCTGTCGTCTCTGAATATTACACCCGGCCGCGAGAAGACCATGAACTTCATCCCCTATGCGAACGTCGGTCAGAGCATCCTCGTGCGCAAGGGCAATCCTGAGCACATCATGGGCCTGTCCGACCTGAGCGGCAAGAGCGTAGCCGTGCAGACGTCCACCGTTGAAGTCGATTCGATCAACGCGCAGAACAAGGTACTCTTGTCTAAGCACAAGGCGCAGATAAAGCTATCGGTCTTCCCTGAAGACACGACGGGTATTCAGGGGTTGGCGACGGGACGCTTCGACGCGGTGGTCACGGACTACACGGTCGCGGTGTACAACGCGACCAAACGGTCCAATGTGTTCCAACTCGCGGGGCAGCAGTTTGCCCCCGCGCCCTACGGCATGGCCTTCCGCAAGTCGGACAAAGCATTGCTCTCCGCCGTCAACGGCGCTTTCAACGCGCTACGCAAGAACGGCGCGTATGCCAAGATTATGACCAAATATGGCCTCGGACAAGCCATCATAAAATAGGCCGGTAGGTGGTGTAAGGGTTTAGCAATAATGTTTGACTGGAGCATCGTACGAGAGTACCTGTTCTCCACGATCCTGCTCGAAGGCGTGTGGATAACCATCCAACTCTCCGTTCTAGCTCAAGTTATCGGTGTTGTCCTGGGAAGTGTCGCGGCGCTGGGCCGGCAATCTCGAAACCCTTTGCTCACTATCCCCGCGAACCTCTACGTATGGTTTTTCCGTGGCACCCCGGTCTTCGTGCAACTAATCTTTTGGTTCAACGCGCTGCCGAAGCTGTCTCCATTCAATGTTGGCTTGTTGGCATTGAGCTTGAACGAGGGCGCCTACATGGCCGAGATCGTGCGCGCGGGCATCCAGTCGGTCGATCAGGGGCAGATGGAGGCCGCGCAGTCGTTAGGTATGACCTACGGCTTGGCGATGCGGCGCGTCGTGTTGCCGCAAGCCCTGCGCGTCATTATCCCGCCCACAGGTAACGAGTTCATCAGCATGCTAAAGACCTCGTCGCTGGCCTCGGCCATCTCACTCGACGAACTGCTGCTGCACGCGCAGAACATCTACGGCAGTCAGGACGCGCCCGGAGCCACGCATGTGCTGGAACTGCTGACGGTAGCCTCGGTTTACTACCTTATCCTCACGACTGTTTTCAGCATTGGGCAGGCTTGGTTAGAGAGCCGGTTGGGCGACCGTCGCGCCCAGGCTCTCACACAGGGTACGCTGCTCACGCGCGTGACCAGCGCATTGAGCCTGGGTGGAGCGATACGGCGATGAAAAGTGATGTAGATACGCGGGCGACGAAAGAGATGATCCGCGCGGAGGATGTGCATAAGCGCTTCGGCCACCTCGAAGTGCTCAAGGGCATCAATCTGACCGTCGAGCCGGGGCAGACCGTGGTCGTGATTGGTCCCAGTGGCTCGGGCAAAAGCACCTTCTTACGCTGCCTCAATCACCTGGAGACGATCGAGCGCGGCCGCATCTACCTCGACGGCGAGTTGATGGGCTATCGCGAGGTCAACGGGCGCCTCAAGCCCGCCCCCGCGCGCGCTGTCGCGCGCATGCGCGCCGAGTGCGGCATGGTCTTCCAGCGCTTTAACCTGTTCCCGCACATGACCGCGCTCGGCAACGTCGCCGAGGCGCCGATCCATGTGCGCGGCGTCTCGAAGCGCGAGGCGACCGCGCAGGCACAGGCGCTCCTGGTTAAAGTGGGCCTTGCCGACAAGGCGCACAACTACCCCAGTCAGCTCTCCGGCGGCCAGCAGCAGCGCGTGGCTATCGCCCGTGCGCTGGCGATGGAACCCAAAGTGATGCTCTTCGATGAGGCCACCTCCGCGCTTGACCCCGAGCTCGTGGGCGAGGTGCTCAACGTGATGCGCGACCTGGCGCGCGAGGGCATGACCATGGTCGTGGTCACGCACGAGATGGGCTTCGCGCGCGATGTCGGCGACCGCGTGCTGTTCATGGACGGCGGCGTGGTGGTCGAGGAAGGCCCGCCCGATCAGATATTCAGCGCTCCCGCGCATGAGCGCACGCAGTCGTTCCTACGCTCGGTGCTCGCCCGTGCGTAGGCGTCAGGCGTCAAGCGTCAGAGCATAGCGCCTGCCGCAGGATAGACAAGCCTTGGGATACTACGGCCACACGCGGCAGCCGGCGTGCCCGTCTTACTGACGCCTGACAACTGGCAACTGGGGAGGCGCTATGACCGAGGGCGACACGATCTTCGCACACGACGGCGCGCATATCGGGCGGCTCGACGCGCTCGACGACGAATGGTTGCGCGTGAGGGACGGCGCGCATACCTTCCGGTTCCCGCGCGATACGGTCGCTTATGAGGGCGAGAGCGACGGCGAGGGACAAGGGCGCGTCTTCCTGTCCGTGCCGAACCGCTACGCGGCGCGGTTGTGGCGCGTCGACGTGCGCTCCACGCGCGGCCTACGCGGCTGGTGGGAGCGCCGCATCTTGGGGCCATCGCCCCATCCCCTGGGCGGCCCCCTACACGACTGATTAGTGATAGCGAGCGCCGTTGGCCTGGCCTTAAAAGACCATGGCAGGGCACGGACCTTGAAAGGTCGGCACGCATGTGAAGCGCTTCCCATACCCTCACGCGATAGGGGGAGAAGGTGAAAATAGGCCGGCTCGGGGCGGGGCGATTGGCGGCCGCTACTGCGTGTCGTTCACCTGCCAGAACGCGGAAGTCAGGCCCAAGCGGGCGAATATGTCCATCGCTTGCGTGACCGTCCGTCCACGGAAGTCGGGAGCCATGCGGTCGCCGTACCAGGCCTGGGCGAGGGCCCACACCCGCGCCAGGGTCAGCACTTCCCCACGTAGCTCGCCCGTCGCCGCGCACCACCTGTCCACATCGTCCTCCGACCGGAAGAGCGCGATGGTCGCTCAGGTGTGGATGAGGTCGTCGTACCAACGCCGGAACGGCAGGGGGAAATGCACCGCGCCGCCGACGACGTCGAGGTGGCCGGCCGCGATCGCGTACGTCGTAGTATCCCCCGATGGTGCGAAGGCGGCCTCAATCCGCGCGTCGGCATGTAGCATCGCGGGGATGCCAAGGGAGTCCCACGCGCAATTGGCCCACAGGCGACGCCCATCGACGTAGACCCGATAGCGCGTCGGGACGGCCGAGAGGGGATTGGCCATGCGGACCGTATCAGCGCCGGGGTCCAGGAACAGCGCGTGCCCTTCATGCAGGCAGCGATAGGCCTGCCGCGCGTCGTCGGCGGGGATGGCGAAGCGGCGCGCGGTCTCGGCAAACGTCGGCGGCCGCTCGTGATCGACGAGATAGCGATAGATGTGCAGCCGTATCTGCCAATCCTGTTCGCTCAAGGGCGCCATGTCTATCGTCTCCCCTGCTCGGCGGTTATGCCTACATTTTACTACGGCCCCGCGCCCGTTTCAACTCTCCGTATCAGTGCCGGTTCCACGCCCACTGTACAGGCCAGGAGACGTGGCCGTAGAAGCCGAGGTAGTCCGGCGTGCCGGGGAAGGGGCCGAGCACACGTGCCGGTAGGCCGCTCCGCGTGTCGATCAGCCAAAGCGCGTCGTCCCGCACGAAAAGGACATGCCGCCCATCTCCCGCCCACCGCGGCTGATAGACGCCTGTACCCGCCGCCGTTATCTGGCGTGCCCCTGTCCCGTTGGTGTTGACTACCCATAGCGCACGACTCTTGACCCAAGCCAGCAGCGCGGCCTGGCTGTTGAAGCCATAATTTAGCCCACGGTCGCGGGCCTGCACGTAGACGATGCGGTCGCCGCGCGGCGCCCAATCGGCGTCGAGCGCGACTGTACCCGGCGGTTTGGGCAGCGCGTGGCAGGCGGCGGTTTCTATATCGCAGATCCGCAACGACTTGTTGTTCCAGTTCTCCCTGTCGCCTCCCGCCACCAATAACACCCGCCGGCCAGAGGGTGAAGGCGCCATATATTCCGGATAGCCGAGCGTGACCGGCAGCGCGCGCGGCGCCGCGCCCAGCCGCAGGGTGTACAGGGGCAGGCCGTCGGCCGCCATCGAGGCCGAGAATTGTGGGGCGAGCCTATAGAGCAACCCTTTGCCGTCGGGCCACCACCCCAGCAGGATGATTCCGCTGTAGCGGGCGAACAGCCGCCTCACGGGGCGTCCGCCGCTAACCGGCACGGTGTAGAGAACCTCGCTCCTTTGCGTCGGGTCCTTGTAAGAGAGCCAGGCAGTAAAAGCCAGCGTCGCGCCGTCGGGCGAGAGCAACCCAACCCGGCTAGCGACAGGGTGTGGCCCCGCTTGCCCGGTTGGGTCGGCGAACCATAGATTGGCCGCTGTGCGCTTGTCCAGGGTCACGTCTAGTGTGTGGCCGCGCGAGGACCATGCGTAGGAGTGCGCCGCCGCCGGCAGTCCGGCTATCGTGTGGGCGTTGCCGCCATCCTTCCGCACGACCCACAATGCGCTGCCGCTCGTGCCGCCGTTGCTCGCGAGGTAGGCCAACCAGCGCCCATCGGCCGACCACGTCGGGGCTGTCGCCGCCGTCCCCGGCAGCGCGTGGAGCGCGCCGCGGTCGCCGTCCAGGAGATAGCTCCGGCCGCTCCAGAGAAAGGCCAGTTGGCCCTTCCGCGGAACGCCGCTACATCGACGAGGGGCGCGGGTGATGTGCCGGAAGGGGCGCTGCGTCCGTGCGCTGTGCCGATGGCACTGGTCGTCGTCAATACACCGCAGAGCAGGCTGGTTTGCAGTAGTGTCCGCCATCGCCGCATCGTCCACTCATCGCATTGCGTCACGTTGAGGACCATGCGCAGCCGCCGCCCGCTCGCACGCGTGGTCCTGCCTTTAGCAACGTGTGGCGAGGGCGAAAGGTTACAGCAGAGTTGTTTGTCGTTCCGTGGTGATGGCGCGTCGCGCCTCTGGTAAGGTACAGGTAGACAGGATAATGACGACGGAGATAAGGCCATGGGTGAGTACGAAGCGAGGAAACCAGGCGTGGCGGATCGCGGGGTGGCGCGGCGCCTACTAGCGCTGTCGCGGCCGCACCTGTGGCGGCTGGCGTTGGCCGGGCTGTGCCTGCTCGTGTCCAGCGCGTCTTTCCTGGCTATCCCCTACGTGATCCGCCCGCTGATCGACAGCGTCTTCGTGCATCACGACGCGGCGGCGCTCGACCACGTCACGCTCACCCTGATCGGCGTGGTCGTCGTGACCGCCGCCTTCGGCTACGGGCGCGGCTACCTGCTCGCCTACACGGGCACGCGCATCGTCTCCGACCTGCGCGTGCGCCTCTATACCCACCTGCAAGGGCTCTCGCTCTCGTTCTACGATGAGCGCCGCACCGGCGAGATCATGTCGCGCGTGACGGCCGACACCACGCTGGTGCAGACCGTCATCACCAACAACCTGCTCTCCCTCGTCCAGCAGGTCTTCACGCTCGCCGTCGTCGTGGTCATCGTGCTCGTCACCGACTGGCGCCTGGCCCTGCTGGCCCTGGCCGTGGCGCCGCTCCTCGTCGTCACGGGGCTGCTGGTCGGACGGCGCACGCGCGCGCTCTCCAAGCAGGCGCAGGAGCAACTGGCCGAGGCGAGCACGGTACTGGAGGAGACACTCTCCGCCACGCGCGTGGTCAAGGCGTTCGGGCGCGAGCACTACGAGTTGGGGCGTTACGCCGGGGCGGTCGGGCGCTCGTTCCGCATCACCGTCAGTGCGGCGCGGCTGCGCGCGCTGTTCGAGGCGGTCATGACCACGGCCAGCTTCGCCGCCGTCGCCGTCGTGCTGTGGTTCGGCGGCCACGAGGTGCTGGCGCACCGCCTCACGCCCGGCGGCCTGATCTCTTTCCTGTTCTACTTGATGCTGCTGATCGGGCCGCTACAGAGCCTGGCCTCGCTCTACAACGAGTTCCAGCAAGCGCTGGGCGGGGCCGCGCGCATCTTCGAATTGCTCGACACGCGGCCCGCGATCGTCGACGCCCCGGGCGCCTATGCCTTGCCCGCTGTGCGCGGCCATCTCGAAGTACGCGGCCTCTCCTTCGCCTACGGGACGGACGACTGCACGGGTCCCGTGGTGTTGGATGAGGTCGATCTGACCGCCGCGCCTGGGCAGGTCGTCGCGCTGGTCGGACCCAGCGGCGCCGGCAAGACGACGCTGGTGTCGCTGCTGCCGCGCTTCTACGATCTCACGGCGGGCCGCATCACGATCGACGGGCACGACATCACGGGGGTCACGCAGGAGTCGCTGCGCGCGGTGATGGCCATCGTGCCGCAGGAACCCTCGCTCTTCGGTGGGACGGTACGCGAAAACATTGCCTACGGGCGCGCGCGGGCGACTGGCGACGAGGTCGAGCAGGCGGCGCGCGCGGCCAACGCGCACGAGTTTATCGCCGCGCTGCCCGATGGCTATGACGCCATCGTGGGTGAACGCGGCGTCAAGCTTTCCGGCGGGCAGCGCCAGCGCATCGCCATCGCGCGGGCCATCCTCAAGGACCCGCGCCTGCTTATCCTTGACGAGGCAACCTCCGCGCTCGACAACCATTCCGAAGCACTGGTGCAGGAGGCGTTGGAGCGCTTGATGGCTGGCCGCACGACCATTGTGATCGCGCATCGTTTGACCACGGTGGAGCGCGCCGACAAGATCGTCGTGCTCGACCGCAGCCGCGTAGTGGAAGAGGGAACCCACGCCGACCTGCTGGCGCGCGGCGGCCTCTACCAGCGACTGTACACGCGCGACCTCGCCGGTGTGGACGAAGCCGTGGCGTGACGGCTTATGGCGTGAAATCCGTGTCCGCGTCCAGGCGGGCGACGAACTCCGTGAGCAGGGTGATAGCGCCCTCGATGTCGGTGAGTTCGATCGTTTCGACCGGGGTGTGCATGTAGCGCAACGCTACGCTGACCACGCCGGTGGCGATACCGCCGCGCGTGCGCTGGATGGCGTCGGCGTCCGTCCCCGAAGATCCCGGAATGGGCTCGACCTGATAGGGCACACCGGCCGCCTGCGCGGCGGCGACGAGGCGCGCGAAGACGACGGGGTTAACGGTGGGGCCGCGCCCGATGACCGGCCCCTTGCCCAGGCGTATGTCGCCGAGCCGCTGCTTGTCGCTCCCCGCGCCGGGGTGGTCGAGCGCGTGCGTCACGTCGACCGCGATGCCGACGTGCGGGTCGACCGCGAACGTGCTGGTATAGGCGCCGCGCAGCCCGACCTCCTCCTGCACCGTCGCCACACCGATCAGCGCGGCCACGGGGTGGCGCGCCGCCACCTCCTTGAGTGTCTCGGCCACGATGAACGCGCCCATCTTGTTGTCGAGCGCGCGCGACACAATGCGGCCGCTGCCGCCTCGATCGTCGCTCAGGCGCTCCAGGCCGACAGCGAACGTGATGGGATCGCCGACGCGCACGCGATCCTGTACCTCGTCGCGCGACCGCGCGCCCACGTCGATCCACAGGTCACGCAGTTCGACTTTCTTGTCGCGCTCGTCGCCCTGCATCAGATGGATGGGGCGACGGCCGATCGCGCCCAGGATCGGGCCAGACGCGGCGTGGACGTAGACGCGCTGGCCGGGCGCGATGACGGGGTCGTGCCCGCCGATTGGTCCGAAATAGACGAAGCCGTCGTCGTCGATATAGGTAGCCATGAAGCCGATCTCATCGACATGGCCGGCGAGCAGCACGCGCGGCGCGCCGCCGGGATTGACCGTGGCAATGGTATTGCCGTGGTAGTCGGTGCGTAGGTCAGCGGCCACGCCCGCGGCCTCGCGCCGCCAGATCTCGCGCGCCGGCCCCTCGAACCCCGACGGGCTGGGCGCCTCGACCAGAGACTTAAGGAAAGAGAAACGCTCGTCATGCATGAAAATAACCTTTTAGCAATCAGCCGTCAGCGATCAGCTGTCAGCATAGCAGTGTACAAAGCCTGCGACTTCAGTCGCAGGTCACACTAGCCGGCTGACCGCTGACCGCTGATTGCTGATTGCTGATTGCTGACAGCTCGTACTGTCATATTTTTGCCGGCATGGTATAGTAATGGTGCCGGCGTATCACGGGTTGGAAGCCTCGGTCCGCACCTCACGCTGGTATTCTCTATATGTTTGTGTTGCTACACTAGCAGTACTGTCGCGCATCCTCCCCATATATGCGCGCGTGCTGAAGAAAAAGGAGAGTACTATGGCGTACACACCGCCCCCGCTTACTGAGCCAGGGGGCGATTGGAGCAGGGGCAGCCTGGGCCACCTCACCCGCACGCTGTTGTGGGCCGTCGCGCTCTCGTTGGTCTGGATTATATTCGTCATATTCGCGCCGATCGCCCCGTGGTTTCCCGAGGGCAGCCGCGAGGCCGGCGAGGTCGACTGGCTGTTCAAGTTCATGCTGGCGGCCGGCGGCGCCATCACCATCCTGGTGCAGGTCCTCATCGTCGCCTTCGTCGTGCGCTACCGCAGCCAGCAGCAGCACCCCGACGACGAGCTCGGCGTCCAGATGCACGGCAACACCCGCCTCGAACTGGCTTGGACCGCCGCGCCGACCGCTCTACTCATCGTCGTCGTCTTCATCGGTATGAGTGTCTGGGGCGACGAACATACCCGCCACAAAAACGAGTTGCAGCTCGGCGTCAACGGCTTCCAATACGGCTGGAGCTTCGACCTACCGCAGTACGGTTTGAAGAACGTGCCCATCGTCAGTATCCCGTCCGGGCGCCCGGTCTACGTGTCGGAGCACTCCACGGGCGGTGGGAACACCAACGAAACGTACCCCGTCATCCACTCGTTCTGGGTGCCGGAGTTCCGCATCAAGCAGGACGTCGTGCCCGGCATCACGACGCACGAGATTTTCACGCCCGACAGGATCGGCACGTACCACGTCATCTGCACCGAGTTCTGCGGCAACGGCCACTCGACGATGTACACAACGCTCAAGGTGGTCAGCGCGTCCGACTTCAATAAATGGGTCGTCCAGCACGGCGGCAAGCTACCGTCCGCTACCACGACGACCGCGCAGTTGATACGACATTAAATTAAAGGAGGGCACGTCATGGTCGCGTTGGCCGAACCCGGAATCGTGACGCACGAAGAGGAGCAGCACACCTCGCGTGGTCATCAGTCACTACTTCAGAAATATATCTTTAGCACCGACCATAAGCAGATCGGCAAGAACTATATGGTGACGGCCATCATATTCATGCTGATTGGTGGCTTATTCGCCGAGATCATGCGCGTCAACCTGGCCTATCAGCCGGGCACGGCGAGCGGGTATGGGGGCGGCACGTCCTTCCTCTCTCCCACCGACTACAACTCGCTGTTCACGATGCACGCCACGACCATGATCTTTCTCTTTACCATCCCCATGCTGATTGGCGGGTTCACGAACTTCGTGATGCCCATGATGATCGGGGCGGGTGACGTGGCCTTCCCACGGCTGAACATGATCTCGTACGTGCTGTACCCGCCGGGCGGCATCATCTTGATGCTCTCCTTCCTCTACGGCGCGCCCCAGGCCGGTTGGACCTCGTACCCGCCGGTCTCGCTGCAGGGCCCGGTCGGACAGGCGTTCTGGTGCGTGTCGCTGATCGTCCTGGGCACCAGTTCCACGCTCGGCGCGCTCAACTTCCTGGTCACCATCGTCAACATGCGCTGCCGCGGCCTGCGGCTCACGCGCATGCCCCTCTTCGTGTGGGCGGTGCTCGCCACCTCGGCGCTCGTGCTCGTCGCCACGCCGGCGCTGGCGGGCGGCCTGGGCTCGCTGTTCCTGGCCAAGGTCTTCCGCGTGCCGTTCTTCGCTCCCGGGCACGGCGGCAACGTGATCCTGTGGCAGCACATGTTCTGGTTCTACAGCCACCCCGCCGTCTACATCATGATCCTGCCCGGCTTCGGGATCATCTCGGAGATCATCCCGGTCTTCTCGCGCAAGCCGATCTTCGGCTACAAGGCCATTGCGTTCTCCAGCCTGGCCATCGCCCTCATCGGCTTCCTAGTGTGGGCGCACCACATGTTCACCAGCGGCATCCAGCCGTTCCTGCAGGTCTATTTCATGTTCGCCACGCTGATCATCGCCGTGCCCACGGGCATCAAGATCTTCTCGTGGATCGCCACGATGTACCAGGGCCGCGTGCGCCTGTACACGCCGCTGCTCTTCGCCCTGGGCTTCATCTCGACCTTTGTGGTCGGCGGCGTGACGGGCATCATGCTGGCCATCGTGCCGGTCGACCTGCACGAGCACGCCACGTACTTCCTGGTCGCGCACCTGCACTACGTGCTCTTCGGCGGTTCCATGTTCACGATCTTCGCCGGCATCTACTTTTTCTTTCCCAAGATCACGGGCAAGATGCTCAACGAGAGGCTCGGCAAGTGGAACTTCTGGCTGATGTACATCGGCTTCAACGCCACGTTCATGCCGATGCATGTGATCGGCCTGCTCGGCATGTCGCGCCGCATCAACGCATACGCGCCCGATTACGCCGGGACCAACCTGTTCATCTCGCTGGCCTCGGTAGTGCTCACGGCGTCGTACGTGGTCTTCATGGTCAACGTGGTCTGGAGCCTGCGCAAGGGCCAAGCCGCCGGGGTCAACCCCTGGGGCGCGCGTACGCTCGACTGGTCGACGCAGTCACCGCCGCCGCACGGCAACTTCTACCGCGAGCCGGTCGTTACCTCGGGTCCCTACGACTTCACGGTCCCAGCCCCCTACTTCGGCCCGCCGCTGGCCCCCGGCAGCGAGCAGTTGCAGCCGCTCGACGAGAAGATCCTACGCCGGAAGGGTTTCCGCAAAGTTAGCTAAGAGGAGTTACAATGAGCAGCATTCCGCACCCCGGCGCCGGACAGGGCCATGGCACGCCCATGCGCCACAATACCCGCTTCAACAACGGGTTGATCGGCGTCTTGTTCTTCCTATGCACCGAGGTGGCCCTCTTTGGGTCGCTCATCTTTGCCTACCTATACCTGCGCGGCCTACAGACCTCATGGCCGCCGCCGGGGGTTGAGCGGCCGGCCATCGTTCTCGGCGCGCTCAACGCCGTGATCCTCATCTCGAGTAGCTTTTGGTGCCACTTCGCGGAGGTGGCCGTCGCTAAAGGAAAGCGCTCTCTCGCTTCGTTTTGGCTACTCGTGACCATCATCTGCGGCAGTGTCTTTGTGAGCATCCAGGTAGTGGAGTACCACAATATACGGGGCGCGACCTGGAGCGGCAGCCACGCCGATATACTTGGCGCCTCCTTCTTCACTCTTACCGGCCTGCACGGCGCGCACGTCACGATCGGTGTCCTGGCCTGGATCACTATTCTCATTCAGAACCTGCGCGGCCGCTGGACCCCGGCGCACCACTTCCCCCTACGTGGCGTCGGCCTCTATTGGCACTTTGTCGACGCCGTGTGGGTGCTGCTCTTCACGATTTTCTACCTGGTCTAAGCCGGACGCGACCTGGCCTTAAAAGACCATGGTAGACGACGGACCTTGAAAGGTCTGTAGGAGCGTGGCACGCGCTCCTACCATTATCGCGCGGCTGCCGCAGTGGTCGCCGGGAGACCTTTCAAGGTCGGGTCCCTGCCATGCGCTTTTAAGCGCAGGCCAGCGGCGTTCACTCAGCACTCGTTAGGCCACCTCCGCCTGGTTGTGGTCGAGCTCGGACTGCAGGTCGGTCTGGCGCAGCTTAGTCAGGGCTTCGGCTTCGATCTGGCGGACGCGTTCACGCGTGAGTTGGAGCCGCTCGCCAATCTCGCCAAGAGTGTGCGCGCGGCTGCCTTGCAAGCCGAAGCGCAGTTGCACGACGGTGCGTTCGCGATCGGTCAGTTCGGCCAGGACATCCTGTACGTGCGAGCGCAATATACTTTTTCGCGCCTCCTCATCGGGCGAGGGCAGCGCATCGTCGGGTAGCACATCGCCGAGCGTGCCGCCGTCCTCCGTCACGGGTGTCTCCAGAGAGGCTGGCTGCCGTACCGAGGCCAGCGCGAGGGCGATCTTCTCCTCGGGCACGTCGAGCGCCCTAGCGATGTCGACGGTGGCGAGTTCATGGCCCAGGCGCTGCTCCAGGTCGCCGGCGACCTTGACCACATGGGCGGCGAAGTCGACCATATGCACGGGCACGCGCACGGTGCGGCCATAGTCGGCGAGCGCGCGGGTGATGGCCTGTCTGATCCACCAGTAGGCATAGGTCGAGAAGCGATAGCCCTTGTGGTGGTCGAATTTGTCGACCGCGCGGAAGAGACCGAGGTTGCCTTCCTGGATGAGGTCGGGCAGCGGCAGGCCACGCCGCAGATAGCGCCGCGCGATGCTCACGACGAGGCGTAAGTTCGCCTCGATCATACGCTGGCGCGCGTCCTCACCTTGCGCGACCAGCCGGGCCAGCGCGCCCTGGTCCGCGGGAGCCGCCTGGCCGGCGACCAGGAGCCGTCGCGCCTCTTTGCCGACGGCCAGGGCCTCGGCTAGCACCCTTTCATCATGAGGCGTCAAGAGTGAGACAGCGCCGATCTCGCGTAAGTAGATCGGTAACCCTTCGTCGGGCGCGAGCAGATCGGGCTCGACAACCTCACGCTTGGGGGGTGGTTCCGGCTCTTCCCATGCGCGCGCCGACGCCGGCGCGCCGTCGCGTTCCGGCGTCTTTGCCGGCTCGTTCCATGGGCTCTGCTCCTGCTGCTCGCCGGCGGATATTGCCATGACTCCTCCTCATCCGCGGGGCGGGCTGTGCCCCGGGCGCGCATGGTCGTTACCGTGATGACTCCCCATGGATACAGCCAGGGCTTTTACGGTCTTGCACCGATGCTCGCTCATCCACGAGCCATTGCTAGCGGGGCGACCATCTCAGCGGTGTTGCGTCCTGCCAGTAGCACAACCTCCTGCGGTATCGCTTCCGAGAGGAGAGCGCCAAGCAGGGTTGGACACGGTTTGTTTACAGCGCAACGAGATGGGCTTGCTGACGCTATCGTACCATAGCGGCTGCGCCGATTCGTGTCATCCCCCTGGCTGAAGCCAGGGGCCTTCACGAAAGCCGAGGTAAAAAACGGGCGGCATTGACACACCATGGCGCCAAGGCCGCCCTCTACGCGTTATCCTTTCTCGTGGAACCGAATCAATGCGTCTATAGTACGCCGAACCGCTCACATTTGTCAAGCGACTTGCGTTTTGTTAGCGTATGCGAAACATCGGTGCTGAGGACTGCCGGTAGGCGAGACGCGATACTCACGACAACGCGGCGAATGAGGACTTATTGTCGCGTCCCTGCCCCTCGAGAAAGGGTGCTACACCATGAGCGCGAACGTCGACGGAAGAGGCGGCGCCTGCGAGGATAGCGGCAAAGAGCTTGCCGCCACGATCGACGAGACATATCAGCGCGCTGATCGTTTCCTGGGTAAGCGCTGGGTCGGGCTCATCGTCTACATGTTATTGCGGCGCCCGC
>JAABUJ010003260.1_pt1 | contig 18484 bp, 13 predicted proteins | sample 5559131 | NCBI WGS metagenome assembly JAABUJ01 (sample SAMN10711875, study PRJNA513366) | rock metagenome | isolation source: Antarctica rocks | place: Antarctica: Victoria Land, Mt New Zealand nord | collected 2016-01-07 | reverse complement strand
TCGGGAACCACCGGTGCCCAACGCCGCCGCAACGAACAGTGCAACACCGCCCACCACGACCCGAACACTCCACCCGAATAGACTCACTGACACGTCGTGTTGCGACCACCCCCAGAATCCGCCGAACTCCTACTGACACGCGCCAGGTAGCCGGTGACTTACCCCCGAAGAGGCGTTTCCCCTGCTCGACCGTGACCTGCGGATTCGCAGACACCCCGCCCACAAAAAAAGTCCGATAGAACCTGGGGAAGGCGGGCACCAGCGAGGAGCTGCTCGCCGGGCGGCGGCGGGTAACATGACGTCATGGCTGCCCTACCAGTGATGACCGCCGAGGAGCTGGCCGAAGACCTCCGCCACTCGCCCCCCGACCCCTGACGATGTGACGATCCTGCGTGACGGCCGTCGCATCGACTCCCGCGAGAGTGCAATGGCCTGGCTGACCGAGGTGGCTGCCGCCCGCGCCGGCACAGATGCCGGCACCCGATGGTGCCGGCCCTCCTCACGACCTCGCTCGCCTGATCGAGGTTTTCGACCGCCACTGCGTCGACTACCTACTTGCTGGCGGGGCCGCTGCGCGGGCCTACGGCGCCGAGCGCCTGATCGAGGACGCCGACTGCGTCGTCCGCCGAGAGCGGACCAACCTCGACCACCTCGCCAGTGCCATGCGCGAGCTGAACGCCCGTCTCCGCGTCAGCGGCATGAGCGACGATGACGCCCGCCAGCTCCCCGTTCAGCTCGACGGCAGTATGCTCGCATCGGCAGAAGAGCCGACATGGATTACCGACGCCGGCGGCTTCGACGTACTTCCCGGCCTCGTCGGCGCGGACGGCCTCCTGGTGTCCTACGAGGAGCTGGCGCAGCGACAGACCATCATCCGAGGTGAGGGATTCACCATCCGAGCAGCGGCGTTGGAGGACATCATCACCGCCGAGGAGCTCGCCGGACGCCCTAAAGACCACGATGCCCTGCCCGAACTACGCGCCCTGCGCGACGCTCGTACCACCGAGAAGGATGCCCAACACCGCCCGACGTAGAAGCCGGGTAAGAAAACCTGTCTCACTTACCGATGGTTTGAGGGACGTCGACCAAGCATCTGCTTTGCGTCTCAGATGTGGGTGGTACAGCGACGCGGATCTCCTGACGTGTATACCTGCTGTATGCGATTGGAGGGAAGCTCCGGCCGGGACCAGGCGTATCAATATTTGAGGACCACGGTGCTCACCGACCCGAGCGTCCCGGGCACATTCATCAACGAGCAGCAGGTGGCGACCGCGGTTGGTGTGTCGCGGACCCCGGTGCGTGAGGCGCTGCTGATGCTCGCTGCGGAAAGCTTTATCCAGCTCGTGCCGCACCGAGGAGCGTTTGTGGCACCGGTGCCCGGACGCGAGATCGCCGAGACGATGCAGGCGCGGACGCTGATCGAGTGCTGGGCCGCAGCCACGTGCATGCGGGAAGGCCGGTCGCCACATCTGACCATGGGTAGGTTGTTGGACCGGCAGCGAAAACTGCTCGAGGACGGGTCCGCGCGTGACTTCATCGAACTGGACCGTCAATTCCATGTGCTGCTCGTGCGGGCCGGTGGCAACACGGTCCTTGAGCGGATGTATGAGGGTGTGCAAGCGCGGCACGTCCTCCTGGGTGTAGTCGCTATCGAGCGCAGCTCGACCCGCCGCAAGGAGGTCCTCGAGGAGCACCAGGCCATCCTCGACGCGCTGTCCACAGGGGACCGTGTGCGGTGTGAGCAGGCGATCCATCGACACCTCGTCACGACCCGTGATGTATTAACCCGCGGTTGACGCGTCGCGCGCCTGGGGTTTTGCTCATGGGCGGGCCCCTACGCGGGCCGACGGCTCGACCGAAACCCGGTCGACGTCGTCGAAGACGGCATGGCCGAGGGCGAGGCCAATCAAGGTGACAATGCAAGCGACGACGATGTAGGCCCCGATGACGAAGCCTGTGCCGGTCTTGGCCAGCAGGTAGGTGAAGGCCAGCGGGGCGATCGCGCCGCCGATGATGCCGGCGAAGGTGTAGGCAAGCGAGCTACCGGTGTAGCGCAGTCGGGCAGGGAACTGTTCCGCAACAAACGCGGCCTGGGGTCCATACATCAGTGAGTGGAAGAACAGGCCGACGACCACGCCCAGCAGGAGCGATGCCAGCCCGCCGTGAGCAAACGCGAAGAAGAAGACGCTCCACACAGCGCCCCCGACCGTGCCGATGCCGTACACCAGCTTGCGGCCCCACCGGTCCGACGCCCAGCCGGCGAGGGGAATGAGCCCCAGCTGCAGCGCCGATCCGATGCTCACCGCCAGTACGGCCTGCCCCTTGCTCATATGCAGGTGCTGCGTGGCGTAGGTCAACACGAAGACGGCGAACAACGCGTAGAGCACATCCGGACCGACCCGGGAAAGAATCGCCGCGACGAGCGGGCGGGTCTGGGTGCGAAGGACCTCGGTGACCGGAGCAGCGGGGCGGTCGCCGCGTTGCTCAAGTTCGCGGAACACGGGAGTCTCTTCGAGCCTGAGTCGGATCCACAAGCCGAACGCGACCAGCACCGCGGAGAGCAAGAACGCGACGCGCCAACCCCAGCTGAGGAACGCCGCGTCCGAAAGTAAGCCCGCGAGCAACAGCAAGACACCGTTGGCCATCAGGGTGCCCGCGGGCGGACCGATCTGTGCCGCCGATGCCCAGAATCCACGCTTGCCGGCTTCGCTGAACTCGCTGCTCAGCAACACCGCACCGCCCCACTCACCACCTACTCCGATTCCCTGGGCAAAACGCAGCACGACGAGCAATGTTGGAGCAAGCGTTCCGACTTGGGCATACGTCGGGAGGAGTCCGACAAGGAAGGTAGCCACCCCGACGAGCAGCAAGGTCGCCACGAGAACTTTCTTCCGGCCGATCCGGTCACCCAACCGACCGAAGAAGATGCCGCCGAGTGGACGCGCGACGTAACCCACGGCGTAGGTGGCGAACGCCTGGAGTGTCCCGGTAAGCGGGTCCTGGCTCGGGAAGAAGACGTGGCCGAAGACGAGTGCGGCGGCCGAGCTGTAGATGGCGAAGTCGTACCACTCCAGTGATGTGCCGGACAGACTGGCGGCGAACGCGCGGACCAAACTGCGCTGGTCAGAGCGTGGGCCACGCGAGGTGCTCGGTGTACTCATGGTGGGGACCTCTCCTTGACATGTTTCAGCAATACTGGCTGTGTACAGCGTGCTCACGCAAGGGGTTCCTGAGAGCTTAGCGGAGGTCTAGATGAGCGAGGTCCATTTCACGGTGGTCGGTGGTGGCGAACGGACAATCACCGTGCGCTACGCGCTTAACGCCGGATACGCGGGACGCGACACCGCGCAGGTGCAGCATCACGTGGATGAGCTGGCGATGCTCGGCGTTCCCGTGCCGTCGAGGGTTCCTACGCTGTACCCGTTATCCGCGAATCTGATAGCGCAAGTGACCGAGATCCAGGTACAGCACGAGCGAACTTCCGGTGAGGCCGAGTGGGCGCTGGTCGTCGGAGACGATGAGCATGACCTTTTGCTAACCGCCTCCTGCGACCACACAGACCGCGCGCTCGAGGTGCATGGGGTTGCGTGGAGTAAGCAGTCAGCACCGGACTGCCTTGGCGATGTGGCTTGGCGCCTCGCGGACAGCGACGACGATCTGGATTCCTTCACGCTCAAAGCCTGGGTTCGGCACGGCAAACCGAGGAACTCATCCAGGAAGGCACCCTCGCCGAGTTGCTACCACCGTCGTACTGGGTGGAGAAACTGCGGGCAGCGAACCTGCTGCGCCCCGGCACGGTGATCATGAGCGGCACCATTCCGATGATGGGAGATGTCGAGCAGTTCGCCGACGGATGGCGAGTCGAGATGACCGACCCACTTGGCAACGTCAGTAGGGTTCCTATGCCGTTGACCAGCTTCCGCAGGCCTGGGACTGATCCATCGCCCAGGGATGTTAGCTGCCGCAGCCGAAGGATCGGCCGCACGGCAATCTTGCACGGCGCCCGGGCGGCGGACTCATGCGCGCTACCGCTCCCGACTGTTACAACTAAGTGACGCTGCTGCAACACAGCATGCCCATGGTCCCGTAACGTCACTCACCCTGAGCCCAGTGCTGCGAAGCCGGGCAGTGCGGACAGGGCCGAGCTGATGACTGGGCTGGCTGGCCTTGGGTCGGCGACCACGCAACTCCGCCCGCTGCTGCGCCGCATACGGCGCGTACTTACCCTTGCCCCCGCGACCCGGTGCTGTGCCGTTGCGCGACAGCTCACGACTGACCGTCGAGACCGACCGGCCGATCTCGGTCGCGATCGTGCTCACCGTGGCCCCGCCAGCTGCAGGTGAGCGATCTGCAACCGCTCATCCAGGCACAGATACCGGCCCGAAGGCGCTGGCCGCGTCCGTGGAATCCGCCCACCCGTCGCTTGACGCCAACGCGGGCGGGAAGAGCGTTCCTCCGCCTGCTCGCGCACTTGTTCGACAGCGCGGCCTGCTACCTCGGCTGGCTGTTCACAATCTGGGACCGCCCCAAGCGCCAGACCTTCGCCGACAAGATCATGCACACCATCGTCGTCCCTGCCAGTGAGCCACCCCAACCGCCATAATTTCCCCTGGCTGCGGTCGGCTCGGTGGTTCTTCCTCGCTACCACGAGTCTGACGTTGTCCGGTATGACGATCGCTCTACAGGACGGTCCCGCACCCACTTCGGGGTCCGAGAACTGCCAGCATGGACCGTCCTGGTTGACCGTCTTGGTAGTGAATCCGGTAAGGCTGCCTTAGCCAGGACTAGGCTCCGCTGGTGGCCGAAATCCTCGTCGGGTACGCCCGATGCTCCACAACGAGCCAAGATGTGCGTGCGCAGCTCTCAGCCCTGAAACAGCTCGGGGTCACCGCCGAGCATCTGCATACCGATCGGGGCAGGACCGGGCGCAACCGGGAGCGGCCGGGGCTCACCGCGGCGCTGGGTGCGGTCCGGGACGGGGACGTCCTGGTGGTGACCAAGTTGGACCGGCTCGGTCGCTCGGCCCGGGACCTGCACGACATCGCCGCCGAGCTCGCCGGCAAGGGGGTCAAGCTCGGCATCGGTGGGAGCATTCACGACCCGGGGACCCGATCGGCAAAATGTTCTTCGGGATGCTTGCCCTGATGGCCGAGTTCGAGTCGGACCTGATCCGCTCGCGCACGGTCGAGGGCATGCGGGAGGCCGCCAAGCGTGGACGGCTCTTGGGCAAGCCCTCAAAACTGTCGGTACTGCAACGGAAGCGACTCCTCGCGGACTACGAATCGGGGGAGTACAGCGCCGCGCAGCTGATGGACATCAGCGGCCTGTCCCGCTCAGCGACGTACGCCACGCTGCACAAGGCACGGGAAGAACAGCGTGGTAGCCGGGAACACCGGTGGGGGATGAGATGGTGCGTGGCCTGGAAAGTCACGCTCAGCGGGGGAGGGCAGCACTGTCCGGCGGGGAGGCGGAGGACTCCGCAGCCGAGGAGGCGAGGCATCCACCACCGAGTCCGCCTCGGCGGTGGGGCGAGCCCGGTCCGCGACGTAGGTACCGGCCATCACCAGCAGCGTCACCGGCCACTCCACCCCCCCAACCCTCCCAGGGCGATCGCGCCACCGTAGAAAGCCAGCCGGGACAGCGTCATCCCCTGCGGCGGCCGCAGGGCGGCCGCCGTCCCACCGCCTGGGCTGGTCGGTGCAGGCCTTGGGGCACTACCTCGCCCACGGCGGCGTGGCGTTGAACGACTGGCTCGAGCAGCACGCCTCGCCGTGGCGGTGCGCTTCTACTCGGCGGGCGAAGCCCGCAGCCGGCGGTCGGGGATGAGCTGGCCCCGACACCCCCTGACCAGTGACAGCATCACCGCGATCCGCGTGCACCTGGACCCCGAGAACTTCACCGCGGCGTGGGCCGCCGGGCAGCAGCTGAACGAGGAACGCGCCCAAGCCGACGAGGTGGCCCAGGAAGCCCTCACCGAGGCCGAACGCATCCGGGCCGAAGCCGAAACCGAGGTAGCGGAGGCCCGTAGCCTTGCCGAGGCCGCCGTCGCCGCCGAGGCGACCGCCCGCGAAGAAGTCGAGAACATCCGACTCGACGCCGAGCGACGCGTGGATGCCGCCGAGAGGGATGCTGCCGAACGTATCCAGACCGTGCTCGACGAGCAGCACCGCACGCTGGCCGAGGAACGACAACGCGCCGAGGAGCAGGCCGAACAACTACGCGGAGAGGCCGACGCCACGGTCCAGGCCGCCCAAGCGGAATCCGCCGCGGCCCGGACTGCACAGACACGCGCCGAGGAGCAGGCCGAACAACTACGCGGAGAGGCCGACGCCACGGTCCAGGCCGCCCAAGCGGAATCCGCCGCGGCCCGGACTGCACAGACACGCGCCGAGGCTGCCCAGTAGGCAGCCGAGCACACAAGCGCCGACGCCCAGGCGACCGTGGAGCAGCTGCGTGCCGAACTCGCCGAACTCCGCCCGCAGCACCGTACCGAACTCGAAACACTCTGCGCCGACAACCGCGCCGAACGTGACCAGCTACGGGCCGAGCACCACGAACAGCTCGCAGACCCCCGAATATTCGCCCGCACCGCCGAGCAACGCGCCGGCGAGCACCGCGACCGTGCCGATCGTGCCGAGGCAGCACTCACCGGGCAACGCGCCCTACCTCCCGCCGACGAACCAGCCGGCGGCGGTTCAGCAGAGGACCAACCCCTCGGTACACAGGAGGTACGGAAGCGGAAAGCCCCTCGCAAGGTCCAATGAAGCAAAGGGGATCGGTGATGACCCAGGGGTAGTTCAACGCGCTGTGGCAGCGAGTGTCCGCTTAGAACCGTTGTAAGGAAGACTCAGCTGACCAGCCGAAGATGGGACCGAGCGTCACGTGGTGATCACCGAACAGTTCCTCGAGGACTACCTGGGGCGCACCTTGCCGTGGACGAGGCCCGTCGGCTCGCCCAGCGCGCTCGACACCGACCGTGTCCTGTTCGGCAATGGCGACAATGCACTCGAAGTCGCCGTCGGCTACGCCGCGAGCTCGGGTCAGCCTCGCGCGGAGGACCTGCGAGCGCTTTTCAAGAAACGCCACGCGAACCGTCCCGCACCAGTCCTGCTGGTCGTTGGCTACGAGGCCTCTAATGGTCAACTGGCCGCTGCTGTGGTCGGCACGGCCGGGGACCCGGCCCCGATCAGTGGTCTGTCGATTGATCGTGTCGCGCGTGTCTGTACCGCCGCGCTCTCCGAACCGGACCGTCACGCCGCCGCCCGCACCATCGATCGGCTTCTCGCCGGCCTGAAAGACCAGCTCACGCCCGGCTTGGTGAACTCAGGCCTGTTCGCCTCCCACGAGCTGCGTGCCGGTGTCCCATCCAGATCGGACTGGCCTGAGGCACGGCAGACGGCCATACCGCTGCTGGCGCTGCGGGGGCTTCCCCTTGTACAGACGCTCGGCTATGCGACGGCGCCCCGCGGCTCGGCTGCGCTGTTGCTCACTCACGACGGCACGTCGAGGGCGCTCGCGGTGCTGTTGGACGAGACGGAGGTCTTTGATCGTCCGTCCCCTCGGTTCGGCGCGATGAGTCCGATCGCAAACGGGCTGACCCTCGCAGCGCAAGAGGGCCTGCCGTGGCTCGTTGTTCTCCGGGGAAGCCAGATCCGGCTCTATCCCGCCCGCCCGGATGTGGGGGTGGGTCGCAAGGGGCAGGCCGAGACGTACACAGAACTGGACCTGGCCCTACTCGGAGAGGATGAAGCCGCCTACCTGACCTTGCTTTTCGGCCCGTCGGCGTTGGCGCCCGGCGGTTCGGCGGAACAAATTCTCGCCGCCAGCGAGAATTTCGCCGCAGATCTCGGCAAGCGACTTCGAGAACGGATCTACGGCGACGTTGTGCCGGGCCTTGCGCTGGCGGTCGCGGCACGAATGCAGCCGCAGACCGATGCGGACCTTACCGAGACCTACCACCGCACCCTGCTGATCTTGTTCCGGCTGCTGTTCCTGGCCTACGCCGAGGACCGTGGGCTTCTGCCCTACGGCAGGAACCCACGCTATGACCGACACGCGGTCAAAACACTGGCCAAGGACTTCGCCAGTGATACGACCATCCGCTTCGACGGACAAGCGACCAGCCTCTGGGACGACATGGTCAGCGTCTGGGCGGCCGTGGACGAAGGCAACAGCGGCTGGAACGTACCGGCCTACAACGGCGGGCTGTTCTCCCGCGATGCGACCACGCATCCCTCCGGAGCAGCACTGGCCGAGTTGCGCCTGACCGACGCCGAATTCGGGCCAGTCCTGCGTGCCCTGTTGGTCGATATTGGCGATGATGGCACTCGAGGACCGGTCGACTTCCGCAGCCTCACAGTGCGAGAGTTCGGCACCATCTATGAAGGGCTGCTGGAGTCCAACCTCTCCATCGCGCTGGTCGATCTCGCCGTCGACGCCGCCGGTTCTTACCTACCCGTCACGCCGCCCGCTGAGCCGGTCGTGCGCGCAGGTGAGGTTTACATCCACAACCAGTCTGGGCAGCGCAGATCTACCGGCTCGTACTTCACGCAGCAGTTCGCCGTGGAGCATCTGCTCGACACCGCCCTGGAACCGACGATCGACGCCCATCTGGAGAAGGTCGCCGACCTGCTGCGCGACGGTGACGACGCCGGAGCTGCAGAGCTGTTCTTCGACCTTCGGGTCGCCGACCTCGCCATGGGATCAGCGCACTTCCTCGTCGCGGCGATCGACCGCATTGCGGCGAAGTACACGGCTTTCCTCGCCGAGCACGCGATCCCCGCGGTCAGCGACGAGCTGACCCGCCTCGCCGGGGCTGCACGAACAGCGCTCGGCGCGCAAGCCGTGCATGTCGAGCTCGACCCGGTGGCGTTGCTGCGTCGACAGATCGCGCGCCGCTGCATTTATGGCCTGGACCTGAACTTGATGGCCGTCGAGCTAGGCCGCCTCGCCATCTGGATCCACACCTTTGTCCCCGGTCTCCCGATGAGCGCACTCGATCACAACCTCGTCGTCGGCAACAGCCTCACCGGCATCGGCACCCTCGAGGAAGTCCTCGGCGTCTTCGAACCCCAGCGCCAACCCGGCCAATTCAGCTTGTTCACCGAGCAGATCGAATCCGCGCTGGTGGCCGCGAAGGAGCGACTGGTCCGAGCAGCTCGGACCGCGGAAGCAACCAAGGCCGAGGTTCGCGAAGCTGCTCGCGCCCATGCCAAAGCCCTTGATGATGCCGGTGACGCGAAAGCCTTGCTCGACGCCGCGATTGGAGTGCGGCTCGGCATCATCCCCCTTCCCCCAGGTGCGGAGACAGCGATTGCTGCAGGCAAGCGGGCGGTGGTGCTGGAAAAGATAGCCGAGCTGCAGGCCGCCCACCTGCCCTACCTCTTCCCGGAGGTGTTCCTACGCACCAACCCCGGCTTTGACGTGCTGCTCGGCAACCCCCCATGGGATGAGGTGACTGTTGAGGAACACAAGTACTGGCAGCGCTACTACCCGGGGGTCGTAGGTCTCCGGCCAAAAGCGCGAACAGCCCGAATTAAGCAGTTACGTGCCGACCGTCCAGATCTGGTCGTCGAGCTGGAGGCCGAGCAGGCGCGGATCGACGACGTGCGGGCTGTCCTGATCAGTGGTCCCTATCCCGGCCTCGGGACGGGGGACGTCGACTACTACAAGGCGTTCGCGTGGCGAGTTTGGAACGCGCTTCGCCAGAGCGGTCGCTTCGGCATGGTCGCCCCGCGCAGTCTCCTCAACGCAGCAGGTTCCGCTGAGTGGCGTGAGCAGACGCTTGCTGAGGGCCGAATCGTCTCGGCGGTAACCCTGGGAAACACCGGGCACTGGGTGTTTCCTGAAGTAGACGGCCGCTACACCGTCGTTCTGATCACCGTCGGCAAGGACGATGCCGCCGATGACACGGTGATTCGCATCGCCGGCCCGTTCCACTCACTGGCTGACTACCGCACCGGGATCAGCCACCCGGGATTGCTGCCGGCAACCTCGCTCACGTCTTGGGGGAACGGTGCCGCTTTCCCCCTCCTGCCCGATACCGGCTCCATCGAGATCTTCAACAAGTTTCGGCAACATCCCCGCTTCGACGCTCCCGGCGGGTCATGGGAATTCAGATCGGTGGCGGAGTTCCACGCCACCAGCGACCGGAGCACCTTCGATACCGGCGGCCAACAGACGGGCCGCTGGCCTGTGTACACCGGGGCAACCTTCAATCTCTGGGAGCCTGACGCGGGTGATCCCACCACCTGGTGCGACCCAGCGATAGTCGTGACCGCCTTGCAGAAGAAGCGGCAACGCCAGGCACGTACCTCATCTTCCGCATTTGCCGGTCTCACGGCATCCGTAGTGAACTTTCCGGACACACTGCCCTGCATGCGTCCCCGGATCGCCTACCGGCAGATAACCAGGCAAACCGACTCACGCACGTTCCTCACCGCGCTGGTTCCCGGGCAGGTCGTCCTCACCAACGCGGCCCCTTACCTGTTTCGACGCCGGGGCAGCTCGACCGATGAGGCCTATCTTCTTGGTGTTCTGTCGTCCATCCCGCTGGACTGGTACGCGCGCCGCTACGTCGAGCTGAACCTCAACTTGCACATCCTCAACGCATTCCCGATCCCGCGACCCAACGCAGACGACCCGTGGAGAACCCGCATCGTCCACATCGCAGGCCGCCTCGCCGCCGTGAACGGTCGCTACACCGACTGGGCCACCGAAGTGGGCGTTGCTGTCGGATCAGTTACCGACCAAGCGGGCAAGGATGACCTGATCGCCGAGCTCGACGCACTGGTCGCATTGCTGTACGGGCTCAGCCGCGACGACCTGCAGCACGTGTTCACCACTTTCCACCGCGGCTGGGACTACCAACCGCGACTCACCGCCGCGCTGGAGCATTACGACCGATGGTCCGACGAACAGGATAGTGGTCAATGAGTTCCGATACCGGGCCCACCGATTTCCGACCCACCTTTGCCACTAACCGCCCCGCCAGCGGAGAGACCGTCGCCGACGCTCTCAACACGTTGATGCACGGCATGCGTACCCACCTGACCAGTCCGCCCACCGTGGCCATCACCACGGCGTATTTCAATCCCGGGGGCTTCCGCCTACTCGCCAACGAACTCGCGCAGGTCGGCCCCGTCCGGCTGCTCCTCGGAGCCGAACCAGAGGCCGCCGATCAGGTACAATACGACCGCTCGCCGCGGGTCGCGGCCGACAAGCGGACAGACAGCAGGTACGCCGGGCCTTGGAGGGCCACACCCGGGAGCTTGCAACCGACCGTGACCTGCTGGGCTTCACCCGGGAAGCTGATGCCGATGCACGCCGGCTCGTCGACTGGCTGCGCGGCCGGGCCGCAGTCAACGGCGCGGCACCGACCGTCGAGGTTCGCCGCTACACGGGCGGTTTCCTGCACGGTAAGGCGTTCATCGTTTCCACCGCGTTCCCGTACGTCATGTCCGGCTCGTCGAACTTCACCTACGCCGGGCTAGCCCGCAACCGCGAGCTGAACCTGGGCCAGTTCGACCCCAGCACAGTGACCGCAGTGCGGGACTGGTTCGAAGAGCTGTGGGCTGAGTCGGAACCGTACGACCTGGCAGCCCTGTACGAGCAACGGTGGGCCGCACACCTGCCCTGGCACGTCTTCCTGCGCATGCTGTGGGAGCTGTACGGCGCAGAGGTCGACGAAGAGGCCGACGCCCGATCCACATCCAGGCTAGGACTCACCGCCTTCCAAGCCGACGGTGCATGGCGCGCCCGACGCATCCTCCAGCGCCGCCACGGCGTGATCGTCGCCGACGAGGTCGGCCTCGGTAAGACATTCATCGCTGGCGAGTTGATCTACGACGCCACCGTCACCCGCCGGCAAAAGGTGCTGGTGATCGCCCCGGCGACACTGCGCGACTCGACATGGGAACCATTCCTACGGGAGAAGAACCTCCGCGCCGACGTGGTGTCCTTCGAGCAGCTGGTGGGCGACCTCGGCATCGCCGGGCGGGTCGATGCAGCCCTGCAGCACCCGGACGAGTACGCCATGGTGGTCGTGGACGAAGCCCACGCACTGCGCAACGCGGCCACCCATCGCGCCGACGCGATGCGCGGCCTACTCACCGGGGCAGCACCGAAGGATCTGCTGCTGATGACCGCCACCCCGGTCAACAACTCCCTGTACGACCTTTACAACCTGATCTCGTACTTTCTGCCCAACGATGCGGCATTCACCGACGCTGGGGTGCCCTCGCTTCGCGCCTACTTCGACCGGGCGATGGAGATGAACCCCGACGATCTGTCCCCGGAGCACCTGTTCGACGTGATCGACCAGATCGCCGTGCGGAGGACCCGGCGTTTCATCAAGCACCACTACGTCGGAGACAAAGTGGTGATCAACGGGGTCGAACAGGAGGTCCGGTTCCCGACCCCACGGGTACGCAGGGTCGACTACGACCTGGACGCGGCGTTGCCCGGCCTGTTTGACATGCTCACCACTGCCCTCGGGGCGCACGTGCTCGAAGCGCAGGACGACACCGACCACGTCGACGCGGTGTTGCTCGACGCCCCGGGCGAAGTCTTATCGCTAGCTCGGTACGTTCCCTCGCGATTCCGACTCGGGGGTAACGCAGAACAGTACGAGCAGCAGAACGCGGGATTGCTGCGATCAGCGCTCCTGAAGAGGTTCGAGTCCTCGGCATACGCGTTTCGGCGCACCGTCGAGAAGATGATTGGCAGTCACGATAGATTCCTCGACGCCCTTGCCTCCGGTCTGGTGTTGACCGGTGACGCCTTGAGGGAGTGGGCATCCTCTGACACCGACGACGTCGACGAGTTCCTGGCGTCCTACACCGACGGCGGCGACAACGTCGGCACGGCCGCCGACTACGACGCCGACCAGCTGCGCACCGCAGTGGAAGACGACCGTGCGCCGCTACGTCGGCTCTACGACGCCACCCGACTCCTGCCGTGGGATGAAGACCCAAAACTGGTCGCTCTTACCGACGCTCTCGCCCAGATCGCCGCCGATGCCACCGCAGAAGGCATCGACGAGCAGCAGGTCCGCGACAAACGCAAGGTGATCATCTTCTCCTACTACGCCGACACCGTGGAACACCTCGAAACGCAGGTCCGGGCCGCAGTCGAACACCTCGACGGGCTCACCGTCTACCGCGATCGCATCGCGACCGCATCCGGCCCAGACAAACGTGGCCGCGCACAGACCCTCGCCGGCTTCGCCCCGCGCACCGCCGGCGGGCAACACGCGGAAGACCTCTACGACCTGCTGATCGCCACCGACGTCCTGTCCGAGGGGGTCAACCTGCAGCAGGCCCGGCACATCATCAACTACGACCTACCGTGGAACCCGATGCGCCTCGTCCAACGACACGGACGAATCGACCGCATCGGATCCGAACACAACGAGGTGTTCCTGCGGTGCTACTTCCCTGACCAGCACCTCGAGGCGCTCCTCGGACTCGAGGAACGCCTTCAACGCAAACTCAAACAAGCCGCTGCGGCCGTCGGTGTGGGCCAGGTCCTCCCAGGATTCAGCGGCAGCGAAGTCACCTTCACCGAGGCCAGGGACGAGATCGCCCGATTCCGCCGCGAAGAAGCCACCCTCTTCGACGAAGGGGGACCGTCCGCACTATCCGGGGAGGAATACCGACGGACCCTCCAGCGCCAGCTGTCCCACCCGACCGTCCGCACGACCGTCACCGAAATGCCCTGGGGAGCCGGCACCGGATTCGTGCGCACCGGCGGCCAACAACCCGGCATCGTGTTCTGTGCCCGGATCGCCGATCACCCGAAACCGTGGTTTCGGTACGTTCCGCTGAGCATGGAGCTGCGCCCTCAGATTGATGAGCACACAGGCGAACCCATCGTCGTCGACGACACCCTCACCTGCCTCGCGCACGCCGATCCCGGAACTCCCGAGGTGCTGAGCATCTTCACCGAGCCCAGCGACGCCCAGCCAATGTACGAGGCAGCCTTCGACGCTGGGCCGCCGCCAAACGCCACATCCACGTGGCCTGGATGTGGAACGCCGACCCCGCGAACCTAACACGGCCGATCCCGCGAGTCATGCGGGATGCCGCCGACCTCGTCCGCGCCAGCGGAGCGCACCTCGGCGACCGACAAGACGACCTCATCGAACGATTGGAAGCGCCATACGCCGCGCGCATCCAACGCGCCATCCGCGACGTGCTCACCGACAGCTCACTGGACAAACAGACCAAGCCGGATCGACTATTGGCGCTAGCAGATAACCTTGGCTTGGTGCGCCAAGCAGCGCCAGAGCCACTACCGCCCATCGACGACGACGACATCAACCTGATCTGCTGGTCCGCCATCATTCCGCCGGAACGTTCACCCTAGGCGCGGCGGCCCGTCGTCCCACTTGATGCCAAGCTGGCCGCTACGGGCCGGTACTTGCGGATCTCGCGGAGAGGAGCGGTGAAAGTAACTCGCCGACAGGCGGCTACGCCCCGTACCACCGATGTGGGAGGAATAGTCAAGACCTGTGGATCGGCGTTTCTGCGACTTGCTGATCACCTCTTGATTCGCCGCGGCGCTCGATCGCCGGAGGCGCTTGTGGACGCCGCAGAATGCTCGAACGTAGCAGCGTGTTCTTCTCGACGGGCCCGATCCGGGGCGCCCTGTTTCAGCCTGATCGAAGTCTCTGAGCGCCCCTATCTGAAGACGTACGTGATGCCCTCACGTCGGTTAGCTCGTGCCAATATGCAGCGAATCTCGCGCATCGCGAGTCGCAGCGCGACGAGCGCGTCGACCACGATCTCATGTACGGCGTCCGCGTCAGCTTCCATTTCCAAGGCGGGGCCGGGCATGGTGACCGTGGTGACCGTGGTGTCGTGCTCCACGATGTTCTTGCGCGGAGAGGCATGTTCGAGGCTTTGCGGGCGTCGTCGGTGGTAGTCCAAGCCACGCCGCTGATCTAGCGCAGTAAACGGCGTGCCCTGATAGAGCCGGGTGAGTGCGCTTACTGCCGCCACCATGAAGCGGTTGTCACTCTGTGCGGCGGCAGCCACGAGCTGCTTCACCATGAAGCCGTTGAGCGTGGGCCAGACGGTCCTCACGTCTGTCCCCGGTGCGAACCCATTCGCCTTGGGATAGGACGCACACAGGTGGGCCGCGGCCGGCTTGTTGAGCAGAAGCACGCGGAGGGTGAAGTTGGCGAGGCTGTGGGCGCCGCCGAGTACGAAGTGTCCTCCGAGCTCAGCGAGCGCGCGCTGCATCAACCGCTGATGCTCAGGAGTGCGGCCCTCCCGCGTCGCGACGAAGCGCTGGACGTCTTGCTCGGCTGTCCAGGCCAGTCCCAGCTGCTCGCCGATTGCACCGGCCAGGCCGTGAATTTCCAAAAGTCGGTTCGACGGTGGGAGTCGTTTACCCCGCTTGGGCACCGCGATCGACGTGCCGTTCAGCTCGAACGTCCGACGCCACGGGGAGGGCATTGCGAAGCTCTCGGCGTCGGCGCCGTTCTGGCTCAATTGTTGCCAGGCCATCGACTCTTGCTGGACATACACGCGCTGCCTGCGTGGATGCAATGCCGCAATCGCTGCGTCGTTCCAGGAGAGCGAGGCAGCCAAGATCGCTGAGGTGTGAGCCACACGGCAAACCTAGACTTCGGCGCGCACACGGTTGATGAGTTGACGATCGACTACCTCTGGTGGCTGCTGATTGTTGTCGGTGGCGCCCGTACAGTGAAGCGTCCGGCTAGATCGCTCGGTGGCCGCGAATGTCGGCGTGCCGGTTAGGGCAGAACGCGCGAAATCGGTTCCCGTCCCGCTGGAATCGGCGTTCTGATTTCGGAGAGGTTGCCATGCTCAGTTTTCCGCTCGAACCTGGCCGGGAGGTGGTGATCCTCGGGCCTGGTTTCTCAAAGTCTCTCTCAGACGCGATGCCGCTAACCGGGCTGGGCCGACGCGGTGCGTTACGGGGTCGAGCTCGGCGTGGTGTTCGGCGTGGTCACTGGGCTGGTGACCGGGTGGGTGGCCCGGCGCCGCTGCCCACGCCCAGAGCTGGCCCTAACCCGCGATCAGCAGCGCTACGCCGTGTGCACGACGATGTCTGATACAGGAACTACGGTATGCACCTCAAATGTTCGAGCAGTGGGGAAGTCGCTAATGAGGGTCTGTATGTTCTGCGGAGATTCACCGGTCACAAGGGAGCATATTTGGCCAAATTGGCTGAATTTGATCTTGGCGCCAAAATTTGATAGCTATCGACAGATCTCAACCCGAAAGTATCCGAACGAAAGTACGCAGGAGCGTTCACACAGCACAACAAAAAACAGCGCAACGACAAAGATTGCCTGCGCGAAGTGCAACAATGCTTGGATGGCTACCATGGAAGGGTCGGTAAAGACACTCCTAGCTCCAATAATCTCGCAGCAGATCCCAACGGCGTTAAGTTTAGAACAGCAACTCTTGATTTCCGCGTGGGTAACTAAGACGGCAATGGTTCTAGACAATCTCTTTGATGGCCCTGATTGTTTTACGCAGTCAGAAAGAGATGCCATGCGCGCGCAACAAGTTTCACCGTCACATGCGCGCATTCAGATGGGCGCTCTGAATTCATCTGCTATCGAAATGGGGCCGATCAGGTACATCCGTATGCAGGGTCACGTCAGTCCTATCGCGACATCAGGTGACAGGGCGGATGGGTTTGTGATCGGGATTGCGGTTGGGCCGCTGTTATTTTGTTACTTGTCCAGCCCCGATCGCTCTTCTGCTTCGCTGACCGACACTGGCCGGACATTTCCCCGGTGGTTTGAGATTCTCCCTCCTTCTCGGGCGGTGTCGTGGCCGTTAGTCGAGTCGCTTAATGCAGAGTCGAGCCTTGAACTGATAACGGAAAAGTTGCCAAGGGGCTCTGTTCAGATGAGCAAGACGGACATAGTCCGGTTATGGGACCCGGATTCGCGATGACACTGGGTACGTTCCCGCCGAATGCTCGCCTTCACGGCAACGCGAGTAGCGACGGTGGGGCGAGTTCGACGTACCAGTCCATGCACGGTCCGCGACTTCCGGCTCGATACCCACCGGTGCGCCCTAGTGGGGGTCGCAGTAGTACTCGCCGAAGATCGGGCGGATATGGGCCGGGCGGCTCATTGAGCAGGGGTGATTCAAGTGGGCGGGTTGATCAGTCGCTGGTCTGGAGAGAGGCGAAGTCGGCCTGGGCTTGGTCGACGGCCTCGGGGTAGGACTGCCGCTTCTCGTGCTCGGTGATCGCCCGGTAGATGCTGGCCAGGCTCGGGGTGTGTCCTTTGCGTTTGCCGGCGGGGATGATCAGGTCTGGGCGGATCGACTCGACGGATTCGCCGCTGGCGCGGCGCCGCAGCACGGTGTGCAGCATGTCGTCGGTGATGACCGGTGGTCGTCCGCCGTGGCGCCCTTTGCGGGCGGCGGCGTTGAGCCCCTCGAGGGTGGCCTCGCGGATGTTCTCGCGTTCGGTCTCGGCCATCGCGGCGAAGAACGCGAACAGCACCCGGCCGGTGCCGGTGGGGTCATAGATGCCGGTCAGCGGGCCGACCAGCATCTCCAGGGCGATGCCGTGCGCGGTGAGGTGATCCGCCAGCGCGGTGAGCTCGGCGGAGTCGCGCCCGAGGCGTTTCATCTCGTAGACGGTGAGGATGACCCGGCAGTGCGGGGCGTGGGCTTTGATCTGGCGGCAGGCCTCCAGGGCGGCTTCGAACTTCGGGCGGACCCGCACGCGGGTGGACACCTTCTCGGCGAAGATCTTCTCGCGCGGGACGCGGTGCGCGGCGAGGGCGTCGAGTTGGGACTGGAGCTCCTGGGTGAGGTGCGAGCAGCGGGCGTAGCCGACGCGGATGTCCGCGCTGGGTGTGTCGGCGGGATCGGCGCCGGCGGTGGCGTGCCCGGCATCGTCGAGCCGGTCTTCGGGCAGATGAAAACCACCCAGGGGGCAGGCAAGCTCCTCTTACGCGGCCACGACAACGCCCGGGCGGAATGGCGGCTCCTCGCCGCCTGCCACAACCTGCGAAAGCTCTTCGCCACACCGGAACAGCCACACTGGCCACCGCCTGAGGGGAGCGGGGCCCATGGGCTCTCCCCGGGGAACCCACCCCACCCGACATGGGAAGCATCCACGTCCGGAACTCGCCGACGCATCACCACCGGACACCCCCCACGAACTGGACCGATACGCCTCAGCCACGCTTCCGCCCCGAGAAACCCGTTAGAGACCCACGCACCTAGGTCGCGCGAGCGGCACGAAAGCGTTGATTGCCCCAGGCCGCGTCGACGATCGGCGCGGGGTAATCCACTCTTCGGCGGTCAGTGGGGTCAAGCTTCCAGGGCTCGTGGATCTTGCCGCCTTCCAGACCTGCGACGTCGACCAGCTCGGGAACGTAGCGGCGCACGTACTGTCCTTCGGGGTCGAAGCGTTTCGCCTGGGTGAGGGTATTGAGGACCCGGTTCGGCCGGGTGTCGGTTCCGGTGCCCGCCACCCACTG
>JAABUJ010003259.1_pt1 | contig 18492 bp, 18 predicted proteins | sample 5559131 | NCBI WGS metagenome assembly JAABUJ01 (sample SAMN10711875, study PRJNA513366) | rock metagenome | isolation source: Antarctica rocks | place: Antarctica: Victoria Land, Mt New Zealand nord | collected 2016-01-07 | reverse complement strand
TTAAGATATACTCAGCAATTCAGCTATACTACTCAACATTCTACTTATTATTCATACATAAAATTTATATGCACTCACAGATTCTATAAAAGTCTCTTAGATTCTGAAGTCTCAGAATTTTTGACTGCCTAGAGTTCTGAGTTCTATAGCACTGATAGTAATGAGTTTTGGTGGTAAACAGGCCATTCGCGAAGACTTTTGACGTGGTATTGTATACTCCTTGTAACGCTTACTAACGCCCGCTGTTTTGACCATACCACGTCTGGCAGACCACGTCGAGGAAACGAAATCATCCTACCGATATTGCAGGAGCGTCTGCCCAGTCCTGCCCTGCACCCGCTGCGTCGAAAATGCACAATACCTATCCCGTATGGCCACCACCTCGTATGTGCCTTCGTCCGAGGCTTTGACAACCTTGCTATACTCGGACGACGTCTCATGCTTAGTTTCGATTATGGAGGATCTTTTCCCCTTCTGAGCGTTTGTACTCCGTGTATAACTGATCCGCGGGAATGTTAGCACCGAATATGACATGACAGCAAGCTAGGGCTCGACTCACGCGAACTCGAAAGGCGGCGTCCCGCCAAACTCAAAGAGTATCTGCGTCTCCCCCCCTTCATGGAGGTCAACGACCGCAGTTTGGCCTTTACTTACCTTCACACTCGGCATCTCGTGGATAATCTTTGTTATATCTGTCCGCGCCTTGCAGCTACCGCTTGCTCCATCGCTAATGGCCGTGATGGTGAAGTTGCCTGGCTTTTCCGCAATCCGTCGAAAGTTTGTTGTCGTCACGGTAGCCTTGCGCTCTGCATTTTCAAACGTGTAGAATATGTTGAATGGTGGCGTACCCGACAGGGTGTACGAGATACGATCACCAACACAATAATCAGACTGTGGCTCCAGGGGCACAATAGCTGGGATGTCTGCAACGTTAACCTGCACGTGCGGCCCATCACCACCATAATAGCGCTCACAGCCGCGAGAGTCGCGGACCTTGCGAATGCTAACGGTATGACTACCGAGAGCCAGTACTCGATGAGGTATATGTAGATTATAGTACTTTGACTCGACCAAGGGTATGCTGACAATTTCCGGCTTCAGGACAGCGTGCTGCTTGATAGCAAACTCCACATAAAATGGAGCAATACCTGTCAAGGTCATGGGTATGATCTTAGCGGTAAAGTCGTCATCTTTACAGAAGCCGTAGGTCTTGCCGGCATCACTGAACTGTGCCGAAGGTTTTGGATGGACTTTCTGCTGGACAACAAGTGGCGGAAGACGTCGAGGATCAGAATCATATAGGTGATCGCTCAGCTCGGAAAACTTGTATTCATAAACACCTGCCTGGAGGGTCTCCATCCGAATGGAAGCTGCACCAAGTCCAGCTGTGAACTCTTTTTTACTCAGCGACGCTGAGCCACGTTCCGGCCTCAGCCGTTGCTCATACTTCACATGGTACGGAGGTGAACCGCTCAAGGCGAGCTCCAGGGCATCCTCAGAGCCTTCACATACCTCGTCTTTGAAATAATTTTCGCCTGCATGCTCGACTACTGTTTTATCGGCGACCTTGATGTGAGGCCTTGGGATCCAAGCAACCTCAAATGTACTCGCATCACGGGCCACAGATCCAGGACATACAGCGTCATGCACTTCGACGATCTGATAGGCACCTGGACGCGTCACTTCGAGTACGTCGTTTGGATGTTGTAATCTTTGCTCTCGTGCTGAGGCCGATGGCTCATCACGGTTCTGATAGACAATTTTCCAAGGTGCCTCGCCGGTCAGCCTCAAAGGTAACTTCACCTTCTTACCCTCTAGGGTCAACGTTGTTCGCTTGCTTTCCAGTTGGCCGAAAGCAGCCTTTGGTCTTTGCCGACGAACCTGGACCTTGACATCCTGATCCAGAAAGGTCTTGCACCCAGACTTATCGGTGACGCTGACCAGAGCTAGAGAGTACTCGCCACCGTCGACCAAAGGATCTGTGATAATTGTATAGAGAGTGTTCTGAATGTCCTGAATCTTGCGTTTGTGCCTCTTATCGCCATGCACTAACTCATACTCTAGGGCCCAAGGACCTTCACCAAGAAGTTTAACATCGAAGGAGACTGGTTCTTCGATACATGCACGTCGCTTAGGTCTCACGTCATCGAAGCGCGCCGATGCTGGGGGCTTGACATCCTGCTCCAAAACCAAACTCTTGTGCTTCATTGAACGGCCGACGTAGACCGCATCGCCGACGTCCAGAAATTCATACGTGTAATACCCAGCCTCTTGTGGTTTGAGCTCCAGTTGGCCACGCATGCGTTCCACCGTGACGACGTTGGGCACCACTGTTCCGCCATCCCGACGCAGATTATATCGTACTTGAAACGGAGGGGTCCCAATCAAGTCCAGGTCCACCAGTAGTCCAATTGAGCTGCCGGCACACTTATCGTAAATCTTCTCCGCGGTGATGGATAGATCAGGTTCAGGGGGGTTGACCAGTACGCAGGAGGCTGGCTCGAGTATCTCACCAGCGCAAAAAGCACTCGACACAGTCTTCAGTGAGTAAAGTCCTGGTAGGTGTATTCTGGGTCTCTGATGCGCATTCCTGATCGTCACCACCTCCGTACTTGCATCAACCGCATGCTCCCCATTTGGCTGCAGCTTGGATTGCGGGGTGAAAATGTAAGACAAAGTGTGTGGGTTATCCACAGCCTCAGGCTGCCCTGCTGACCTTAAATGCACCGGAAGAACTGTAGATTCCATCTCAGCAATCTTGAGCGGGTTCTGTGGGTCGCACCCTTCCAACACAGCTCTTGGTCGCTCGTGAACTATAAACCCTTGTTCTAAATGGGCAGTCCGGCTTGTTGGCCTTCCGTTGGCTTCGTTCCTCTGAGTATAATTGACTATGTTACCACAAGCGTCATGTACCTCGTCGATGGAGTACAGCCAGCCGCCAACTGTGGTCAGTGTCTCGTTTAGTGGCACCTCGACGCGCTGTGAACGTGCCCACGCCACATCATTGCTCTCGGCAGGTATTAAGGCTCCAGATGAGCTTTGGCGGACCAGCGGCGATACAAAGTTTTCTGGCTGGAGTGTCTGAAATTGAACCGCATGATCTTCCTTGTTGATCAACTTGCTATACTTTATTTTCAGCGGCGGAGTGCCATCAACTTCCAGTACGAGATTTGACAATTCGCCCTTGCATTTATCCGCCGGTCCAGACCTGACGGATGCGCGAGGACATTCCACAACCAGAGTATCTGATGAGACTCTCTGAACTTCAAGCTTAGATTCGTCAAGAACCTTACGTAGTCGGTACAAGCCAGTCTTCTTCACTGGCCAGCTAAGGGTCCGAGGAGTACTTTGGTCGTTCTTCCCGTGGCTCTTGTCTGCCTGTTTCTTCATACGCCGCAGTTCCTTTGCTGATATTGTAATTGTCTCGTTCAGGTCGGTTTCAAGATCAAATCGAAGCAAGTCTATCAGGATTGGGTTTGTTTGATTGATCCGAATAGGTAGTTGGATAGACCCAAGGACAGAGTCGAGACAGAGAGGCTTCCGATCAGGATTCAACATAACAGATCTGGAACATCAAGCGCATCAGCGATCTCCTGTGGTCAGGCGAGACAATACATACCCTTCGGGGAGAATGTGAATGACCTGCTTGCCAAGGATAAGGGAAGAATTGTAAATTATGTTCGCCGGCTTGACCCTCCGCTCGGATACAGAGAGCTCCCTGTCATACATGACCTTCGCTATCGCCACCAGCCAACCTTCAAATGGCATCTGCAGAAGTTAGCGGGGTCCAGGGTACCAACAAAACTTAAAGGGACATACCGAGACTCTGAACATGAGGAGACCATCAATGAATGCATGAACTAAGAACAACGTCATCATGGTCGACGAAGACCATTCTAGCCATGGTATCTTGAGAGCCGGCAAGCCAAAAAGGAAAAGGCCGTCTATTATTACCCATTTCAAGAATAATGGAAGTGAATCTGATTCATGTGATAGCAGTCTCCAATAGTCATGACATCGCCATAATATAAGCCCAATGTAAACCGCCGTAGCGTACAACCGCTGCGAAGGGGCGTCGATGATGTCGACTGGTATGACAGGGACGTTGGAGTCACCGCTAGCTGCAGTTACGGTAGGCAGCGGCACTTCAGTGCCTTGACCAATCGAAGGGGCAGCATTCTGTACTTCGGACTTCTGAGTGCCTGGGGGTGTCGAAGGATACGCAGAACGAAGACGTGGAGTGCCGTACATGGCATCCTACGACTTTCGAGGGCCAGTAGCAATGCAAGTGTTGATTGAACGACGGAGGGTCAATGTCAGGTGTCAAGTTGCTTCACTGATCGTGGAAGCGCGATTGTGGCGTGTGCAAGTGTCAGTATGTGACGTTGCTGGTGGTTGTTTTCGACATCTTACGATACCTCAAGTTCTCCGTATGAACACTGAAGAAATGAATCCCTACAGGTACCTTATGTACCTGATTAATATTGAACCCCAGCGCGTCCCGGGGATTACAGCGTAAGCTAACCTACTGTAGCTAGCGTTATCAAGACCCGGCAGGTCTGTCACATGGAAGTCACGTGGACCTCAAAGATGCCTTTCATCATCCGAGGTACCTTACCTGAAAGGAGTTGCACTATCACAATGATCGGACGTTCGCAAGACACTTCATACTGCTACAAGGAGAGAAAGCTCCCAGACCAGTGTTCATGAAGATAAAGTATAAGCCAAACCGCAAAAGCCAAACCGCGAAAGCCAAACGGGTGTGTAACAAATGTGCTCATAGGGCACTACGACTCAAATACCTCCAACTCATCGAAAGATGGCTGAGAGTCCAAAGAGAAGGCGCCTCGATGGCAAAAGCAATGGACACTCAATTCAGGATAGGCCTACGGTATTTCCGGGTCCGTCTTCGGCACCAGCCACAACGGATGACAAGAAGAACTGGAACGGCTTCTGCGAAATTGAGTCTGAGCCAGTGAGTGATCAGGGCGTCACAGCCATTTCAACAGTTCTCACATTTATGTGACTGAGCCTTCAATTCAAGGCTTTTTTCAATGTCATTCTCAAAGAGCTCGGAGTCCGAGGAGTCAAAGTTCAAGAGGTAGTTTCCTTGGAACCAGAGATGCTGGAACTTCTCCCGTATGTCTTATGAGATACGGAGGAGATCGATGGTTTAGGCTTGGGGTCTACTAACCAAAGGCTCTCAGACGGCCTGTCTACGGACTGATCTTCCTGTTCCGATGGAAGGAGGATGATCCTGATAAGCAAGAGTCGAGTTGCCCAGAGGGCCTTTGGTTCGCCAATCAGGTCAGATGCTTTACAAATGACTCGATAACTTATTCGGTAGACACTGATGGGCGTTCAGACGGTCAGCAATGCATGTGCTAGTGTTGCCTTGCTCAATATTGTGAATAACATCCCAGAGATTGACCTTGGAGAGCCTTTGCGGCAATTCAAGAACTTCACACAGAACTTTACCCCAGCCCTACGTGGAGATGCAATCGGTAATTTTCAATTCGTTAAGCAAGTCCACAACTCCTTCGCTAGGTCAGTGTTATTGTGCTATTCTTCTAATAGACTTTGTGATGCCTCCTATCGGATCGAATGGACACTGTCCTCGGTTTTTGCTGAAAATAAATCATGGGGACCATATCCATCTGTCGTGTACGCTCTATACTGATAGCCAGTCATCGTGCAGGAAGATGGATATGCTTAATGGAGATCTCCAGTTCAAGAATGAAGCTACTTTGAAGAAGCAGAAGCTAAAGAGACCACCGGAGAGCGATGTGGACGACTCAGAGGCTGGCTTTCACTTCATTGCGTTCGTTCCTGTGGATGGAAGGGTATGGAAGCTAGATGGGCTTGAGCGGCAACCACAATGTCTTGGTGACTCAACCGTCCATTTGTCAGTGGGAGTCCGAACTAAGATGCATAGGCATGTTCGATGGCGAAGACTGGGTGACCCACGCGAAACCTGTAATCGAGGCGAGGATGGCCGAGTACGAAGAAGGACAAATCGAATTTGGAGTCCTGAGTCTCGTCAAGGACCCCATGCTCAGCTTGCTACCTACTCTGGCCGAAAACTTGAAGGTTTTCGCTGAAACCTCCTCACGCCTGAAGTATTTCAACCCCGAGTGGGAACACACCGTCTCTGCAGCTTTTCAAAGAGCATCTTCGCCCCATGAGTCTACCTTAACCGGGCTTGATGAGGGTTTTGCTCTTACAGCGGATGCTATTGAGAAAGCTGTCATTCCAGACATTATCCAACAAAGACTAGACCGAGGAAGTGGCGAGGACTTGATGATGTTCCGGCAGGAGCTTATGGGTGCACAAGTAAGATTTAGAGCGTCGATCAAGGAAGAGCAGCAGTCGCACCGTTCGGATGCCGAACGAGCAGCAAGCCGGCGCCATGATTATGGTCCAATGGTGCAGGCTTGGGTTCGCTTGCTGGCTCAGAAGCGGATGCTACAACCTCTACTAGAGGCCGTTACGACTAGGTAGCAACTCCGTATCGGTCTTTCCTATTCCTCATCAATTCTGGTGTCTGTCACACACCTATCACCCAATTCACGATCTTCCAAGTTGCTAGGCGTTCTCAACAACTTGATACCCAGGCTTGAGCGTTTCCCCGGATACCACCGCCTTCTTGTCTTCAGTCCTTGACTTTGACTGAACCGATATTCTTCGACGAACCCTTGAACCTGTCACCAATACATCGTTAATTCATCTGTCCTCGTGATCGCAGCTCAGAAGAGGTAATCAGGTGCGATCATAGTGAAGCATAACCTACTACCTTAGCCAGCCTCCAGGAGTCTCCGGTGGCATGCCTACCGATAGGGCTTAACCTTCATGTTACAGGCTACATGGACTATGCCTTAACATTGACCCTGGAACCTTTCCTTTTGAACCTGATCATCACTCCATATCACCCAACCTGATTGAGAGAGTCAATGAGTGAATGAGGACCACTTTACATACTATGACCTCATTCTATAACTCACTGTACTTTATACATAGACCAAGCCATTGATGTGTAAGAGTTAATGAGCTTTTGCTGTATCCTTAAGGTCTCATAGAGTGAGCAAACATTTTGAGATTAATAATAGTTAATATTGATTTGCATTACTGTACAGAGCTGTACACCTTAATTATAGATAATAACTTACAATATGTACAGCACACATGGTACATATAGTGACTGTAATTTCAAGAACATGAGAATTTTTTACAACTTTAAACTTGCACATTGTTGCAAAATACAATATCAATATCTTCATTACTGATGTCTATTATAATTATTATTTGTTCTATTAACTTTCTATTCAGTTTCTATCTAGATCTATGAGGACAAATCATCTTTGCAAAGAAAAAATAAAAATAAAAAATCTTAATTCTATCTTGCAGATACCTCATCAACAAAATGCTGACTTATCATTATTATTTTCTATATACATTAATATATCTGTAATTAATCTGTCTCTTAAACATTTGCTTTTACTAATCAGCAAATAATCTCTTTACATTTATTAAATTTATTCTGATTTATTAAATTATTATTTAATTATTTAAATATGCAAAATTACTATAATCTGAGATATTCTTCTGAATAATCTGCTGTGCAAGGCTGAACTAACTAAGAAAATTATTGATGATAAATTATTTAATTATTTAATAAGTATTAATTATCATAAATAGAATGTCATAAAGATCTGTGAGCTCAGCTTTTTAAAAGTAGAAAGTGTAAGAATTAATGTGATTTAAATAGAAAAAAAGAACATAATATACAGTTTATATTGATTAATTACATATGCATTGCTTGTTAATTTTTAAGATTTTCATTAAAATTAATTAAACATTTAAATTTAGTATCTCTGTGTAAAGTAGAAACATAGCTGTCACTTTATGTTTATATAAATTATTATAAAGTTAATAAACTGACTATATTCAGTCTATCTTTTATGTTATTACTTTTTATCACTTTATTTTGTAAGCTCATCTTCATTTTTACTTAAGATTTATTTATCTGTTCAGTACTTTTTGTAAATTCATTAATTACTTTTTTAATTATCATTGCATTTATTTCTTTACTTACAACAATGCTCTTTTTTATAAATTCTTAATCATCATCATTAATCTTAATATAAAGACTGCATTACATCATTATCTTATCAGCACTTTATCAGTTAAACATTAAAGCAATATTTAAAGCAATATTTAAATTATATTTACTACTTAACTGATCTTTACAGTAACTGAGTAATTAATTATTTTAAGAAATCTTTATATTGTCTTATATTTCATATATAGATTTACTGACATAACATTTAACTTTTACTTTAATGTAGCAGTAAGAGTTCTTTTATAGACTTTTATTATTCTGCAGAGACAGCAATTTTATAAATACTTTAGTAATTTAATGAATAACATTATTAACAGATCATCATTATTTTACAGATTTTACATTTACAAATTATAAAATATAACTGATTAGATTACTGCTGTGTAAAGAAGTTAAAATTATTTTATAAATAATTTTTATATAAAAGCTATAATGCATAAAAGAACTTTAAATGTCATGTTGTCTTTTTAAACTGTCTATTGTATATATGTTAAATATAGCATCTAGACTTAAGTACTTAGAGCATAGAAAGCAGCTTAGTAAGATTGCTTAAATAAGATACATTAGATTTCTTTTATATAATTTAATGTATTTTCTATAGTTTGCAGAGTTTGCATTGTGCATATTTGTGTTGTATATATTTACTATCATATGCTTAAATATTTACTTTAATCATGCTATTTATCAGATTATGAGTCTGAAAAGCACAATTACATAAATAATGAAGTTTTCATTAAGTTATACAAAAAAAATAAAAAAAATCATTTAGATTCAATTGCTCTAAGTTGAGATGTTTAATGAACTTGATGTTGTTTAAAGAGAGAAGAAACTGAAGAGAGTGAAGAATTAAATAAGATAATTTAATATAATAATGCTTACACTTAAGAAGAAAGATTTCTGAGAGATTATTATAAATAATTATATAAATAAGAATATTGCTGCTTAGATAGCTAGTTATGAGTAATATGCAGCTGAAGTGATTAAGATCATTAAAAAAGATATAAATAATGATTTATTTAAGAATGTAAAGAACATCAATGAATTCTTAAAGATATAAAAATGACTTTGTACAATCTGTATGCAGATTAAACAAGATGTTGTTTATGTAAAATTATATTTATTATTATTACATTTATTCATGATTAAAGCTTTAGATCATAAGAAGTTAATTAATATACATTTTGATGAAATAAATAGCTTAATTAAGAAGATTAAAGCAGCAGTATTTGTTGAATAAAATGTATGAGACAATATAGCTTTGATAACAGTACTTGAAGAATTATTAAAGAAATATAATTTATAAAAGAATTATTTATTAAATCAGAAAATAATAATAATGATAGATGCTCAATAGATCTTATTCTCTGAAGAAGTATAAATTAAAGTGAACAGAGAAGTTAATGTTAAGTTAAACTGAACTTTTGCTGTATAAAAATATAAATAATTGTTATAAGAACTTGACTGCTATAACTGCAGAGAGTTAGAGTACATAATATATAATTATATTAAATTAAAGTGTTATATGAATGATTTAACAAAGTAATGTAACACTATTAGCTATAATATAGACTGAAAGTCAAAGCATAAACTGTAGAAAATGACTAAATACAATAGTAATGAAGACAGCAATTTAAAGCTGTTAATATGAAACAAGAAATATTTTAACATGCTGTTTAGCACTAAAAGCAATTTATATAACTAACATATTGATTTTAAAACATTTATATACATCATTAATCATCAAGATTTATTCATTATTATCAGTTCATATCACAAGAAGTTTAAAGTCATAAATGAAGAAATGATGACAGTGATAAAGCAAAAAGATATAAAAATTTATATAAAGATAGAAAATCTTCTGTTACAAGATGTTGTTTTTGTTTCTGAGTACATATCAAATCTTATATTACTTGAACAGCTACAACACAATGATGTTATCTATTAAGATAAAGACAGTAAAATGATACTTATAAAAGATAAATATATTATAGTCAGTGCACATTGTGTTGAAAACTTGTTTATTCTTAATATAGTGAAAGAAAATGTCATTATAATTATATAAAGTACATCAAAGCAAGATTAACTCAGCTTTTTATGTACATTTATTAAGAAACTACAACTTTAACATTGTTGTCTTATATATTTAAGTGTTGTATAAATTATTATTATTTATTCTATTAACTTTCTATTCAGTCCCTATCTAGATCTATAAGAGCAAAGTGTCTTTACAACAGAAAAACTTAAGTGAGAAAATCTTAATTCTATCTTATAAATGTTACTTCAACAGAATGCTGACTAATTATTATTATCTTTCTTGTGCATTAATGAGTCTGTATTGTGTCTATTTCTTAAATATTTACTTTCACTAAACAGCAAATGATCTCTCTTAATTCACTGAATCTATCTTAATTCATTGAACTGTCTTCTAGTCATTTAAATGTATAAAATCTTTATATTTTAAAGAGTAAAAGACTTCACTGATTTATGTGACTGCATAAAAGACTTAAATGATAGTCAGTCTATAAAAAAGACTCAGATAGTCTCAATGTCAATGCTAACTCTTTTGTCTCTAGTAAACATGTTGCTGTCATTAAAATTCTGATGTGTTTCAACCTTGCTGTTATCATCATCATTATTCATTTCTACACAATTTCACCTTGCTGTTATCAACATCACAATTTTTACTTGTCAAAGCTGTATTCCCTGATTGATAGGCTCTGCACAGAGTCATAGACAGTGATGATGTAAGAAACAATATGAGTGATAGTGACATGAGCAACAGTAACAATTTTGATGACAGCAATGATGTAAGTAACAGTGAACATGAGCAACAGTGATGAGAGTGACAGCACAGAGCCTGAAAGATTGTTTATTTAAGTCTTTTTTATAAGCTGACTATCATTTAAGTCTTTTATGCAGTCACATGAATCAGCAGAGTCTTTTACTTTATTTTAAAATGTTTTTCTAAATGATCTGCTGCACAAGATTAAGATGACTGAGTAAATTACTTATAATTAGTCATTAAGTTATTTAATAAGAACTAACTGCTGTAAAAAGAGCTCTGCAGAGATCTGTGATTTCAGTTTTTTAAAAGTAGTGAATGTAGAAGTTAATGTGATTTAAATAAAAGAGAAGTATATGCTGCATAATTTACACTAATCAATTACATAAACATTATTTATCAATCTCTGAGACTTTTATAAAGATCAATCAGACATTAAGACTCAGCATCTTTATGTAAAGCAGAAATAGTACTGTTATTTTGTACTTATAAAGACTTTTATAAAGCTGATGAACTGACTAAGCTCAGTTTAACTTTTATATAATTGCTTTTTGTCTTGCTGACTTGCAGATTCATTTTTATTTTCATTTTAAATTTATTTAATTAATTAATGCTTTCTATAAGTTCATTTATTATCTTTTTAATTGTGTCTGAAGCTGTCTCTACTTCTTTATTTACATTATTATTTTTTATTGTAAACTCTTCATCATTGTCAGTGATCTAATCATGAAGACTATGTTGCATCTGCATCTTTTCAGCATTTCATCAACAGAAACTTAAAATATCATTTAGATTATGTTAATTACTTATTTAATTCTTGTAAAGACTGAATTGTTAACTGTTTTAAGAAGTTTCTTGTTACATTCTGACTGGAGATTTCTCTGGTATAGGGGCTAGAGGTTAGAGCTTGTGATATAAGAGAGTTTCAGGCACATTGAGTTAATCAGTAGCTAGTAGTATGTTAAGTAATGATTGCATTGAATACACTCATCTTCTTAAGAAAGATAACTTGTATATATATCAGACTGCTTACCTTGCTCATTCATAAGCACTGTGAGCCAGCTCACTCAGCTTACTTATGAGCATCATGAGCTTATACTGAGCTGTATATCTTTAAGATGTAATTCACTGAATCTATATGTTCAATGAGTCTATCAGAACAATGATCATAACATCATTCTTTCTTCTCAGACACTAGTTCTCTAAAGCTTATTTAAATGAAAGTTTCTGCCTTTGTAATCTGTAAGCTTTTCATGATGAAGTCATTTAAAACATACAATTGTCTTTATCTTTATCAATTCATTAATAAAAACAGTGATTCAGTGTTAACTGTCTATCTTCACTGTTTCAATCTCTCAATTCTTTGCATAAAGATGAAGAATCATTCTAAGTGTGCTGAGTGTGTTCACTGTGATCATTCATGTGTCAGTGTGTTGTAAGAATCTCTTAATTGTATACACAATAAACTCAAGTTCAATCTATCTGTTGCTGAAAAAGAACTGACATGAGCTCTTGCTAAAGTTGCTTGTCTTTGTAAGACATTAAAATATACAAAAGATAAAGTTGCTGAGAAGACACTCTGTCTTGCTCACAAACTTGCTGATGATAATGACAGTGTTTCTGAAGATAAGAACAACTTTAGTTCTTTAAATCTTTTATCTTCAAATTTCTGAGATAATCTTATCTCTACAGCCTTTTCTTCTTGAACTGCTGAAGCATTCTTATACAGTTAAATAAGTTATTCTTAAGTTCTTATGTGCTTTCTAAAACATCATATTCTTTTCATTTAACAAGATAATGAACTTTCTTACTAATCATTCTCTTTTCTAGAATGTTCTCTACTTCATATTTGATTTTAAATTCAACAGATATTGATGTGACTTGAAGTGATATGAACTGATTGCATTGTTGAAGCATTGATGTGTAAAATACTAAGTGTATTCACATTTCTTAAGATAAGTCTAGCTCATAGCTTAGCTTCTTAATGTCTCTCTTGATCATGAATGACTCAATGCTTTTGTTCATGAGTTTCTTGCTCTTCTTCTTTGTTTACATGTTGTTCATCCATAAATATACTCTCTCATCAACCTCATATGATTTTATCTCTGTTATTTGTTTCTTCTACTTCTCAATTCTCTTCATAAGATCAGCATGCAGTTTCTTGAGCTCAGCAATATTCAATATTGCTTTCTGACTTCAAGATCTATGCACTCATGAGTCTTGTTAAATCTCTAAATGATATTTATAGTTTACTTTAAATGATGTCTTTTCTGTGATTTCATTTCATGCATTGTTGTACATAAACTGTGTCATTAACAGCAGTTGTATTCAATTGCTCTGTCTTGTGTTGACATAGTGTTGCAAGTATGTCTTAACTGTCTAATTCATTTATTCACTTTGCTCATTCATTTGTGAGTAATATGCTGTTAACATCTTGTGCTTTATTCTGAGCTCTGCTGTAAGCATTTTTCAGAATTTACTCATAAACAGTTTGTCTCTGTCAGTAATAAACTTCTTTAATAGCCTGTAATTGCTAATCAATTCTTGCAGTATGATGTACATCAATACTGATGCTGTTGCAGTTTCTCTGAATGAAATGAACATTGTGTACTTCATTAATCTATTCACTATAATCAATATGCTGTCAAATCTGACTTCTCATGCCAGATCCTTGAACTTTAATAGCTTTGTAATGAAGTTCATGATAATAGACTCTCAGAGTGCATTCAGTGCATTTAGTCATGTTACTTTATTATAATGCTTATCTTTCTGAATCTTATTGCATCAGCATGAATTGCATCTGACAATGTACTTCATAATTTAATTGCAAAGATCATCTATGTTGCATCTTCTCTGTACAAGATCTTCTGTACACTTAACTCCTAGATGTTTGCCAGCTCAGCTGTTGTGACACACTTTAATGAGTTTGTTGTCTGTCAAAAAAGTATTCTTCATCTTATATGTTGCTGCTAAGTCTTTCATGAGTGTTTCTCTCTCATCTTTGCACAGAATTTCAGTGTGAATTGTTTTCACTTCTTTGTGATCAGATTGTCTACTTAAAGTGTCTGCATCACTGTTCTCATTATTCTTCTTGTAATGAATCTGAAATTTAAAGTCTGCTAACTGTTTCACTCAGTGAATCTGTTGCTGATTCAGTTGCTTGATTGTTGTGAAGTTTCTCAGATTCTTATGATTCATAAAGATCTGAATAGGCTTGCTTATATCTGTGAGATAAGATTTTCAATCTTGCAGTGCTTTTACTATTGCAAGAAGTTTCTTGTTGTGAATCTTATATCTTTTCTTGAGTTTTAATAACTTTCTAGATCAATATGCAATAGACTTCTTCTGCCTGTCTTTAATCTGATATAGACATGCTCTAACTGCAAAATCTAATGCATCAGTTTTCAGTATCTTTTTACATGCTTGACTGAGTATTCACAGATGTGCAGTTTCACTAAGACTTTTCTTTAATGCATAAAATGCATTCTTCTGTTTTTTATCTCAATGTCATCTCTCATTCTTGCATGTTAAATGCATAAGAGATTTCACAATTCTTGCATAGTTAAGTATAAACTTTCAATAGTAGTTCATCAATTCTAGAAAGACTTGTACTTTCTTAATCTTTTGCAGTGTAGATCAGTTCTGAACTGTCTCTGTCTTTTTGAGATTCTTCTCAATCTAATTAAATCAAATGACATATTCTAGAAACTGTATCTTCTTGATTTTAAATCTGCTTTTTGACTTTTTCACATACATAGCTTGTTCATTGAGCTTCATTAGAATCTTATACACATGTTTGCAGTGCATCTTAAGGTTGTCTGAATAGATCAGAATATTGTTGAGATATATAATCACAAAATCATTGAGATACTCTCTCAATATATTGTTGATGAGTCTCTGAAAGATAACTGAGGCATTCTTGAGCTCAAATAACATAATGATGTACTTATAGTGTTTATATCTTATTCAGAATGTCATTTTCCATTCTTTGTTCTTCTTTATGCATACACAGTAGTACACTTTCTTCAGATCTAGACTCATAAATCACTTAGCTTTCTCTAGTCTGTCTTGCAACTCTTTTATCAGCAATAAAGAATAATTGTCTTGATAAATTATCTTATTAAGTTGTCTATAGTCAATACAAAGTTGCTTGATGTCATTCTTCTTTGATACAAACAGAATTAAATATTCTACTGATGACTTTAATAGTCTGATGAATTCTCTCTTTAAATTCTCAGTAAGATAGTTCTGAACTTTCTTCAGCTAATTCTCACTCATAAGATAAAGTAATATTCACTTTGATTCTCTTTTCTCTAGTAGCAGTATCTCATGATCTCAAGACTTATGCTCTGATAAGCTCTTTTTCAGTTGTTTAAAGACATCATATATGTTCTCTGTTGCATAGAGTTCTTTATTGATTCAGTTAATCTGTAAATTCTTTTTATGTAATCAGAGCATCTCTAGTATAGCATCATACTTGACTGACTTAAGAACATCTAGTCTCAACTTCTGTGAATCATTTCTTATTATAACTTCAATATAAACTTCTTTGTAAATTCATTTGTATTCTCTGTTGATCATATACACTTGTGTGAGTCTAGGCACTTGCCACAGTGTCAGTTCTAGCTGTTCAATCACTTTTTGCAAGATAAAGTTATCAGTTACTTCTGAATCTATCATTGTTTAAAGTTATCTCTTCAGCAGTATCTCAATGTCAATTCATATCTTTTAATCATTGTCAGTTTATTAAGACATTAAAAGCTTCTTTGTCTTTAGTTTTGCTGAGAAAGCTTAAGATTTTTTGACTTCTTTAAGCTTTTTGCTTTTATTGAAGTTTCTTAAGCTCTGTCTGTACTTCAAAGTTTGTCTTGTGATTCAGTGAACTTTCTTCATAGTTCTTTAAATCATGTCAGTTCTTCATCAGTTATGATCAGTTTTGTGTAATTGTCAGTTTCTTTTCTGACAATTTGTTCTGAGTGTCAGTACACCTTGTATTGATTATATTTGCATTGAATGAGATTCTTTAGTGCTTTTACTTTGTTGAGAAACTCAGATGACATGTATTCTTCTGTATGCATTTAATGTTCTTCTGTGAACATCACATAGCTCATGAATAAATATATCTTGATCTCATAATCTTTTCTTGATTGCTTTAACATTTCTTAATCTCATATTGCAAGTCATATCATTGTCATTAGCTCTTCTAGCTGTATAACTGTTGTTTCTGCTTCATGTTGTTTGCTAATGATGACTTCTTCTTGAAGTGTCTGCTGCTGTTCTTCTAGCAGACTTTCACATTATTTTAGATGTCAATTCTTGAGGTGCTTATAGCTCTGCTTGAGTCTCATGTTGACTTCTCAGTTGTCAACATTCTCTGAGTCTGTGTCTGAATTCAGATACATTCAGATAAGATCTTCTTAATCTTAAGCTTCTGCAGTGTCTATCTTCTGAGTTCTGCAAATATCAATCTCTTCAATCTCATCTAAGTTGTCTCTGACAACTTTCTTTAGAATAGCTAATCTCTTCAATTCACTTATCATAATGTAATCAGTACTGTGCCTCTTCTTAAGCTTCTATGATCATCATCTGACTTCATCTTTACTGCTTATGTACACAAAGCAGTTATCACCATAGCAGACTGTTCAGCTCAGTTAATTATGCATTATCACTGAGTTCATCATTGCAACTTCTTTTCTCTGTTGTTGAGATTTCTTGCAATCTCTGGCAAGATGTTCAGATTTATCACAGTTATAACATTTGCAAGTCTCTACTCATTGAGTATGAGACTTAATGAGTCATCTATTGTAGTGCTCATGCTTCACTGATCTAGCTTGTAACTTCTGATTGTGCTTCTTGATATTGTTGAGATTCATTGAGTCTTCTTACATTCTGATGATGAATCATCATTTTCACATTCTTAAAGCTGTATAAGGTCTCATCTTCTTCATCTGTCATTCTCACTGTCAACTGTTGATGTTGATGAAGATATCTATCATTTCTTAAAGTTCTTCAAGGCAGTCTCTTCAGACTATCTTGTCTTTAATATCTTCACTCAATTCTTAATAGTATTGTGATACTAAGACATCATTGTCTTAGTCAGTTAAGACTGCAATGTGCTGAAACTTTGCTGAGTACTTAACTGCTAACTTGTTCATCTTTAATGTGTAAAGTTATCATTCTGCTGCTCTTTTCTCATTAATCACTTCAAAAGTCTTTTGAAGTTCTTTCTTAAACTTCTTAAAGTTGCTGAAGATCAACTCTTCATTGACATCTTGTTTCTTTGATGATTTGTCTAGAAACTCATGCAGTTTAAGGTTGACTCAGTTAAACACTGCATTCTTAAAATAGACTACTGTGTATAGATCTTTGTTCATTTTGAAGTTGAACTTCTTCTGATTGAAATCTATGTATAGATTAAGTTTTGTCAAGAAGCTTTGCAACTTTTTATGTTCATTGCTGAACACATTCAGCATCAGTATCTTCAGTATGTTGTTCATCTCTTGTAAACCTTCAAGATTCTGAAGATTGACTGTGCTGATGAAGACTGCTTTCTGTGTGCTGACTGACATGTCTTATATTGTAAGAATGTTCAATGTGTTATGTTCTGACTGAAGATTTCTCTGGTATAGAGACTAGAGGTTAAAGCTTGTGATATAAGAGAGTTTCAGACATGTTGAGTTAATTGATAGTTAGTAGTATGTTAAGTAATGATTGCATTAAACATATTCATCTTCTTAAGAAAGATGACTTGTATATATATCAGGCTGCTTACCTTGCTCACTTATAAGCACTGTGAGCCAGCTCACTCAGCTCACTTGTGAGCATCATGAGCTTATACTGAGCTGTATGCCTTTAAGGTGTAGTTCACTGAACCTACATGTTCAATGAGTCTATCAGAATGATGACCATAACATCTCTGCATTGTCTTGTGTTTTACATATAGATTCAGAAACTAAACATTAAATTTTTACTTTAAAGTAGTCATGAATGTTTTTTTATAGATTTTCATTATCTTTTTTAAACAACAGTTCTGTAGACACTTCAGTGATTTAATGAGTGAGACAGTTAATGAAACATCATTATTTTGCAGATCTTACATTTAAAACTTATATAGCATAATTAATTAAATCACTGCTGTGTAGAGCAGTTGAAACTGCTTTGTAAATGAGCTTTATATAAATAATGTAATGCATAAAAGAGCTTTAAATGTCATAATGTCTTTCTGAGCTGTCTATTATACATACTTTCTTCATCTTAATCTTATATCTATTGAAACACTCAATATCTGCAATGTTGTCTCTGTTAAAATCATCTAATCATTAAAATACATTATATTTATCAGATCTTTACTGAGATCTCTGTAACATCTTGTAAAGTGAATCAGCTTATATTTGTTTAATATAAATCTTACTTTATATCTTTTTATTTATGCAATGCACTGACTATAAACTGACTTCAGTCTGTGACAGTTTGTTTATGCTGAGATTCTTTATGTAATTAGATTTGTATTATTCACAAAGTTAAACATCATTATCTTATTCTTTAAGCACTTAAACATTGTCAGCAGTTCTGACATAAAGAATAGAAAGAA
>JAABUJ010003258.1_pt1 | contig 18492 bp, 18 predicted proteins | sample 5559131 | NCBI WGS metagenome assembly JAABUJ01 (sample SAMN10711875, study PRJNA513366) | rock metagenome | isolation source: Antarctica rocks | place: Antarctica: Victoria Land, Mt New Zealand nord | collected 2016-01-07 | reverse complement strand
CATAAAAGTGCGTCTCGTCCCCGTCGTACAGCCCGATGACCGTGATCGAGTCGGCGCTCATGCCGCCGTTCGTCTCGATGTCTAAATACCCGATCTTGGGGAAGTGCGAGACGGCCCGCCAGTGCTCTCGCCGAGGCAGGTTGCGGGCAAAATAATCGGCGCGGGCTTCGTCTAGGGCGGCGACGCTGTCTTCCACCGTCCCGCGCAGGACGGTTTTGTGGCGCGGGGCCAGGCTCAGGCTCTCCGCCCGTTCCAAATACTGCTCCCACGACCGCACCCCCTGCGCCCAAAGCGCCTGCTCGGTGGCGGGGCCGACGCCGGGGGCATGGATAAACGTCGCGGTGAGCATGACGCCTTTAGTATGGCGGCGCGGCAGGCGGTTTGTCAAGAAGGGCGCTGGCTGGGGGCTTTAGCGGTATGTAGCGCAATAGCAGCGGGCATGTGGTGCAGTCGGAAATTAACGAAGTTATCAGATCGAGAACTTCGAGCCACCTCCGGCACAGTCGAAAAAGGGTATACTAAGCGAGCAGGAGTTCCATCATTTCAGGCATTTAAAGATAAAAATACTTATGAAGCCATCTGTTTTTGTAGGCTCTTCCAGAGAAGGAATTAAGATTGCAGAGCAGGTTCAGTATGACTTGCGATACACGGCTGAATGCAAAGTTTGGACCCAGGGCGTGTTTGGGCTAGGCTGGGGCACACTCGAAAGCTTAATGCTGGAAGTTGCCAAGCATGATTTCGCTATTCTAATCCTCACACCAGATGATGTTGTGAATAGCCGAGATAATCAGCAACTCGCTCCTCGTGACAATGTTCTTTTTGAACTAGGACTTTTTATGGGGCGGCTGGGACCCAAACGTGTTTTAGTGCTTTTTGATAACACATCAGACCTAAAGATAATGTCTGACCTTGCAGGCATTACTCTAGCAGATTATGATGGCGACTGGGCCAAACGCGACATGGCCTCCGCCATTGGAACTGCCTGTAAACCGATTCGGGATGCAATCGACCGGGAAGGGTTTGCTACCCCAATTCAGGGTGTTGTTGAGTATGGTAGTAAAGTGGCGTTCATTATGCACGACCACTATTTCTTACAAGTGGATTTAGACGATAAGCAACCTGCTGGTCCTGGCCTGCGAGCGGTGGACAAAGAAAGAGCCGGAACCTGGGAAACATTCGAGTTGCTTGACCCCGAAGACTCTACTGAAGGTCTGGTCAAAAGGCCGCTCAGATATGGCAGTAAGATCGCCCTAAAGGCTGTAAATAATCGGTTTGTTGGTGCCGATCTAAACATAGGGGGCTTTCTAGTTGCTGGAGCCGGAAGGTTGCAGGAATGGGAGACGTTTACAGTGCATTCACTCTCGGTCAAGACAGGCATCCCCAACGGAAGCTACGTTTACTACGGCCACCCGATTGCTCTTATGGCAGATAATCAAAAGTTCGTAGCATACAGGTCTTCCACAGACAAAAAGATATGGGCAACTCTTGTAGAAGTAGGTGCATGGGAGCAGTTTACCTTTGTTCCTGGCGCTGATGCGGCCCGGTGAATTTGGCAGTTTGTATACAAACCCTTTTAGAAAAGGCCCGGCCTCTCGATTCGAGGTCCGGGTCGCGGCTTGTGGAGCCTACACAGGGAAGAAGCTCAGTGCAAGGGTAAGCATGATGAAGATTGAGGCTCTTCATCCACGACCCGAACCGGAGGGCGGCAGGATGTAGCCCATTTCGCGGAGGGCCTTGCGAAAGGCGGGTTCGGAGGCGGCGGGGACGGCGAGGTGGCGGTCACCCGCGCGCAGGCAGAGCTTTCGGAGGCGCTTGTCGGCGGCGAGTTCGTCGGCCAAGGCGGCGTCGGCGCACTCCACCAGGCGCGCGGTTCCCCGGTCGGAGAGGCGGGCGGCGAGGTCGGCCAGGAACGCCTGCACGGATTCGGGCAAGGGGCCGCTGCGGGCCTGCAAGAACTCTTGCAGTTCGGAGAGGGGGCGGCCGTTCTCCACAGCGGCCAGGAGGGTGGCGGGTTCGAGCCGCCAGGCGTTTTCCCCCGTCGGCTCGGCGAAGGCTTCCAAGAGGAGGGCGTCGGCGGGCGGGAGGGGCGGGTGCAGGGCGACGATCTCGCGGGAGGGGCGGACTTCCAAGAGGAGGCGCTGATCGGACGGCGGGGGCGTGTAGTCTTCGGTGAGGCTCAGGCAGTACGCGCCGAGCGCGTTCAGGCGGAACAGGAGCAGGCCGTCGTAGCGGCTCAGGAAGTCCAAGTCATCCGTGCCCCAGAGCGAGCGGTAGTCGGGCCGGGCGCCGTTCGGGGGAACGTAGGCGACATCAATCAGCCCCAGCGTGGCGGCGTACTCGAAGAGGAGACAGAGGACGTAGCGGGCCTGGAGGATCGCCCAGTCGTGCGAGCCGTCGTAGCCCAGGCTGCCGTAGCCCGGTTCATTGATATAGAGGCTCCACGGGTCGCGCGTCACCTCGAAGGTGTAGTCCTCGGCCAGCATGAAGCGCAGGAACCGGCCCGCGTCCACCCATTCCCCTTCCGGGCATTCTGTCAGCGCGTTGGCGATGGCGGCGCGGCGGGGTTCCAGGGCGGTCAGGCCGTGCTTGCCCTTGCCGGTCTGGCCTTTAATGGCGTCCACGCGCCGCAGCTCGTCCAGCAGCTTGGTTTTGAGCCAGCGCCGCCAGGCCGCCCGCAGCGTCTCGTGGGGCGGCGCGGTCAGCGCCTTCTGGCCCGCGCGGGTGAGGGCCAGCTTCTTGCCGGAAAGCTCGGCCAGGCCGGCGGCCTGCACGATGAGGGGCCAGGCGAAGGCGCGGATCGGCCCGGCTTCTTCCGTGTCCTCGTCGGCGTCCTCCGGGCCGTAGTAGTCCCCGCCTTCCAGCACGGCGGCGACGGTCTTCAGGGTCGCCGCCGTCGGAAGCCGGGTCGTGTCACTGACGGCCACCTTGCCGGCCTCGGTCAGCCGCAGCACGGCCGGCAGTTCGCCCGCCGCGCGGCGCTCCGTGTCCTGGTAGACGACCGGGATTTTTTCCGTTTCGCGGACCGGCTTCTTCGTCCCCTCGTCCCACCATTCCACCTGCCGCGTGACTTTCTGAGGCAGCTTGTCTTCGGGGAAGGTCTCCAGCATGGTTTCGGCAGGCCGGGACACGAATTCTTTGAGGCGGGCCTGCAAGTCTTCGGGGATGACCGTCTCATAAATGAACAATTGCAGAAGGGACGGGATCACGTCATATTCCCAGCGTCCGCGCGATCCCCAGTCCGGGCTTTCGCCGTACTTGGCGGCGAACCGGACGCCGTCGAACTGCCCACCGGCGGCATACAGCGTTTCGGCCACCGCCGCCTGCTGCGTCTTGTCCAGGCGCTTCCAGAGCGCGGGCAGCTTCTCGCCTTCCAGGTGCTCGGCGACCAGCGCGGCGATTTCGGCCTTGCGCGTGGGCTTCTCCGCCGTCGGCAGGAGCGCCAGCCTCTTCTTGAGTTCGTCCACCGTTCGCCGGTCCAGGGCCTCCCGGACGGTGGCAAAGCCCGGCGTGTCATCTCGCGCCATTTCGTCGCCTCCCGTTCAGTAGTTTCAATAGTCTCCGGCCAGCCAGGCTTGGTACAGGCCGAGGATGTCCGCGAAATCGTCCGGCAGACCTTCCGGGTCCAGGTCTTGAACGCCGACCCACCGCTTCCGGCCCTCGCCGACGGCCAGGCATTGCAGGGCGCCGCCCTCTCCAGCCTGGAAGCCCTGCACCTCCACGGGGACGCCGAACAGGGAGGCGTGGAAGGGCGTCTGCACCTCATCCTGGAAGGCGACTTCCCAGGCGCTCGATTGTTCGTACTCGTCGTAGGTGTCCATCAGGATCTCTTCAATCCTCTCGCTCTTGGCAGGGTCTTCCGGCATGGGCGGCCTCCTTTTTCTGAGTCTTTCGCTTATGTTACCCATTCTCGCGCCGCTGATTAAAGACCTCGTACAGCAGGATGCCGGTGGCGACGGCGAGGTTGAGCGAGTCGCTGCGCCCGACCATCGGGATGCAGACGAGATGGTCGCACAGGCGCCGGCGCTCCTCGGACAGACCCCTCCGCTCGCCGCCCATGAACAGGACGGTCTGCGGGGGGTAGGCGACGGCGCGGTAGTCGTGGGCGGCGTGGGGCGATGTGCCCACCAGTCGGCAGCCCGCCTGCCGCTTCCAAGCGGCGTCGGTGGGCGACAGGCGGACCAGACGCTGGGCGAAGATCGCGCCCATCGTCGCGCGGACGCAGGCGGGGTCATAGGGGTCCACGGCGTCGCCAATCAGGATCAGGCCGGACGCGCCCACGGCGTCGCCGGTCCGCAGGATCGTCCCCAGATTGCCGGGCGAATGCACCTGGTCGAGCGCCACCCAGCACAGGCCGGGAGCAGTTGGAATACAGGCCGGCGGGTCCCAGCGCTGGCGGACGACGGCCCCGATCCACTGGGGTTCCTCGGCGCGGGACAGGCGCAGGAATAGTTCGGGCGTGACCTCCCAGAGCGGGACGCGCCTTCGCTCCAATTGCCGCCGAAGTCTCAGGCCGAAGGGGTGTTCCAGCGTTTTAGGGACGACCAGGACGGCCTCAATGGGAGCGTTCTGGGCCACGGCCTGGCCGACGAAGCGCAGGCCCTCGGCGAAGAACGTCTGCGTCCGGTCTCGCTCGGAGCGCTTGCCCAGCGCACGGACGGTTTGAAGGCGCGCGTCGTCCCAGGTCTTGACGCGCGGCAGGGGGGAGAGAAGCTGTGTCATGGGGATGGCGGGGCGGTCTCAGCGCCCCTGGGCGTGGCAGCCCACCGGAGACAGACAAACAGAAAACAGACAAACAGAAAACAGACAAACAGAAAACAGGCAAACAAAAACCGCCCCGATGCCACAGGGGGCAGGGTCGGCGCGGGGCGTGCGGACGGCGCGGCGGAATGAGCCGTGTTCGTTGAGTTCGTGAGCGTGAAGTTGGTCGGCACTCCTTTCAGCGACTTGGGCGGAGGCGGTCGCGGCCTCAGTAAGATGATGGATTATAGCGCGCGTGAGCGGGAGCTGTCAACCCACTCCCGCGCTCAGACTTTGAGACCAACGGCGCGCATGAGGGCAATGGCGTTGCTCTGGGTGACGACGCCGGGGCGCAGGTGGTAGTCGAAGGTCATCTTGCCGTCCGTCATCTGGTCTTCAAAGTGGACGTTGGCGGCGTGGAGGGCGGGGTCGCCCGCGAGGGCGGCGAGGGCGAGGTCGTGGGTGGTGATGAGGCCAATAGCACCCGACTGGACGAGGGCGCGGGCGATGGCTTCGGTGCCCTGGCGGCGGTCGTGGGAGTTGGTGCCGTGCAGGATCTCGTCAATGAGGAACAAGAGCGGCGGCGGGGTCTGGCCGATCTCGACGATCTGGCGCAGGCGCAGGATTTCGGCGTAGAAGCGGGAGATGCCGCCTTGCAGCGAGTCCTGGGTACGGAGGGACGCGCCGAGCGAGAGCGGCGACAGGCGCAGGGAACGGGCGCGGACGGGGGCGCCCGCGCCCGCCAGGACGACGCTCACGCCGACGGCCCGGAGCAGGGTGCTTTTACCGGACATGTTGGAGCCGCTGACGACCAGCAGGGCGGAGCGGGCACGGTCCAGAAGGAGGTCGTTCGGCACGGCCTGGGCGGCGGGCAGCAGGGGGTGGCACAAGCCTTCGGCTTCAAAGAGCGCGCCGGAGTCGCTCATCTCCGGGAACGAGTCGGCGGGATGCTCATAGGCGTAGCCGGCCAGCGCGTTCAGCGCCTCCCACTCGCCCAGCCCGTCCAGCCAGAGGCGCAGGGACGGGCCGTTTTCCGCGCGCCAGGCTTCGAGGGCGAAGGCGTACTGCGTGTTCCACAGGAGCAGGACGGCAAAGGGCGCAAAGAGTTGGTTCTTGGCGGCGGCGAGCGAGCTGGCCAGGCTTTGCAGGCGGGCGATGCGGACGGAAGGCAGGTCGCCGTCCGCCCGCAGGGATTTCTGTAGTTCTTGAAGACGGGGCGAGTGGAACGTCTCGCGCTCCCAATGGGCTAGGAGGGTGGACAGAAGGCCCAGGTCGCGCAGGGGGCCGTCTAAATCGCGGCGCACCTGGCCGACCGGCCCGCGCAGCGGCCACTCGAAGAGGCGGGCAAGGACGACGAGGAGGTAGAAGGGAATGGCCCCCCACCCCAGGCCCCAGACGGCCAGGGCGAGAAGCGTGGCGACGGCCAGGGCGAGCGCCGTTCCGCGCTGCCGCCGGGAGGACAGGCGGGCGGGCGCTTCGCCCCAGGCGGCCAGGGTATTTGGAGCGACCTTGCCCCGGACATCTTCGCCGAGCAGGGCCAGGCTCTCGCGCCGATCCAAGCCGGGCGCAAGCTCCCGCACGGCGTCCTGCCGGGCGCGGGCGACGGCGGGGCCGGCGGGGGCCAGCAGCCACGAGGCCAGCCGCTCCTCGCCCATGCGCGTCCGGGCGGTACACAGCAGTTCAAAGAGGGAGCCTGGGCCGAACAGGTCCAGGTCGCCCGCGTAGGGGTGCTGCGGGTCCAGAAATTGCGTCCCTGCCTTCCCCTTCCCCTGCCAGCGATCTTCCAGCCGCGCCATGCCCTGCTCATAAAACATGACCCGACGCCCCGCCCGCGCCAGCCGCGCCGCGACCTTCTCATGCCGGACCATCAGGGCGGCGAAGCCCAGGGCGAAGACGAGAAGCGCCCAGGGCGAGAACCAGTGCCGCCCGAAGGCCAGATAAGCCGCGACGCCCGCCGCGATGACGACGTACAGGCGGATGTCGGCGAGGCGGCTGTCGAGCCGGGCGAGGGCGTCGCGCTCGGCTGTGTGGCGTGCGAGGCGGGTGGTGTATTCGTGCAAAACGCCTTCCTGGTTCATGGGGGTATTATACTCGCACAGGGGGACGGTCATAGCTGGACACCGTCTGCGGCGTCACGACGCACACGCACCCCGCCCTCGATCCGGCCGCGCGGCAGGCGCGTCTCCAAAAATACCTAGACGGCGGGGCGAATTTCGATCAGTGGAAGAGCGACCCATTTTTGGCGCTGACGATGTACATCCAGCTCCAGCAGGGCTTCGGGTGGGACACCTACAAGAAGGTCTTCGCCGAGTACCGCCGCCTGCCGGATGCGGGGCGGCCCCAGACCGACGCGCAGAAGCGCGACCAATGGATGGTGCGGTTCTCGCGCACGGCGGGCCGCAACCTCGGCCCCTTCTTCCAGGCATGGGGCGTACCGACCAGCCCCGAAGCGCGGGCGTCGGTCGCCGAGCTGCCGGCGTGGATGCCGCCGGAATTTCCGACCGTAACAGCGAAGTAGAGCCGTCGGCATCCAGCGGCTTTCTAAGAACCTAGGAGTTACGCAGTTGAACCCAAAATGAGAGTATTTTCAGTGCTCCTTTCAGTGTGATTCACTCTCCAACTGCGTAACTCCTATCCATTCTAAGACGGGCCTGCTTAGGAGCGGCCTGCTTGAGAGGAAATGGGCGTCGGCGCCGGCGGCGCTTACATCAGACACAGCCGCAAGAGGCCCATCTTCGACCAGGCAGGCCGAGTTCGTTAAGCCCGCAATCGAGGTGCAGCAGCCGCTGACCTGTTTGCAGGAGCACACGTCGAAAAGCGGCCCCGAGGCAGATGCCTCGGGGCCGCTTTTCGTGCGCCGTGTCTGCGTTAAACGAGGGTGGCGATCTCGGTGGGGGTGACGAGGACACCCAGCGTGTTCAGGTCGGCGATGGCGCGCTGGATCTCGTCGCCGTCGCCGTTGAAGGCCATCTGTATCCAGCCGGCCTCCTCGGAGACGTTGGCCTTCTCGATCACCGTCACCAGGCGGTACTTCTTGCCCAGGTTGTAGACGATGGGCTGGCTCTGCATCATCTTGTTGAATGTCAGGTTGAAGCGCTCGACGGCCATGAGGCTAGTTCCCCCCTGCAATCAATCCACCGGCGATGGCCGGAACGATGGAAACCTGGTCGCCGTCTTTGAGGGGCGTGTCGGCCCCCTGGAGGAAGCGGATGTCTTCATCGTTGACGTAGATGTTGATGAACCGGCGCAGGACGCCGTCGTCGCCGCGCAGACGGTTCCCCATGCCGGGGTAGGATGCTTCGAGGGTGTCTACCAGGCCCGCCACGGTGGGGGCCTCGACCGAAACGGTGTCCTGCTGCGTCAGGTTGCGCAAGGGTGTCGGGATCAGTACGCTGACTGGCATTGTCTCTCCTCCTGTCGGTTTCATTCTGTCGGTTTGGGGGTTATTTCACGCCGCCGACGTGCTTTAAAATGGTCTCGGTGTCCTGCCGCAAACAGGTAAAAACGGGGACGTCGCGCTCGGTGTAAGCGCTGGCCTCGCTTTCGCGCAGTTTATGCACCAGGTCCAAGAAGTCCTGCGGATAGTCGCTCTCGAAGGCGACGACGAACTCTTGGTCGTCCAGGCCGAACGAGTAGGTCGTGTTCAGCTTGATGCTGGGGTACTCGTGGCCGACCGTGATGTGCTCACGCATGGCCCGCTTGCGCTCGTCGGCAGACAGGCGATACCAGGCGCGGGTCTTGACGAACGGGTAGACGAACAGGTACTTGCCGCCGCCGATGACGATCTGCTTGCGGCCCGCTTCGCGGTCCTCGAAGTCGTGCTCGTCCACATAGATCGAGGTCTTGGTCATCGCCAGGTACGAGTAGGGCGTGGACAGGTACTGGCCCATGCGGGTACGAAGAAGCGCCGCCGTCATCTCCTCGAAATCCTCGATCCGGTACGAGATGCGCCACAGCAGGAAGTCGCATTCAGGCCGGATGCCCAGCGTGCTGTAGGGATAGATCAGGAACTTCGTTTGGGCGTCTTCAATGACGGACGCCAATTCGCAGGCGGCGTCCGCCCGCGCGGTCTCGCTTACTTCGCGCCGGAACAGCGGGTCGAGCTTGTAGAAGGCGAAGTTGACGAACTGGCGCGGCGCTTCGGCATCGGCGGCGCGCATTCGGTCGAACTGCGCCTGCTCGTCAGGAGCTAAATTCTCTCGGTAGGCTCTCATGGTGTCATCAGTTCTAACCCGGCACTGGAAGTGCCGGTCTACCCGGAGTGGAAGTCGCTCCGCGACTCAAGAGGGCGCGATGAAGAAGAGGGCGCGATGAATCGCTCCCCTACAATAGCCGCTCCTCAGTCGCGGAGCGACTTTCATTCGAGAGCAGCCCGGCACTTCCAGTGCCGGGGCCAACTCCTACACGCCCACCAGTTGCGGCGCCGGGGCTGCTTTGGCGGGCAGGGCATGGGCGCGCTTCGCCAGGGCTTCCTCCAACGAGGCCAGCGACGCCTGGATGGGGATGGTCTGGCCGATCTTGCCCAGCACGGCGTCAATCGTCTTCAGGCCGTTGCCGGTGATGCAGATGACGACGCTTTCATCTTTAGGAATGACGCCCTGCGCGATCAATTTGCGCGTGGTCGCCACGGTCACGCCGCCCGCCGTTTCGGTCCAGATGCCCTCGGTCTCGGCCAGAAGCTGGATGCCCTCGACGACCTCCTCGTCGGACACGTCCTCAGCCCAGCCGCCCGACTTGCGGCACGTCTCGGCGGCATAATAGCCGTCGGCGGGGTTGCCGATGGCGATGCTTTTGGCGATAGTGTTGGGCCGGACGGGTTTCATGATCTCGGCCCGCTCCTTCACCATCGTCGAGATCGGGTTGCAGCCGGTCGCCTGCGCGACGTACATCTTGGTCGGCACGTCGCCGATGACGCCCAATTTGGCGAACTCGTTCAGGGCTTTATAAATCTTGGTGACAAGCGAGCCGCCCGCCGAGGGGCAGACGATGTGCTGGGGCGCTTTCCAGCCTAGCTGCTCCGCAATCTCGTAGCCGAAGGTCTTGGAGCCGTCGCCGTAGAACGGGCGCAGGTTGACGTTCGCCAGGCCCCAGCCGTACTTGCCGGCGACCTCGGAGCAGAGGCGATTCACCTCGTCGTAATTGCCCTGCACGGACAGGACGTTCGCGCCATAGATCAATGTCCCGACGACCTTGCCCTGTTCCAAGTCGTGCGGGATGAAGATGTAGGCTTCAAACCCGCCCTCGGCGGCGTGGGCGGCGACGGAGTTGGCGAGGTTGCCGGTGGAGGCGCAGCCGACGGTCTGGAACCCGAACTCGCGGGCTTTGGACAGAGCGACGGCGACCACGCGGTCTTTGAACGACAGCGTCGGGTGGCTGACGGCGTCATTTTTGACGTACACTTCGCGCAGGCCCAGGGCGCGGCCCAGACCCTCGGCGCGGACGAGGGGGGTGAACCCCACCTGTTTACCGACCGTCGGCTCCCCATCGAGCGGCAGCAGGTCGGCGTAGCGCCACATGGAGAGCGGGCCGTCTTGGATCAATTCCCGCGTGATCTTCGGCCCCGCCTCGAAGTCGTACTGGACTTCCAGCGGGCCGAAGCACAACTCGCAGACATGGATCGGCGCTTTGTCGTACTGCTGGCCGCATTCGCGGCAGCGCAGCCCTAAGACCTTTTTCCCCAACACTTTCGGCATGGTTTTCCCTCCACAGAACGCATTAAAAAAGCCATTCGTCCCCGGCACAAGGACGAAAGGCTTATGCCCTCGTGGTACCACCTTGCTTCACGGGCACCTCACGGCGTCCGCCTTGGCGGGTGCGTAGGGGCGAACCTCGCGTTCGCCCAGGCAAATGAAGCCCCGTTCCACACCCTGGCCCTATCACGGGAGCCCCCCGGAGTGAACTACTCGATACTCCCTTCGGGCGAACACAAGGTTCGCCCTTACGGCGCATCTTTCCCCCACCCGGCTCGGAAGTCATTTTCCGCCGCGCGTCCCCTGCCGGTTCCCAGCATTCCCGGCTCTCTGGCGCAGATCGCTCTGCTAGGGTGTTCGTGGCGTACTCGTCTCCGTCATCGCCGTTCGCAAAATTCAGTTGTGCGATGATTATACACGCGCGGAGCGGGCGATGTCAAGGGCATCATATCCGCATCAGGTGGGTGATTACTCCCCATGCCTAAAGGCAGGGGCTTCTACAGGTCAAGCCTGACACATTGTAATCCCAATGTGATCCTCGCCCCATCCACCAGGAATGGTATGCAAGTCCTGTTTCTGAGGGCCTTCTGGTTGACTTTGGGGTTCATTACTTGTCGCTCCTGTTCTTAGCGATCTTGGTCTCAGGGTTCTTGGCCGTAGCCTGCAATCAGGCTTATAGCACAAACCCAAAACAGAAAAAGCACAAACAGGTACACGCAAGGTCACTTTAGGTGCCGCCATGACGGAGAGCAGAAACGTACAGGATTATTATACCCGAAAGGCTATAATATCATGCCTTCAAACAGACTTAAAGAAAGGCATGGAGCCTTATATCCCCATAGATAAATCATAGATAAATCAAGGGGCCTTACGGCTCTCTCGGTAAAATCTGCGGACATCACTTCGAGGAGACATAACTTGTCAAACACTCAATCACCACAAAGACCGAAGACCGCGCCCGGCTTCCATCACATTGCCCTGCGCGCGACGGACTTTGAGGCGACCCTGCGCTTCTATCAGGAAGGCTTGGGCTTCGTCCGCGTTTACGGCTGGGGCGAGGGCGACGGCCGGGCGGCCATGCTGGACACGGGCGACGGCAACTATCTGGAAGTCTTCGCCGGGGGCAAGCGCGCGCCGGGGGAGGAGCCGCCGGACGGCGCGCTGCTGCACTTCGCCCTGCGGACGCCGGATGTGGGCGGCGCTTACGCCCGCGCGCTGGCGGCGGGGGCAAAGCCGCACGTCGAGCCGAAGGACGTAACGCTAGCCGGCGATCCGCCCGTGCCGCTCCGCCTGGCCTTTGTGCGGGGGCTGGACGGAGAGATCATCGAGTTCTTCGAAAACGAATTACTCTAAAAACGAGGCGGCACGTCCGTTAACATGGAGAAGTTGGCATGAATAATGCACAATAGTCACATACGACATTTAGCTACTTACCGAGTGCCGCATTTAGCAACCGTCGTTCACTTGCAGAGAGGAAAGACAATCAGCTTTGAGAACTACCCAAAAAGCAATATTGACATACTCGGCGGCTGTTTTTGTGATTGTTATTGTTTCCGTTTTTCTCCTCAGCCGCTCCCGCGACTTCAATTCCGTTTATGACCTCGCCAACTTCATGGGACCGGTCACGCAGAACCTGGTCGCCGGGCGCGGATTTCAGGGGACGTTTCGGGTTGATGTCGGGCCGGGTCAGCAGGACGTGATCACCTATTACGCCCATCGTATGCCGCTGATCCCGTTTTTTCTCGCGGCGACCGTGGATGTCGTCGGGGACAATCTCCGGCTCGTTAACCTGATAAAAGCGCTCGTATTTGTTGTTCCGCTCCTCCTCGCGGTGTCGTTAGCCCTCCGTGCGGGGCTGCGGACCGACCCCAAGCGACTGTGCAGCGGCGCCCTGTTGCTGCTCGTGCCGTTCTTCATCCCCACGTTTTTGATTGATGTCGCGAATCTTCAGGTCGAGGAAGGCTATTCCTACTCGCTCATTGTGTTAGCCTTCGCGATCATTGTGTTCGTGCCGCGGGGAAGTCTTGCCCAATGGACGCTGCCTTTCGTGTTGTGCCTGACCGGGCTGTACCTGGTAAAAAGCTCGATGATCCTGCTCTGCGCCTGGCTGCTGGCGCTGTTCTGCCGGCGCACCCCCAGTCGCCGCTCTTGGGCGACAGCCACCTGTATTTTTCTCGCGACCATGGTCTTGTGGGCATGCTACGTCCATTCTGCGACAGGACGATTTGCCTTGGGGACGAGCATAGACCAGCCGAATTTCTACAAGGGCAACAACGCCCTGCTGATCAACCGATACCCGCCCGCGAACAAGGGGAGTCTGGATGGTTATGACGTTGATCTATATCAAAGCAGGCACTTCGGGAATGAGTGGCTGATGAGCGACTTCGCCCAGGCTCAAGGGAAGGCTTTCATCAGGCAGCATCCTGGGGAGTGGGCAACGCTGGCATTCCGTAAAGCGGTGGTGCTCTGGATTTCCCCCGTCAAAATCGGCAGCGGCACTTATACAGGAGCAGCGGGCCGCATCGAGACGGCGGGGCTGATCGTGTTCCGGTTCGCCTTTTGGACTGCCATCGTTCTGGCCCTGCGTGGATTGAGATCGCGTGTCGGCGTCATTAGATTCCAGTCGCTTTCGTTCCTCGGGCTGGTCCTCAGCGCTTCTTTGCCCTACATCCTGGGCTTCGCCTTGACACGACACGCCAGCATCTTGATCTTTCCCACGTTCATGATTTTGCATGCTTTCTGGACCGCCGGCGGAAGCGCCGACGCGCTCCGAACTGGTGACTGACGTGCGGTTTGCCGGGGCTGTGGAAGGCCCCGGCACACTCTACGTCACATCTGAAAGATGGGACACCCAGCCTCAGCGCCGGGCGTCCGCCGTGTCTTTCTCGTCCTGCTGTCGCTGCGCCGTCACCGAGCCGCTGCCTTCCAGCACTTTGGCCGATTCTTTTTCATCCGGGGCCACGCCCTGGGCGCTGAGGAAGGTCTGCGGGGTAGGCGTGGTCAGCTTGGGGTAGAGCCGGAACAGGATGGCCTGAATGCTGCCGGCGAGGGGGACGGAGAGCAGCATCCCCCAGATGCCGAACAGCTCGCCGCCGATGACCAGGGCGAAGATCGCCAGGATCGGGTGCAGGCCCACGCCGCCGCCGACCACGCGCGGGGTCACGACGCCGTCGAAGACCTGGTTGAGTGCGAGGGTCGCGGCCACGGCGATGCCGCCGAAGGCCAGCCCGCTCTGATGGTCGGCGGTCGCGGCGGCGAAGGCGACCAGGAACGTCACCAGCGCGGTGGCGGTTGAGCCGAGGTAGGGGATGGCGTACAGAATGCCCGCCGCCGCGCCGACCAGGAGCGCGTAGTGGGCCAGCGGGTGGTGCCAGACACTCAGCAGGTAAAGCAGGCCGATGGTGGTCGCCCCGTACAGGGCGCAGACGATCACCAGCCCGCGCAGGTAGTCGGAAAAGACGCCCATGACGTCCCGGCCCATGTCGCGCATCATCCGCCGCCAGCGCTCCGGGGCGAGGTAGAACAAGCGCGCCCGCAGTCGGCCCAGGTCCAGGAGCAGGAAGAACGCGATGATCAGGGTCAGGATCATCTGGATGACGAGCGTGACCGAGCCGACCAGAACGCCGACCACATGGCCGCCGACCTGGCTCAGAAAGGCGGACGCGCGGCCCGAAAACTGCTGGGTGAGCTGGTCCACCGTTCCCGGCAGCTTGAACGGCCCGATCTTGTGATGGGTGGCGAGAAACTTGTTGGTGTAGTCCTGAAGCCCGGCGATGTAGGTCGGACCGTTCTGTGACAGGTCTCCCGCCTGGGCAATCAGGGCGGGGATGGTCAGCCAGCCCAGCGCGACGATCACGAGCAGGAAGACGGCGAAGACCAGTCCCGCCGCCGCCGTGCGCTTCATGCCGCGCCGGGTGAGCCTCTCGGCCAGCGGGTCGAGCAGCAGGGCGAGAACCAGCCCGATGGCGAAGGGCGCCAGGACCGACAGGACCGCTTCGGCGAAGCGGCGCGTCGCGAGGGCGAGGACAGCGAGCAGGATCACGCCGAGGGCGAAAAAGAACCCGGCGCGGACGGCGTCTCGCGGCGGCGTGTTGCGGGAGATGAGCATGGGGAGGTTGTACCCCGCGCACCGGGGTTTCAGACGACGCAAGGCAGAGGCCCCCGGCACTGGAAGTGCCGGTCTACTCAAAGTGGAAGTCGCTCCGCGACTAGGGAAACGGGACTGGAAGGACTGTTCCTCAGTGCCGGAGGCACTTTCACTCCGCGTAGGCCGGCACTTCCAGTGCCGGGGGCCTCTAGCCCGGGCCTTACGCCGCCGCCCCGCCCCGCGCCAGCGGGATCTCGTTGGGGATGAGTTCGCCCGTCTGGGCATGGCGCAGGCCCGCCCGGCAATACTGGATCACATACGCCTTGCGCGGCCCCAAAGACGTGTTCGCGCCGCTCTTGTGCATGGTCAGCGACTGGAAGACGGCCATCGAGCCGGCCGGGACCGGGACGAGGACGCCCTGGTCGGGATCATCGGCGTCGTGGCAGACCAGGCCGATGGGGCTGGGCTTATGCTCGACCAAACCACCGTTGTGGGAGCCGGGCCGGACGGAAATGCAGCCGTTTTCCGGTGTGGCGTCGTTGAGGGCCAGCCACAGGGTCAGGTATGGCGAGGGCGTCACCGGCGTATAGCCGTCGTCCTGGTGCCAGGGGAACTCGCGCTTGCCTTCGGGCTGCTTGAAGACGGACTGGTTCCAGTACAGGTCCACGTCCGGCCCCAAAAGCTGCGTGGCGATGGCAACGAATTCGGGCCGCGTGACGAACGCGGCGAGTTCGGGGTCGTGCTCGGCCAGGTGGTCGGTGAAGGTGATCTCGCCGGCCCGCGAGATGCCCGCCGTGCCGCCCCCGGCCGCCAGCGCCTCCTCGTGGCGTCGCTGGTAGCCTTCGATGAGGGCCGTCACGCGGCCCATCTCTTCGCGCGTGAAAACGTTCTCCAGCAGGAAATAGCCGTCTTCTTGATAACGTCGCTTCTGGTCGTCGGTGATCGTCGGGGTCATGGGGTGCTCCTTGTCAAAGATAGAGCTATTATGACAGAGCGCGGGGCGCGGCGGCTATGGCACGGAGTCACTTCTTGTTGTCAGGACTGCACCTGGCTGCGGCTCATGCCTCAGCGGTACAGGTCGTCGCGGCCGGTGCTCTGGAAATAGGCGAGGCGGTTGAAATCCTCCATCGCCCCCGGCGTGTCCGGCGCGCAGGGACGCCAGCCGTCTCGGGTCATGATACACCACCACCCACGGGCGCGGCAGAGGCCCGCGCCGGGCGGCTCGCCGGTCCAGTAAGACGCCTGCGGGTCGTGACCCGCGCAGTCGCAGCACAGGCGCTGCCCCAGGCACACGCTGCACCGTTCCACGTCGCAGCCAGCCTCGTGCGGCTGACCGACCGCCGCCCCGCAGTCATGGCAGAACTCCTCGACACGCCTCCGCATTGTGTTCCTCCGTTGCCAAGCAAACGAGGAGAGTATACCCGCTAGCGCAGCAGGGACGCGCCGCCGTCCACATAGATGTCCACGCCGGAAACGTGGCGCGAGAGGTCCGAGGCGAGGAACAGGCAGGTGTCGGCGACATCAATGGGTTCGCCCTGGCCTTCGTTCAGGGCCGGGCTGCCTTCAGGCATCTCGACTTTGATCCCGATGCTCTCGGTGTGCCGAGGCTCGGTCCGCTCGTCAATGTTGGTGTGAATGGCGCCGGGGCAGACGGCGTTGACGCGGATGCCGTGCCGGCCGAGTTCCAGCGCGGCCATTTTCATAAAGGCGACCTGGCCCGCTTTGCTGGAACTGTAGGCGGACGCGCCGGGGTTGGAGAACGTGCGGTTGCCGTTGACGCTGCTGGTGATGATGATCGAGCCGCCCCCGCCCCGTTTCAGATGCGGCACGGCGTAATGGGTCGTCAGGAACGTCCCCTTGAGGTTAATATCGAGCGTCTTGTCCCACTCCTCCGGCGTCAGCTCCTCCAGCGGCGCCCAGCCGCCGTTGATTCCGGCGTTGGCGAACACGATGTCCAGCCGTCCCCACTTTTCCACCGTCCCGTCAATGGCCGACTTGACGGCTTCGGGGTCGGACACGTCGAGGGTGAAAAACAGCGCCTCGCCGCCCGCCGCCTCAATTTCCGCCCGCGCCTTTTCGCCCTCGTCCGGCTGCATGTCCGCGATGGCGATCTTTGCCCCCTCCTGCGCGAACCGCAATGCCGCCCCCTTGCCGATGCCGCTGGCGCCCCCGGTGATGAAGGCGACTTTCCCGTTCAGCATTCCCATCATGTTACCCCTTTGCTGCCGCGTCTCCGGCGGCGGATGTTCCGACTGCTTCTACCCAAAAAGGCGGGGTTTTATCCGGACTGCTGGGGCAGGAAACGGGGCGCGATGCGGCGAATATATCTCCGACTCAGAAATATTAAGCGCCTACATCCCCCGGAATGAATTCCGGGGAGACAGCCTGCGTCACATCACTCATCACCGCCGGGCAAGCCGTCAGGAGACACCCATGAACCTGTCCCCCCAAGATTTAGGCGAGAAACGCTGCCGGACGCTCGTCGCGCGCCGCGCCGGACGTTCTGTTCCGCCGACCGAAGGCACCCCGCCGCAAGTCGGTTTCTGGGGCCGCCGCTGGCTTGGCAGGCAGAAGGAACAGATGAGCGCCGAGGAAGCCCAAACCACCCTCCGGGCGATTCGCACCCCGGCCCGTGTCTCTTCAATCATCGGCCTGCTGCCCACGCCGGGGGCGCTGGCCTGCCTGCTGGAAGCTTTCCGTATCTACAGTCTCCAAGGCTGGTATCATGACCCAATGCCGCTGCTGCTGAGTGCCGGTGCGGGTGGCACCTGGGCCTGGTTCTTTGCCGTTGCCCAGCCACGAAGGCTGGCGGCGCACAGGCACCGGCAGATGTACGCCCAGCCCGTCACGCCCGGTGAGGTCGCCGCCCTGCTGCCGCAGGCGCACGATGAACTGGAGCGTTCCTACCTGACGCTGGTGATGGACGTGGTCCGCCAGGAAGTCGCCTCGGCCCAGGAGCAAGGACCCGCCTCCGGCGCGGACCTGCGGAGCGCGCTGCGGGCGCTGGGGGACGCGATTGACAGGCTGCCGGCGACGCGGGCGGTAGGGCATCTGTCGCTGGGGGGCGAGACGCCGGACATCATGACGGAAGTGCTGCGCCGGACGGCGGCGGAGACCCTGCTGCTGGCCCAGGCGGAGCCGGACCGCGTGGTGGCGGCGTCGCTGATCCGCCGCGTCGAGGCCCTGCACCGCCGGGCGGACGCGACCATGCGGGCGAACGTGCTGACCCGCCGCTTCTCGGTTCTGCGGCAGGAGATGGCCGCCGAGACCGAGGCGCTGCGGGCGGGCCTGGCGGCCTACTACACGGGCGCACACGACATCGCGGACCTGACCCGGCTGGCCTCGGACATGCAGCGCGTGGCGGCGGAAGCGGCGGCCATGACGGCGGCGGTGGAAGAAGTGGATGCGTGGACGCTGGGAGCGCCCGCGCGTCCCCAATCCCCCACCGACGCCGCCCCGGCGCGGGTGCAGCAAGGGCAGGGATAACCCCATGATTCGGGACCGGGGGCCTCTACTCCTCCGGCTCCGCCGGATACAGAACGCTCTGCCGCGTTCGTTTCGCGTTCTGCCGGTGCCGGCCCGGCGCGGCGCCGTAACGCGCCCGGAAGGCGCGGCTGAAGGCGGCGGCGTCGCCCAGGCCGCAGGCGCGGGCGACGGCATCCAGCGTGTCGTCGGTGCTTTCCAGGAGATGCCGGGCGCGGCGCAGGCGCAGGTCGCGCAGCATCTGCATCGGGGCCAGCCCGTAGGCGGCGCGGAAGGCGCGGTCGAAGTAGCCGGGGTGCAGGCAGACGCGGCCCGCCAGTTCGTCGCGGGTCAGCCGCCGGTCCAGGTGGTCGGCCATGAAGCCCACGACGTCCGCGAAGCGGTCTTCGGGCGTCTGCAAGGCGGCGGGGCGCGGCGGGGCGCCCATCGCCTGCCAGCCGTCCAGGATCGCGGCCAACAGATCGGTCGCCAGGGCGAAGGCGCGCACGTCACGCG
>JAABUJ010003257.1_pt1 | contig 18503 bp, 13 predicted proteins | sample 5559131 | NCBI WGS metagenome assembly JAABUJ01 (sample SAMN10711875, study PRJNA513366) | rock metagenome | isolation source: Antarctica rocks | place: Antarctica: Victoria Land, Mt New Zealand nord | collected 2016-01-07 | reverse complement strand
TGCTTTATAGTTTACAGTGAAAACTTAATGTCTAAATCTGTCATGATGAGAGTTTAAAATATATAGTTAGCTGCTGAGTTCTATACTGAGTGATATAATTAAGCATTATATGTGTGCATCACAGCTATGCATCAGAGTGAAGTATAAGAGCAATGTATAAGATTAAATCTTAAGAAATGAGCAGTAAAATAAGTGATAGTACTGAGCAACATATTTAGTGAGTATAGAGATTGAGTGTAGAGACTGAGTAGAGATGAAGTGAGTGTAGTAGATTGAGTGACAGAGATAAAGATAAGAAAGTATTAGATTGAGTGTTAGAAGTGAGTGTGTTGATATATTTACTTATAACATTGATGTACATATTATAAATAAATGTGTTGTTTATCAGCAATTTAATATCTAAGTATTGCTAACATCTAAAAGCTCTCAATACATCTTCTAACTACACACTTTCAAACTACAATACACTTTCAAACTACAATGCATCTTCAAACTATAAGATCACTCTAAAACTCATTGTTATTCACAGATGCATTTAAACTGCTTTTTCATAATACTTCTGTTAATTTAATCTTAGAGCATCATTGTATTGTTATATTACATTATGATATATATCAAGAAAACTCTAAGATGCAGCATTACAAAGACTGTATTAGGCAGAGAGAAGACAGCAGCAGTAGAAAGAATATTTAGAAAGACATTCAAGAAAGAAAAAATTGATGTTGATGAAAAAAGAAAAAAAAATAATGCTGTAGATACAGAAGAAGACACTGAAGCATTTAAGTTAACTCATTACTGAAAGTTAGACAGTAAGCTTAATTTTAATATACAATATAATGTTTAATAATAACATTCTGTTCTACAGCTGTCATTCTTCATAAAATATATTGCTATCAGAAATTAACAAATTTTCTAATAGCAAAACTATTCTTTCAAAGACTTTGCTGCAAGATAATTTAAAATTATTTGAAAAGAGTTTTTTCTCAGCATAAGATGTTTTGCTTTTAAAGCTCAGTCATTAACAGTCTACAGAAGACAGTAAAAGTATATACTGTTATTTTCTTTGAAAGTATGTCTAATGAACTGTACAGTAATTATCATTTATTAGTTAACAGAATGTAGATGTCAATCTGACTGCAATTTATATAAAGTGAATCATCATTCAGCACAAGAACATGTCTCTCATTAAGAGATACATGCATAACTGAAACATTGCATCTAAAGATGCAGATTGAAGCAATCATTACTAGACTATTTTGAGAATATCTGACTCTCAATGTAGTAAATAAATAGACTAAATTGAAAGCTGTTTAACTATACATATATAATGCTCACTTATAACACTCATGTATCAGTAATCTCTAAGCTCATAATCTCTATTCTTGAGTCAAGTCTTAAGAGCTCACTTACTAATCAGTCTCAGAATTCTTAAAATCTGAACAGAGCTTCTAAATTAAGTTAAACTTCAATGTTTAAGCTTAATCTAAACTCTTAAACTGACAATTGAAGCTCAATTCAATCTGACCTAAAAGCTCTGTTCAGGTCAGACTGAGTTAACCTGACTTGATGGTCACTTTAATTGATATAACATCATAAATGCATCAACTCAGTGATAATTTTAGCTAATATATCAATTTTTTAACACAATTCAGAACTTTCAGCAGACTCACAAACTGCTGTCTTAGCTTCTTATTTTTTTCTTTTAAACTGAGTAGTGTATAGTTCTTATGTAAATGTAAATTTATCAAATCTTCTGTCTTAAAGTAAAGAGATTTATGTTTTCAATTATAGTAATACTTTATTGTTATAGTGATGTATGTTATTGCATCTTTAACATCAATATGTATCAATCAATACTGATTTATCATTGTAAGAGTAACTGACTTTCTTTTCATCTATTCTTCATTATAATTAAAGTCTATTCACTCTGTGTCAGACTCTTCTATCTAAAGCAAGTTCATGACTTTATACATTCATATATCAAAAATGATCTGATTAAGACTGAGTCTAATTAAACTGTACTTAGTTAAGTTGTTTAAAGCAGCTTGTAGATGTGTCAATATAAATAATCAGAGATCTGACTCTTTTAAAGTCAGCAGTTAGAGATTGACAGTATATCTGATTTAGACTTATCAAATCTCTTTATGATCAGATAAAGACTACAATGTTTCATCATTATCTCATTAAAAATTGATCTAAATATCTTAAAGCATTCTATCACATCATAAACATCTCAAGCTGCCAAGTCTGAGTCTAGCTTCAGCATTATCAAAAACATTTCTTGAAATTCATCACAAAGCATGATAGACAATGATTGAATAGGCTGAGTGTGCAGATTGTCTATAGGTTACACAGATTAGAGTTGAGTTCAGGTATTGAGTTGAGTTAAGCTAACTTTTATTTAGCTAAGTTGAGTATAAGTTAACCTGACCTGATCTGTGTAGAGTTACAGGTTTTTCATGAGTTATATATAGTCTTAGTAAGCATGTGTATGCACTTAGTAAGCACATACACATGCTTACTAATGTGTGTTTCTAATGTGCACCTTCACAAAAAGTCATGATTTTCATAACTTATTCAGTAATATATCTTGCGACTGTGTAATTTATCCCTATATGACTAGTTAAGGTGTAATTTATTATAACTAATATATCAATAAGCTTTCACATTTTTGAGCTCTAGTCCTGACCTTACCCATAATGGCTAGCTTTACCTGTGTGTGAGTATTCACACAGATTGTAGATAAAGTTGATTTATGTATAAATTTAACTTAACTTGATCTGAATTCTAGTGCAGGTTCAGGTTAGATGCACTTTTTTTCAACTTGACTTAACTCTACACTCAGCCTATGATTGAAATGTTAACTTACAAAATAATAATGATAATATATCTTTTTTAACTAATATAAATTCTACTGTTTAAGCACAGATTCTGCAGATCATCACTGTGTCAATTGCTCAATCATAAGAATAAGATATTTCACAATAAGATATATTTAAGTTATCTAATTTACTCAGTTCTTCTGACTTTCACAAAGATGATGTCAACAGCAATGATAACTTTTGTAAAGATAACTTGACTTAAAAGTCAGCTGATATCAGCTTATTCTACTTAAACTTGCTTAAGAAGTGAGAAGACAGTGATATTGTTGATAAGAATAACAAGAATTATTATTGAAATGTTTACATCTTCATTAATTAAGTTAGAGTGACAGCTATTACTTAAGATGTTAAACAAATACATTAAAATCTTAACACTAATCTATGTAAAAAAGCAAAACTGTGATGAAATAGTCAGCTATTAAAGATCATTTATCTTGAATTAGTAGCTCATTTTAATGATGTTGAAGAATGATGCAAGACATTAAAGAAATGCTTTAAAATATTGCTTAGTGAAGCTTGAAATAAGTTTAACTTAATTAGATACATCATTAAAGACATTAAAAATTGCTGTAGCTCAATAGAATATATTATTACTCTTATGACTGTCATTAAAAGCTGTAATTAAGATAAATCAGAATTTAATCTAATAATTTAGACATGAATACATATTGACATGCTTTTTCAATGAGACATCAATGAATCTAAGAATGAAATATTTATTAAAGATTTTATCAATATTCTTTTAGTTAAACAGACAAATTGATACAATAGCTATTTGCACAATTCTTAATCTGATAAATTTGTTCAATAAAATCAGCAAGATCAGTATGATTATAACAATCATAATTAAGATAACTATGATCATCAATCTTTCTCTTACTCATTATATTCATCATTAAGATATAACAATTTCTCATATTCACTCAGACCACAATGACAGCTTAATAATTAGTTATAATAGTTTCAATCTTATTTACAAGATGCTCTGTTAAACACTCAATTAAGCTTTAAGACATCTCTTTAAATCATTTTTAGAAATGAAAGATTGTCATTTAAGATAAATATATTAAATCAGAGATTTAAAAATCAGATTAAAAAACTGTTTAACTGCTTAAACAGAGACAATAAGTTCTCATGATAAGATAATTATGATGAATACAGCAATTAAGTATACTTCATTTAAAAAGCAAATTCTTCTGAGAATGAATCTTCTGTCAATGATCAGACAGACTATTAAGAATTTGAGAATATCTATTACAATGATACATATCAGAAAGTCAATATACTCAATATTTAGAAAGAAGAAGAGATCTATGAGCTGAATTAAGAGCAAGAACTGAAGAACAAAAAGAACAAAGAAGAAGCTGTAGATATGAATTATGTAACTGAAACATAAAATGACTGTTATAACTGTCATAAAATCTTTCTGTTCAACAACAAATTGCATAAGTATGTGCATGACAGGTACAACAGCAGAAAATTGATTAAATAGAAGCTCAATAAGATAATTTAGAAGTTAAAATTTGTCAAATCACTGAGATCTACACTTATTAGATCTATAGCTAGCTCATTTTCTTATGTGTTTATCAGTTATGATTTTTAAGACTGAAGATACATTACTGTCTTAGCAAAACTGACATTCACAGCAAAAGAAGAGCTGATCTGCCTCAATATAGACTGCATTATAAGTTTAATTAATAGAAGCTTTCTAAAGAAACAGATTTTAGATATCTTAATTAAATAAACTTTATTGCTCATTGTGATTTGAGAATTAAGAACTAAAACTCATTATTATGATAAATACATCATTCTGATCATCTATCTGCCTAATAATAATGATTGACTAACAGTAATCATTAAAGAAATGCATATTGTCAATAATCTGAAGATTAAGATACTTATAAACATCAATATTCTTGTTTTAAAGAATATTTCTATCATGCTTTTAAGCAGAAAAGCAATTGTGAGTAGTTGTGACAACATTAAATTATCATTAACAGTCATTACACAATCGATTGATTTAGTGCAAAAGACTATAATGACTTATAAAAATATGATTATACAGCTTAAAAGTTATACAAATGTATTAATAGTCAAGACTACTTTATTTAAAAATCATGATCTTTTGTTTAAATCAGATTGTCACACAGAGAACACAGCAATATATATTTACATCATTAATTATACTTTATTAACAGTACAAGTGCAAAATGACTTGAATGTGTCTCTTATTATTTTACAAAAAATCTGTCTCAGTCATGTTGTGAAATATAAAGTCAACAAATGTTATTTAGTCAATTCACAGAATTCAGAACTTGCAGCTTTTACAAATAGAAAATGAGCAAATTGAGTCAAAACATGTTTTTAAAGTCTGTTAATTATAGTAATAGCATTTTATACAGAAATGATTAGAGTGGCTGTCAGGTCAGGTCAGGCCCAGATTTTAGGACCTGACTCAACTCACTGGGCTTAACTTTGAAACTCAACTCAACTTGTAATATTAGGTAATTTTCATTGTTTCTTGTGTAATTTTGATAATTTTTACATCATTGAAAAGCCCTCACAATTCTCTACAAAATGAGCCTAAAATCACAAAAAACAGATCACTTTCAAGCTCAATGCACACAACTGAAGTTTTGTTCAAATTCTTGAAGTTCCTGTCACTATGATTGCTCATGGCTAACAAGGCATGCAAAATAAGCAAAAAACCAGCTTTGAAAAAACCCAATGGCCATTCTAGAAATGATAATTAGCTTTAAGAGAAAGATCATGCATAAAGTAACAGTTTATGAATCTAATGCTGTAGTGACTTAAATTGCAACAGTTATGCATTTATATTCTCATCTTTGAACAGATCAAGACAACTTGATAAAGATCTTAAAGAAAGAATGAATGAATATTTCATTCATTAATGATTAAAAGACTCAGTACAAGTCAGAACAAGTATGTGTATACTTAATTGAATAAAAGAATTATGAAATAATTGATATGACATTTAACAAGTTATAGATACAAGACTGCTTAAAGTAAACTACAAGCTTTATCTCTTTTATTTATTTCTGTTTTGTGATATGAAAAAACCTATCAGATGAGACTTAAAAAGACAGAGTAGTAGTCAACATTTAGACTGAGTATAGAGTTGAGTTGAGTCAGAAAAAAGTGCACTTAACTTAAACTCACACTAGAGTTTAGGTTAAGTCAGGTCAAGTTTGTGCACAGATTAACTTTATTTACAATCTGTGTGAGTACTTACATGTGAGTGAGGCTAGCCATTATGGGTAAGGTCAGGGCTAAAGCTCAAAAATGTAAAAGCTTATTGATATATTAGTTATAATAAATTACACCTTAACTAGTCATATAGGGATAAATTACATGGTCGCAAGATATATTACTGAATAAGTTATGAAAATCATGACTTTTTGTGAAGGTGTGTGTTAGAAACACACATTAGTAAGCATGTGTATGTGCTTACTAAGCGCATACACATACTTACTAAAACTATATATAACTCACAAAAAACTCATGATTCTACACAGATCAGGTCAGGTTAACCTGCACCTGACTTAGCTGAATAAAAGTTAACTTAACTTAACTCAATATCTGAACTCAATTCTGATCTGTGTGATCTATAGACAACTTACACACTCAGTCTATCAACATTTAAGTACTTAACAAAATCATTATGTTAAATGTCTATTCAATATTTAATCAGACTGACATTTTAACTGCAGTTTAAGAAGTCAAATACATCTTCACAGTTAACTGCAGCTTCTTCTTCTATCAATAAAGAGTAAAATGAATATATCAGCATTATTTAACTGTTGTCTCACACTGAGGTCAGAAAATCTTCAAGATTGTAGTTATAAAGTATTAAAACTTATTAATGTATGTTTAATAAATGATTAATAGAATTCTACAACAACAGAGATTATACATCAGAGTTTATGTTAATGATATTGTTATTTTCTTTAATATGTTAAAAGAGCACTTAAATCATCTTTATAATGTATTTAATATATTAGACAAAATGAGAATCTATTTTTTGCTGAAGAAGTTCTATTTAATATATTTATTCATTCAGCTGTTAAGTCAATAAGTAAATGCTTTGAGTCTTGTGACTTTGAAAAACAAGTTAATCATAATATTCAGAATTAGATTTTTTTTAAGCTTAAGTTAATTAGAAAAGTATCTTAATCTAATTAATTATTTGCAACAATATATTTCACATTACACAGCTATCATCAAGTTACTTTAACAGCAAAAAATCTTTTTAAATCAAGATCTTTGAGCAAAAGAGATGAAAGAAAATGCTAAAAAGTGAATAATCATTATTATTAAACTGAATAAGTCAATTTTAAAGAAGCTAAACATCTTTCATTATCTTTAGTCTTTATTCTCTTGATCAATCATTTTAATACATTTCTTATCAAAACAGCAACTCTATATTGATCTGAATGTATTCAAAGAATTTAGCTTTGAAGTGTATGTATATTATGTAAAAAAGTTTGCTGAAGACAGTACTTCAAAACAAAAGTTTATGAAGTCTATTCTGTTTCTAAGTAGACTGCTTTAAGATGCTGAAATGTAATATTGATTAACTGAACTTAAAGTGACAGAATTGATCTGAGTAATTAAGAAGATCAAATACATAATAGAAGTAACAGTAAAAAATGTGATTATCTACACTGATCATATAATCTTAATAAGAATTAGCTGTCAGTTCAGTCTAAATATCACTGTAATGAAGAAGCTTAACTTACATCTTATTTAAGTATTTAAATATCTTCAGCACTTTCATCTAAACATTCACTATAAGTCTGAAAAATCTATCAAATTGTTACTGTCAAGTAATGTCAAGAGGTAAAAAGCTGACTGACTGTTTTAACTACTCATTGAAGAAAGAATGAGTCTGTACATAATATTACTGCATTCTAACTAAAGATCTGTAATGCTGAATTGAATAGAATCTGATTATGTGCTTAAGCAAAAAAGAATATGTTAAAAAGTGCTGAGAAAGTGACTTAAGTTTCTTGAACACTTGACTGTTTATATAGAGTTGTAACTCTGTGAATAAGAATGATGATGTCATCAGATATGAATGAGACAAAGTTAAGATTTACTAATTTGTACTCTTTAAGCTGATAAGCTAAAGTTACTGTATGATTAGATAGTCTTAATAAATTAAATAAAGAGAATTTATTGAAGATCTTTGTCAGCTTGATGAGTTGAGGAGCATTTTGACTATAAGATGAAGTTATGAGATAAAAAAGCAGTGTGATGTAATAGTAAGACAGTGAAATTTCTTAATAATTTAGTTTATTGATCTTGTTGTTATCTGATGCAGCACAGAAGTTAAGCTGTAAAATTGATGATTTAGCAAGCTAGAATCTTGATAAATAATTAATAATTGTTTTAATGAAACATTATTGATGTTATTAAATTGTTATTGTTAAATAATGTTAAGAGATAAAAAGCTGACTTATTAAGTAAGTAAGAAGTCTCAGCTATATAGTTGTCTGACTATGACATCATAAGAATAGATGAACAGAAGCAATTTCTTATAATGACAAATAAAGCAAGAATAAATGTCTAAACAGAAAGAAATGATGAAAGCAAGAAAAGATCATAATGATGAATTAGTGTAGTGAGAGAAAGAAAGATGTCAGTGTCATAACAGCTAAAGTTAAAGAAATTTGAGACAGTTATAATTTAAATAAATAATTAGAAAGCTATTGCTTTAATTAAGAATTCTAAATTTCACATTAAAACAAAATACATTAATATATATCATCACTTTATAAGAGAAGTCAAATTCTGCAGACTTATTTATTTTAATTACATTCTTATAAATAATATAATCATCAACAGACTTACAAAGTCACTTTTAATACTGAAATTTACTCATTTTATTAATTTTATCAACTTAATTAATTACTAACAAAGACTCTGTGATCTAGTGATAAAACAATTGAGATTTTAATATCTTAAAGATATTCATTTAAATTGAGTCAAAAATGTTTCAATATTATTTCATTAACTTTTAAAGTTGATGAGATGCTATGAGATTTTATTTTTTATCTCATCTCACTGTCATCAGAACAGTCTAAGAAAATATATTAAAATGTTATGTCTTGTTCTGTTATCTTAGTGATTTAAAGCTTTAGGAAGATTTCAGAAACATGCAGAGTTTACTAGAATAAACAGTTTGCTATGAATAAAAGTTTTTTCTTTCATTGATTGAAGGTCTTTTTATAGGGTCACATTTTCATAGAGTAGCTAGACACTTATGATTACTTGTTCATTTCACTAGCCACTCCTTCTATGTTTGACATTAGTCACTTCACGCTAAGCGCTAAGCGCTAAGCGAGTGTCAAGCCACTCCAGCCACACTAAAACCAACCTCCCCTCATCCCCAAGCCAATGACGCCCCTTTCAATAATTCCAGCCATTGCCAATTTTTTATCTGCTTATAGATTCTTTAGCTTCTTGTCAACATGGCACTCCATCTCTCTCTGAGTCCTACTCATATCACCGCAAGTGCTTCTCTGTTTGCCGGTGGAGAAACATTCCTATCACTCACGCTGTTGTATACCAGCCAAACTTACTATTCAGATCGTGATACCGATTTAGGCACACTTACTTCTGTACAACCGCGATGCGTCTCACACCAGTCTCCACTATCTTCGCGCTTTCTTCTGTCGCGTTCTTCACTCACGCTCTCCCCTTGACTCCTGTGCCACTAAGCAGACGAACGAACCCTCAGAGAAGAGCAGTACAATACTCTGTTGTACCTGTTGATGGTGGCTCCTCAGCTGGACCCGTGACTAAAACCGAGATACGAACGATTATACAGAGCTCGGACGTAACTAAAACAGTGACGGAACCACCAACCACTCTTCCTGCCACTACCGAGACTGTGACTTCGATAGTAGCCATCACCGAGTCAACCCCAACAAAGACGGTTACAGTCTCTGTCACTCAGGAGACAAGCTCAGCGAATTTGCAAGCGCTGTCGAAGACAGAGGTGGCACAGCCGGGTTCGTCATCGAGTTCGACAACATTTTCAACAGCTGGGTTGATGCCCTCGTACGTGGCGCTGTCGCAAAGTACAGCCACGTTGGCATCGACATCGAGCGCGCCGAGCACCACCTCAACCACCTTGTCGCCGCAGGTTACCTCTTCTGCTATCGATACTCGCTATCAGCCGACCCTGAGTTCGACAAACGATGATGGCCTGTATCATACAAGCTACCCTTCGTGGAACGCTTCGTCTTCCGTACTCACAACCTTCTCGTCAGCACTTGGTACAGCTCTTCCAACACTGCCGACATCAACGGGGAACACTGAACTGCCTGAGACGCCTGTTCAGCGAGTTCCATATCATCCGACCACGTCGTCATCAATACAAAGATTCCCGAAGCTTTCTTCCACTTTGATGAACCCTGCGTTGTCGACAGAGGTTCCTTCGGTCATCGTCGCTGAGAACCATTGAGAATCAGTAGTCACCAAAACTGTTCCGTCACCAGCCTGACCTGTCGCATCCTGAATCGGCAGTGAGCCTCTTTGCAGAAGCACTGCAGAACCAGGTATCAAGAAAATGCTCTTATGATGGAAACGAAACTCCTTACGAAGCTCAGAGAAAAGAATGTTTCACGAATGGATCATGTGCATATTGTATGTTCACTTTCTATGGGTGGATATTATCTCGCTGGCGTGTAATGGGCATGGACTGGACTGGGACATAGCATAAGGGTTGGCGTTACCGTTGCTTTGCGATGCTTTACAGATGTTAGAAAGTAATATACGACCATGAATTAACGAGAGTAAAACCATGCCATGCGGAGCTGTGTTTGTTGGTCAGTTACAATTGCGGTAGTCACAGCAACCCATAGTGAGGCACAATATTGAAGTTTTGGAGATTCACATCGAACGTCTCTGGAGGGAGTGCTCCCATTGCTCTCTTCTTATTCATCGGGAAGCGTTGACCCAATCCAGCATGCACTGATGATGGGGGGCACTCCTGTCTCTCGCCCATAACGTTAACCTAATATGGCGGTTCTGCAGAGTTTCGTCCGAGGTCGCTGAAAGGGAGTCCTCCCTTCTCTCTCCCATGCAACTCGGCGGCAGCATCGCCAGCGCGTATGCCGCGAAATATCTCCTGCACATTGAGACAGTTGATACTGCAGAGTGATAGTGGCTATAAACATCCGAGTTGGTCTTGTGGCCCATCAAGACTCGTCAATCTTCAGCAGATACGTTCGCGTAGAGTACGTTTGCGTATCCCCTACGCAGCGAGTATGGCGTCGCATTGTATTCAAATCCGGCCAGGCGAAAAAGGCCTATTATGTACGAGGGCTGTTTACTAGATGGGCAACCCAAGAACATATTATGCTACTCCTATACTTCGTACCTAGTGTCGCCGAGATTGGTGCGGTGCCCCAGAATTTATTAATGGAAAGATATCTTGGATGTTGCAAAGCTGTTATGTAAGCAGCCCTTGTACGAAGTACACATGAGGGCTTGCATATTGTGTCAGCTTGGGCGAACGTAGTGCTGAGACCACGCAAAAAGAGCATCAACCGGCAGATGATGATTGTTAGATGATACTCATGATCAGTGAAAGCATGTCCTATCTGACCAAGATTTGATGAAACGGCAGCTTAACGCAGCCCGCTAACAAAGCACTTCCTTCAAAGACAACATGGCCTCACCACCAGCAATTGAGGATCAAGCTCGTCTGCTTGAGGATGCGCTGGCTATGGTGCGGCAGCAGACACATCTCATGCGCAAATGCTTGGAAACGCCCGGCAAGCTTATGGATGCTTTGAAATGCAGGTATGATCGATCCGCCTGGTTCTTGTGCTATTCTGAGGAGGTCATTTTTATGTATGCTCCAGAAAGTGTTGACCAAGATCTCATGTGATAGCTCAACCCTAGTATCAGAGCTCCGCACGAGTAGCCTAGGACCGAAACAATACTACGAGCTGTATATGTCTGTCTTCGATGCTCTCCGTCACCTCTCTGTCTATCTCCGGGAGAGTCATCCTGTTAATCACCTTGCCGATCTATACGAACTCGTCCAATATGCCGGCAACATCGTCCCTCGTCTCTACCTGATGATCACTGTTGGTACCGTTTACATGGCTATCGAAGATGCGCCCGTTAAGGAGATCATGAAGGACATGATGGAGATGAGTCGGGGGGTACAACATCCGATCCGAGGGCTCTTCTTAAGATACTATCTCTCCGGCCAGGCAAGGGATTACCTACCTACAGGAACGGGGAATGGTCCAGAAGGAAATATACAGGATTCGATTAGCTTTATATTGACAAACTTTGTCGAGATGAACAAATTATGGGTTAGGCTGCAACATCAAGGGCATTCACGAGAAAAAGAACAGAGGACGAAAGAAAGGCTAGAGTTGCAATTACTTGTAGGGAGCAATCTCGTCAGATTGAGCCAGTTAGTCGACATGGAGTCATATCAATCGGTGATCCTACAGCCGTTATTAGAGCAGGTGGTGCAATGCAGGGACGTACTGGCCCAGGAGTATTTGCTTGAAGGTGTGTTTTGCTTCTCATTTTACGATGGAGATATGAATACTGACTTTTTCTCAAGTCATTACGCAAGTATTTCCAGACGAATTTCATTTGAACACGTTAGATCAGCTTCTGTCTGCAATTGCTCGACTCAACCCCCACGTCAATGTCAAGGCTATCGTCATTGGACTTATGGACCGTTTATCGGCATACGCCGCCCGAGAGTCAGAATCGGAGCCGCTTGAAACTCGAAGGAAAACCGAAGAAGAAGCTACTGTGAAGCTCCTTGAAAGGTTGCGAATCTCCAGGGAGACCAAATCACCCACGGTGAAGGTAGACCAAGCGAACGGCGAGCAGACTAACGGCACGCCAGCCGATGGTGACGAATCCGAGCCGCGTCCAACGCAAGCAGCCAACCGCAAAGCTAGTGATGTTGAGCCGGCAGCAAGCGGTGGGGACGAGGAGCTTCGGCCAACGAAAAGCAGAGGGATTCCTGAGAGTGTCAAACTATATGAGATTTTCTATGAGCAAGTCATAAACCTTGTAAATGCACAACGGCTGCCAATACAGGACACTATGGCGCTCTTGCTCTCTCTCGCTAACCTTGCACTGTAAGTACCAGCCTCCTTTATGGGATGAGAATTCCGCTGACAACAGTAGCAAGATATACCCTGAACGTCTAGGTACCATAAATATGTTGAGCCCTTCTTTGGAACTAGCTAACACATTACAGACTACGTTGATCAGATATTATCCTATGCCAACGAGAAAGTCACACAGTACGCGAACAGTGCTGACTTGCATTCGGCACCTGCACAATCGAATATCCTGAATATCCTCCTCGCACCTATCAAGGTCTACGTTTCCCTCTTCACCGCCCTCGCCCTTCCAAACTACATTCCTCTACTCAATGCCCAGACATACCTTACACGACGAGCAGTTGCTGGCGAGACTGCTCGAAGTATATTACGAAACCAAACCAAGATATTGACTATGGATAACCTCAATTGTGTACTGGAGATCCTGAAGGTTCTTATTAAAGAGGGGATGCAACAGGCTGGCGGTTATCCGGGAGTGCAGGGTCCAAGGCGAGAAACAGATGAGACAATAGAAGAGCAAGGATGGCTTGCGAGAATCGTACATCTCATACAAGGCCCCGACAACGACACTCAGTTCAAGCTTCTCCAAGCAACTAGTAAAGCTCTCGGCAACGGTAATGAACGCATCAAATTTACGACGCCTGCTCTTCTAAACTCCGCACTCAAACTTGCCCGGAAGTATAAAACAAGGGAACATTACGATGACAATTGGTCATCACAATCCTCCGCTTTGTTCAAGTTCATGCACAGCTCCATATCCGCACTTTATACTCGGGTCAATGGAGCTGCGGATCTTTGCCTCCGGCTTTTCATCGCCTGTGGTCAGGTAGCCGATCAAACTGGCCTCGAGGAAGTCTCCTACGAATTCTTCGCTCAAGCTTTCACCATATACGAAGAAGCAATCAGTGACTCGAGAGCGCAATTTCAAGCGGTCTGTGTCATTGCTGGCGCTCTTCATAGTACGAGAGGCTTTAGTAAGGAAAACTATGATACTCTCATAACAAAATGCGCCCTACATGGTAGTAAACTTTTGAAGAAGCCGGACCAGTGTCGTTCAGTCTACCTGGCCAGTCATCTATGGTGGGCTATGGAGATCCCGTCACGGGGCGAGGAGGATTCCAAGACGGTAAGTTGGACGGCACTCGACATGAGATTTGTAGAGCGATGCTGATAGCCTCTCAGTTGTACCGAGATGGCAAGCGGGTTCTTGAGTGCCTCCAACGCGCTCTTCGAGTCGCAGACGCTTGCATGGATGCCGCCGTATCAGTTGAGCTATTCGTTGAGATCCTCAATCGTTATGTGTACTACTTTGACCAGCAGAACGAAGCAGTAAGTGGTAAAGATTCTCAAACCACTCAGACCTGCTAACAAGCTCAAGGTCACGACCAAATACTTGAACGGCCTCATCGAGCTCATCCATTCAAATCTCCAAACAAATCAAGAGAGCTCCTCCATGGACAATCCAAAACGACACTTCCAGCGGACACTGGATTACATAAACTCTAGGGAGTATGAAGGCGTGGTAACGCAAGCGAAGGAGTAGTAATCATCATTTCATTGCTTCTGGTGTTGCTTGCTGTGTTGATAGATTTGTACTGCCGGGCGACACATGGTATGGATATCACTCGGCGCTACCTGGTGACTGGAGGGGTTTTCCAGCCCTAAACCTGCAGTTGGGACATTAGGTTGTATGGAAACAAGTTGTATCCCCAATCCCTGTCATGGTCCATCTAAAATCATCTCTGTATAGCTTCTCCTTCCAGAGAGAAGGGTAGAGAACTCTTGAAGCGTGCGCTACTCACAGACTCGACTTGTCCTCTGCCGCGCCTTTCCCTGTGTCCAGCTCACCCTTCTCTAGCGTTCCTATGAAGCCCACCACTCTCTTGAAAAGATCCTGTACCACCGTATCAGGGTTACCTTTAAGATTGTGCGTCGCATCCTTCACGAGCCCGGAATGTTTCTCGTCAACCACACCTCCTCCTCGCTTCACGAACCCCATCCATCTCTTGACCATGGCTTCTATATCTACAGTATCCGGAACGTACTCATCGCCTTCACTAAACAGTACACACAACGGCGTCCTCGCCGGCAACTTTCCAAACGTCTTCTGCAACTGCTCATCTTGCAAGTCGGAGCTGAACAGATCATCCTCCCCATCCTTCTCCGGACTCGCCAGGCTGAGCCATCTCCGGGCGCAAATAGGCGTGTCTAAAAAGCTGCCCGTCACGGAGAACGGCACAACTTCCTCGCCTTTCCCTTCTCTCACCATCCCCTTCGCTACCTTCACAGCCTCATCATACACTTCAGGCATCATGTCAACCATCGCTTCCCGATCGCTGACGGACGCCTGGATGATCGCCCCCGCGATCGCCGGACGGGACGCGGCGCCCGGGCCTACCAGGTAGTGTATCACGTCCTGACACCCTGTCGAGTGGCCCATCAGTACGACCTTGCCGCCGGGTTTCTGCTCCTCCAAGTACGCGATGCATTGCGCTATCTCGGCGCAGTCTTTGTCGAGCGAGGAGGTGCCCCACCCGATGTAGGAGGATGAGAGTAGGACTTCGGTCAGCGTGTAGGAAGGAGGGAGTTGTTGCGCGAGAAGAGTGGCGTAGGGGACTGTGAGCAGGCCGTCGGCGAGGCCTCCGACGAAGAGGAGGGTGTTGTTCGGAGGAGGGGCGGACGGGGAGGCGGCGGTGCGGGCGTGTTCGAAGGCGACGAGGCGGGGTGACTGTGCAGAGTTAAATTAGAATATTGGAGCGAGGAAGGGGTCTTGCGAACATAGTGATGTAGGATGCCTGGATGTGAGCTGGGTTTGAAGGCCATGTTTGTAGTGTTAGTTGTTCGATGTTGGTCCAAAGAGCCGCATTGGAGGGGCTGTGGACCCTGATCGCGGGGACCCCAGATAAGGCTTAGGCGCGTGCTAATCAAAGGTACTGAGCTCAACCTCCTGCTACCTTATTCTTTGATTGATAGCTTTGAGCAGACTTGACGTTAGAAACCTAGAGCGAAACAACCTCCTGTGAAATTGAGACGTCGCTCAACCCAATACTTCATAAAGATGAGTTCTCAACCTTCCACACCCGACTCCTCGAAGAGTCATCGGAGACTCGCACCATCAGAGGACCGCCGTCGAGGTATATTCTTTCCGTTCATACCCATTCTCAAGAACTGTCCGAGAGCAATGCTCCTTCGCACATGTATCTAGTAAGGACAACGCTAACTGCTCTTGTAGCTGCCATGCCACGACGTGTGACGAAAGGACCGTTGGAAGGTGATGAGTACGTAGGCAATCGCGTAGCCAGTCCCGAGCACGATGCTGAGGTTGCAGTCTGCTAGCTGCAGCACCACCCCTCCGCACCAGTCGGCCGCAGACACCCACTCCGTTATCACCCTCGAATCCGCATCATCAGTTCCCGGAGCCCGCGGCGGCAAGCCTTGACCCTTCAATGAAAGACTTTTCCTACCTACTTAGGCCAGAGAATTATCATCCTCTGACACAATTGGTCTTTATACGCCCAATCTTTGTCTGGAGTACTAGTGCGCTGATGCGGCGACAATAGGAAATACCCCCAGCGTTCCGCACCTCTTCCCACCAACCACCCCCTGAAATTCCTCTATCCGAACTTCTCTCCAAGGGCCACTTCCGCACGGCCGCTATAGCCGCAGCAATTCTCCTGACCACCGCCGTCCCTCCTACCGACCATGTCCAGATCTTCTCTCTCCTTTACATTCGCCTCGTAACGCTCACGCTCATCAACGCGACCCTTCTCGCCGCGCAAGAAGTCAAAATACTCGAAGATCTCAATTCTGTCTTCTATTATGATCCAATCACCAACGAACACCTGGTCCCATGGCGTCTACGGGTCCTTGCGGTCAGGCTACAAGGCATCGGATTTGCAGATTGGAGAAGAGGGGTGATGGGCTATTACGAATTAGCTCGGGAGGCACGGCTCAAGGTGCGAAAGACGGATGGAGAAGAGAGGGCGATGTGGACGACTCGGTTGCAGGATCTAGGTATCAGGGTCGGAAATGCCTTGGTGGAGATGGGCGACCTGGAGGGAGCTGCGAGGCATTTGAAAACCCTACAGGTATCGAGTGGGGAGGAGGGAGAGGATACGACCAAGTTTGCTAGGCTTGCCTTGCTGTATCTTCGAATCGGCGACGTAGATGCTGCGAGAGAGTACGTGGAGTTTACCCAGAACACAGAAGGGCAAACGACGTCCAGCAGTGTTCTCCGCCCTCTACTCAGCATGGCAGAGGGACGATATGACAGCGCTGTGGGCCAATGGAAGGACCTGTGTGACCACTCATCCGAGCAGGAAAGCGCAATGATCACGCAAAATCTCGCAGTCTGCCTACTCTACACCGGCCGCATTGACGAGGTACACGTCTCTCTCAAATGCTAACGCTTTTTGGGCTGTAGCTAATCTCCACCCCAGGCGCGCAAACTCTTAGAATCCCTGATTGACCAAGGCTACTCCTTCCATACCCTAACCTTCAATCTCTCTACAATCTACGAGCTCTGTACCGAAAAGTCGAGGGCCCTCAAGCTTGAGCTGACGGATAAGGTGGCGGCACAGCCGGAGAAAGAGCTTGGGTGGGAGAAGGCGAATGTGGATTTCAAGCTCTGAGAGGACTCATCACTTTCCCAAAATTTCAGGGAGGGGACATGTATGAGGAAAGACGATACACTCAATTTCAAATCACTGTAGATTGTCCAACCGCTCCTCTTGTTTCTCCGTAGGAATTACCCCAACCGTGCGGTGCTCTGTAAAGGGTGTATGAAACTGGCTTCAAAAGCCAGCAGCATTCTCAACGTTGAGAAAAGCGTAAGGTTAAGCTTTATTGTTTATGTACATCTGCACAAGCTCAACAAACACGGCCATACTGGTTACTTATAGCTGTAAGCCCGTTCAACTTGCTCCTCCACGGCTCTTCGTCAAACCAATAGATTCCGCCTCACACGCAGTTCCCATGAAACCTAGCCACCTTGAAACACTGCCACTAGCCTGTGGGCAGCGTCCATCCCGGCCATCTTGTCTCTTGCCCGACTCCCAAATACTGCGAACACACTAGTCATCTCGAGTCCGACATACCATCCCATCCGCCTCCGCGCAAAGCGTCCTCCCCTCAACATCACCAACACACCCTCAACCACTCTCCCCCCCTCACCGCGCCCACCCCTCGTTCCACCCCCCTCTCGCCGGCCCCTCCGTCTGAATCCTCGCATACTCAACCGGCACCCCCCTCCAAACGCCCTTCTTGCCCATCGCGACACGAAACAACCTTCCCCCATCCCCGACCCCTATTCTCAACTCCTCGCACGCGCTCCGCATACTATTATACATCCTCTCCAATTCGCGTTCCTGTGCCGTCAGCTGCTGCCGGCGGTGCAGCTGGTACGCCCGGTGGATGGTCCAGTGGCGCAGAGAGCGCAGGCGCGAGAGACGTAGAGGGCGAGGTGTGAGCGGGTGCGTGAGGT
>JAABUJ010003255.1_pt1 | contig 18509 bp, 22 predicted proteins | sample 5559131 | NCBI WGS metagenome assembly JAABUJ01 (sample SAMN10711875, study PRJNA513366) | rock metagenome | isolation source: Antarctica rocks | place: Antarctica: Victoria Land, Mt New Zealand nord | collected 2016-01-07 | reverse complement strand
AACCACGTTTGCTCCCGGATGCCCCTGTCCCGGACGGTCGCACCGTACTCACCAGCCCAGACGCCCAAAGCATCGAGGCGGTCGGGGGTCACAGGCAGCATCTGACCGTTTCATACGGGATACCAACCCGATCGAGAGCAGCTTCGCCACCGTCCGCCTCCGCACCCGGGTGACGAAGGGCGCGGGATCCAAGACGGCGGCGCTGGCGATGGCCTACAAGCTGCTGGAGTCAGCGCAGGAGCGCTGGCGACGGTTCAACGGCCACGAGCTCGTCGCTGACGTACTCGACGGCGTGGAAGTTCAAGGACGGCATCAAGGTCACCGAAGACGACAACCACGACGATGGACTGACAGACGAGAGGGTCGCCGCCTGATCATCTTCATTGCCCAATCCACAAGCCTTGACAATGGCTCGATGATTGGGCGCCCCAAACCCGGTTGGCCTCAGCGCGTGCTCTCAGCTCAGCGTGTAGACCAGAGAGACTTGGGCGTAGAGCGTGCAGGTCGACGCCGTGCACGCCTTGGCCTTGTGACGCCGGGGCTTCTTCTTTCGGGCCGGCTTTCGGGGACTGCTGGTGGGAGTGGCCCCAGCGGAGGCCACGGCACTGGCAGGAAGGGCCTGGCCGAACGAACCATCGCCGAAGTCGGGCTGGACCCGTTGTAGTCCCCGTCCCCGCAGTCGATGTAGCCTCCTCCTTCACTCACGGACTGCACCGGGCCCAGCCCACCGCCCACCCGGCCCGCGAGGAAGGCCGCCTTGCTCTGCCCGTCGGAGACGGCCGCGACCAGACCCTGACGGTAGGCGGAGTTAGCGGCGTCTCCATCGGCGGCCGAGGAGATCGCCGCGCTGGCGGAGCCCTGCACGGCCACCGTACGCGGAGGGCCCGAGACAGGGGACTGGGCGGTCGCCGTACCGAGTACGCTGGCGGCAATCAGACCGGCTGCGGTAGCCGTCGAGATCACACCTAAGCGACGCATCCTCGCCCGCGACTACCACTCGATCACGCAGGAGGCTCTGGACCCCTCCCCCGCCCACCCATGCTGCTCGTATCGCTCCTCACAAGCGGCAGCGTCCCGCGGCGCTGCCGCGTGGACGTGTCCGCTGGGGTAGACCTCTCCGAATCAGGAACGCCGGACCCCGGACGGCGTGGGCTACGGCGCTGCTACTACCGCTGAGCGTGGCTGACCGCGGTCGTGCCACGTTACCGTGGAACGGGTGAGATGGAGGGCGGTCAGGTCGCCGGATTTGCCTTGATCGAGGATGTGCGTACCGTGGGCGTCGTCGAGGCCCAGCTTGGCGACGATGTGGCCTGTGTCATCAGCCATAGTCGCGATCCAGGCGACATCGCCGATCGCGTCCAGGGTGAGCGCCATGACGGCGCATCGTCCGCGGCACAGGGCAAAGGTCAGCGGTGACGGACGGTGGAGCCCGGTTCTGAGATCAAGGACCTCGATGGTTTCGGATCCGTCGCCGTAGTGGCTGAAGAAGCTGTCAGCTACGAAGGCGACCGATGAGCCGCTAGCTCGAAACTTAGCGAGCGTGTCAAGCGGCTGATAGGAGTCACCGCGGGTGCTCCACAGCACCCGCGGCGTTCCTCGGCTCCCGAGACACGCTAGCCACACCTGACCGTTGATGTCCGCGATGGAGGAGAAGCTCCGCGTCGCCACGACCGTCCTGTGACCCCGGAGCAAGATGCTTGCCCTCGGTCCAAAGCCGCAGCGAGATTGCCTCGCGCGGATGACTGGCCGCCAGTCGATCTCATCAGCGCTGACACCGGGTATGACTCGTGCTCGATCCCCGTGGATGCTGATCGTCAGCACCTGGCCCGGGGCCCCGCCATTGCGGCGCACGAACGCGATGAGACGGCCATCCGGGGACCACGCCGGGTCGCCAGCGTCGCGCACGAGCAGCCGGCTGCCGCGACCGTCTTCAGCGACGATATAGATGTCGTTTCGGCGGACGAACGCGAGCTGGCTGCCATCGGGAGACCAGCTGGGCTGCGCGCCACCGCTATTCGTCAGGCGGCGAACCCGTCTGCTTCCGAGGTGGAGCAGGAATAGGTTTCTCTGCGCCCGACCCTTCGCGCGGGCGAACGCGAGTACCCCACGCGAGGAGACGGCCGCGTCGTCGGTCCTGGCGATGGTAGACAGCAGCAACGGTCCGGCTAGTCCGTCGTCACCATCGAGCGTCGCCCCATACATGTACGGGGAGTCGTTGATCAGATGCCGTCCATCAGCAGTCCAAGCAGGACGGTAGAGCGTTCCGAGATCCCCCCGGGGTTGGCTTGCCTCCAGCAGCCCACACACAAAGCAGGATCCCTCTCCGTAGACCACGTCTGCATAGACAAACCCACTGCCCCACGTCGTTCCCCACAGGGACGACGCGAAAGCAACCCTCCGTCCATCGGGCGACCACGTTGGCGAGCTCGCCTGCGCACACGCAGGCACCTGCGGGCACAACAAACGCAAGCCCGCCCCGTTTGGCCTCACGACCTCAAGGCCATGGCAGCCGGACACCGGCGTCTTGCACGCCGCGGCCAGCACCAGCTCGCCGTTACCCCCCGGGAACGCCGCCCGAGCCGGGCCGGGAGCAATCAACAATGCGAGCACGCCCAGTCCGGCTAACCACCAGCGAGGGGCTCGGCGGCGATCACCCGCCGGAGGCTTTCTTCCGTACACGACCATCACCACATTAGCGCGGCCATCGAGGGAGTCCACCTACCTTCGCATCCCCCACCGAGAATCGCTCCCGGGGGGGCGTAGGAGGTCCACCCGCCGGTCTCCCATGCGCTGCCTAGCCATTCGGCGAGACTGGGAGGAGCGAGGGCCGACCGGTCGAGCTCGACCCCTCATCGACCAGACAACACCGCATTTCGCGAAGGCCGGGCCGTCGGGTACCGCGGCGATCCACACCCGCCCGCTTACATGCGCAGGGACGGGAGCGCCGAGCGCGTAGAGAAGCTCAACGCGATCGACTCCGGGCGCGAGGGGCGCGCGGAGGATCCCCCCGATGATCCAGATGACTTGGTCGGCGTCCGGGTGATTGCGCCAGACCTCAACATCCTCAGAGAGTGACCATGCCCACGGCCGGGGGGCGCCGGTCTCCTCGACCCGGACTGCTTGGGTAGCTGATGTGAGCGACAGAAGAAGTTCGTTAGGGCCCAGCGACATCCGGATCAGCGTGACATCGCCCTTGCCTCCGCTGCTGTCTTCTCATTCACCGACAGAACCCTAGCGATGCGCGCGAACGAAGCCCCACACCGAAAGGGCGGGTTTCACCCAGTGACCCCGAGGGGCTGCTGTCGGCCACGATGGTGCTTCCGCGACGTCTGGACGCGCGTAAATTCCGATCAGTACTCGGCTCGTAAGTCGACGATCACCTGGGCATGTGTGGCGATGTCTGGATCCTTGTCTTGAGTCATCTGTCCGATGAGCTCATCGTCGCTTTGCTGGCCGAGGTTGTCGAGTGCGTCCAGGGCCCAGAATCGGACTACTGGGTCGGCGTCGCTGAGCCCCGTGAGTAGCCAGGGGCGCGCCGCCACGTCGAAGACCCGCTGGCGGTAGCGTAGTACCGCGCCGCGAACATAGGGTGACGGATGCGTCGCGTGGCTAGCTACGACGTCTACGTCTTGGCTGGAGCCGAGGGAGGCCAGCCCGTCGATCGCCTCCTGGACAACCAGCTCGTCAGGATGGCCGAGCTGGCCGAGTAGCAGCGGCCGATGTTCGATGTCTGTCGCCCCTTGCCAAGACAGACCGAACAGCGCTCCCACCAGACGAGCGGGCGGTTGGTCTGACCCCGCGCGACCGCGAAGAAACGCCGCGCCGGCGTGGGGGTCTTGCTCCCGCAGCAACATGGCGACCTCCTGGTAGAAGACGTGCGGCGAATTCTCGACCAGATCTTCGAGCGGCGGACCGTCGAATCGCACGACCAGCTCGTCATAGCCGAGATCGTCTAGCTCCTTAAGGAAGCTCACGAACCTAGGGTCCCACGTATCGGCATCCCGGCCTCGCTGATGCTCGGAGGGGCGCTCACCGGCGGCGCTGCTACTTGACCTCCTCGCTCAAGGGCGCCGACGTCTTCGTGCCGATCCTGGCGTGACTGCCTGAGTTCGGTCCGTGCCTTGTGAGCTTGAGCGTGAGGACGGGCGCCTGAAGCGGATCCTGGCTGGGCAGGCGCTGGATATCGACGCGTTGGAGAAGATATCCCGGGAAGACTGGCAGGCGCGGTCCGCGTGAGACGGTCGCGATGCTCTGCGACCGTCTCGGCGTCAGTGAGCGCCAGGCAATGCCGGTAGGCCCCTCCGGCACGCGTCCCGTTCCCCCAGGTGCGAACATGCTCGCGGATCGTGCCCGTGGAGCGCTTCTTAGATCTTCTCGCCGACGAGATCGAGCGAGCCGCTGCCGCGGCCGTCGCTGAGTGCGAGGTGCGCAACCCGTTTGTCGTCGAGCTGCGGGTGCGCGATTATCAGCTACCGCCGTTCGTGCGGGTCGGCGGGGCGGGCTTTGGAGAGCGGGTGCTGCCGCTCAGTCGTTCGTCGAAATCGGCGGTCGACGGGATCCTCGAGGCGGGTTTGCCCGATGCAGCGACGCTCGAGCTGCGCGACCGGATGAGCCCCGAAGCGCTGGCCGCCTGCGAACGGCTCAACCAGGAGCGCGCCCAGCCGGGTCGCCCGGAACCGTGCGGGCCGCTGGAGTGGGAGCTGGCAAGGAGGCTCAGCGCCCGGGCCTGGCCGGGCGCCGCCGATCCGTTTCTGGTTCTGGTCAACAACCTCGGCTACGGGATGGTCGATCCGTACAAGCTCGCGGCGGTCATCGTGGGCGGAAACCAAGTCGCGGAGTTTCACTCTTGGGTGGTCGCGCGAGTGGAGGCGCTGTACGCGCGGACGGCGCTTCCCCTCGCTGCCCGGCGGGAACCCGACGCCCTCGAGGCACTGCTTGCCGAGCGCGGGCTGGGACGCCACGCCCAACGCCTTGCCCACGAGGTTGCGCAGCTCGGCTTGCGCCTCCAGCCCGAGCCGTTTTCCAAAATACAGAGCCGCCTCGGCGGCCCACCGCTCCTGCCACCGGGTGGCGCCTGGCCACGGACCGCAAGCGGAGCGCCGCTCACCTTCCTGGCCGGCATCGATCTTGCGGAGCTTGCCGAGCGCGACGGACTGCCGGACGCCGGTTGGCTGCTCTTCTTCAGTGAGGTGGAAAACGACGCGGTCGTCGAGGGCTTGATGAACGGCCCGGAGGCAAACGCCCTCGGAGCGAGCGCGCGGCTCATCTACGTGCCCCCTGACGTCGAACCGGTCGAGGTCGAAACCCCGGAGGATGTCGAGTATGTCCTCGCCCAACGCTGGGTCGTCGGCGTCCCGCGGCTGACCCTCCCCGACGACTACGGGGTAGCTGAGCGACTCGGCCTCCGTGGCGACGAAGAGGACGCCTACGACCAAGTCGCCGCGCGCCTGCGCTGGGAGGAGGGCTGGTCGCCTGAGGTGGTCGACCACTGGGTGCTCGGCGCATGCACCAACGTCCAGTTCCACCCCACCGACCCCGATACGGTTCTCCTCCTGCACCTCTCAGACGACGAGTCGCTGGGCTTCAACTTCCTCTCGGCGGGAAACATCCAATTCCGCATCTCGCGCGTTGCGCTCGCGGCTCGGGACTGGAGCGCCGCAACCGCGCAAGCCGACTCGACCTGACCATTCGCCGCCGCGGTACGTACGGGAGCTCACCCGACCGCACTGTCGTGCCCGCTCCCGATCCTCGATCAAAGCAGCAGCGGTAGGCTCGTCGGCGCTTGGTCGTCGTCGGCGCTTGGTCGGAGACCTCCGATCCATGCCTCCCCCTCCATCGACTCCACGATTCGGTCGATCTGCGATGGGGTGGCGTGACCCCCTGAGTTCGGTCCGTGTTGTGGTCACGCCGCCGGGGTGCCACCAGGGGAGCCCACTCTCCTTGCAGCTGCAGCTCGACCGTCCACTCGCCGGCCGGGCCGTGCTCCGGTTCCCGCCCTCGGCCCCGAGCGCCGGACTGTTCAAGGTCACGACGGGCAGTTGGGGCGAGGCTAGCGATCTACCGAGTAGCCGCGCACTGGCCCTGTACTTCAGTCACAGCTCCGGCTGTGGTCTGTTCGGGGGAGCCACGGTGAAAGAGACTCTGCGCGAGATTCGGATCACGCTCACGGTCGGCAATCTCGGATCGAACGGTATCTGCCTCGCCGATCTCCGGCAAGACGCAGCTGTCGTCCAGCTCGCCGCGCCGGTCGGGCAGCGCACGGTGGTCGACGACTTCCATGCGGCACTCGGCCGCGTTAGCGGAAAGATGCGGCTGTGCTGCAGCACGATCGCCGTCGGCGGGGGCTTCCCACCCGCGCGCGAAGTGCCACGACGCGTCCAGCTGCTCGAGGCGAGCGGGAACACAGCCGCCGTTCAAGTCGTCAAGCCGGGACGCCGGTTCAGGCTGACGGCGCCCGTCGGCCGCTACACCCTCACGTCCACCGGATGCTTTCCACAGCCGGTCACCGTGACGCGAAAGCGCTCGGCGAGGGTCACGGTAATGTGCCCCATCGCTTGAGTTTGGCGGATCCAAATAGTGTCCTCTTGCAGGAGCTTTCTATGGGCCGTGAAGGAATCGAACCTTCAACCTTGGGCTTAAGAGTCGCTCAGATGCAGGCCTTCTTGGCTCTACCAAGCCACGATGGGTGACGTTAGATGCGCTGAGATCACCTCAGATTTGGGGAGTTCGGGACATGGTTCGGGACACGAAACCCCGCCAGGGCGGATTGGTGGGCAGCCTTCGGGATCCCTTCGGTCCTACTCGGGGTGGCCGCGTCCGCCTCACCCCGAAGTCGGACAATCTTGCTGTATGGCGACTCTCGCCCGGGCGCCCCGGACCGACGAAACTGCAAGCTTCCCCTTGGCGATCATTCATCTACCAGATGGCTGAGACTTGTTGGTGGGCGTGCCTTGAGTTCGGGTCCCCTGCGTGCCGCCGCGTTTCCCGTCATCCTTGCCAGACAATGGCGCGTGCCGATCTGCTGATCCACCTCGTTCAGGCCGCAAAGGCCGGCGCCGACGATGAGTTGCGCCGGATCGTCGAGGCCGTGATAGCCGAGGAGGAGGCGAAGCATCACCACCTGCTCGCTGATCGGCGCGATGAGCATCACCGCGGGCCGCGTGTCGCACTTCCTCGGCCTGGAGGGACCGTGCATGGCGTTGGACACCGCCTGCTCAGGGTCGCTGGTCGCGCTGCACCTCGCTCGCCAGAGCGTTCTGGCGAGCGAGTGCGAGACCGCCATCGTGGCCCGCGTCGGAACCATCCTGCATCCCGGCATCCACGTAGCCTTCTCCAAGGTCGGGCTCATGTCGCGCATCGGCCGCTGCATGACCTTCGACGAGCGCGCTGACGGCTACATCAGGGGCGAGGCGTCGCTGCCGTCGTGCGACGCGAGTCGCTCGCCCAGCAGCGAGGCGATCGAATGATGGCCAGGCTTCTCAGCACGGCGGTCAACCAGGACGGCCGCACGCCAGCGCTCACCGCCCCCAACGGCGCCACACAGGAGCGCGTCATCCGCATGGCCCTGGCGCGGACCGGCGTCCAGCCCGAAGACGTGGACTACGTCGAGGCTCACGGCACCGGGAAGCCGGTCGGCGACCCGATCGAGATGGCGGCGCTCGCGAACGTCTACGGGCCGGGCCGCCGCTCGGACCGGCCGCTGCGCGTCGGCTCGGCGAAGTCCAACTTCGGCCACATAGAGGCCGGCGCGGGCTTGCTGGGCGTCGTTAAGGCCGCCCTCTCCCTCGAGCGCGGCGTCATCTTCCCGAGCCTGCACTTCAAACGCATTAACTCCCGGATCGACCTCGGGCACGCGCCCGTCGAGGTGCCGACGGCACCGATCGAATGGTCGCCACGGGACGACCGTCCGCGCTACGCCGGAGTCAACTCCTTCGGCTACAGCGGCACCAACGCCCACGCAGTGCTCGGCGAGGCGGGGACCCGGAGGCGCAGGCGCCGGTGTCCAAGCCCGCGTGGCCGCTGCTGCTGTCGGCCAAGACGTCGGAAGAGCTGCGGAGCTCCGCCATGCGCTGGGCCGATCACCTCAATGGGCTCCCGGCCGAGGGCCCGCGAGGGCGACTTCGAGGGACGGATCGCGCACGGCTTGCTCGTGGTCTCCTACGCCCTCGTTCGTCGGTCGGTCCGAGGGGTTCCCTGGCTCGCTCCGCCAGAAGACCATCGAGATTGTCGACGACCTCTGCCAGTCGTCTCCGTGCCGCGCCGGGACTCCTCGTCGGGAAGGCCTCCATCTGTCAACGCATCAGTCGCTGTCTCATCCCCGATGACCGTTGAGCACTCTGTGTGCGGCAGCCACGACGCGGCTCTTCAGAGCAGATCCGTCAGGACGGTGATGTCGAGGGGCCGGTCGACATCGAGGAACGCGAGGCGGTCGCGGACCTGGCCATGTAGCCGTCTAGTCGGGGACGAGGCCAAAGTGATGTCGTGAAAGTCGAGGGCTTGAGCGGCTGCGGCGAGTTCGGCGGCGACGACGAGCCGTGCTAGTTGGACGCCCATTAGCACCTGACGAGCTGCGAGCGCGGCCATTGAGACGTGGTCTTCCATCACGTCGACCGGAATCGACTCGCGCGATGCCGGCTGGGTGCGCAGGCGGCACTCAGATACCAGGGCAGCGGCCAAACTCGGGACCATGAGCATCCCCATCCGCTCCGCTGGGGCGGTGCTGAGCTTGGGTGGCGTCCCGGAGCCGGGAAGGTCGCCGACGACGAGGTGCTGAGTCCTACGCTGGGAGAGGGTTGCGAGCTCGGAGATTGCGAGTGACAGCGCGTCGAGGGGCAAGGCGAGCGGCTCACCGTGGAAATTGCCGCCGGACAGAATCTGGTTATCGAGCACGACTGGGTTGTCGGTTACCGACGCGAGCTCTATGTCGAGCGTGCGCTCGACAACGTGTAATGCGTCGCGGATCGCGCCGTGGACTTGGGGTAGACAGCGCACGGAGAAGGGGTCGTGGGGCCGCTGGCTGCAGCCGACGAGTTTGCTGCCGGCAAGAACTTCACGGAGATGGGCGGCGGCCGTGATCGCTCCGGGATGGGGACGCAACGCGACGAGCCGCTCGTCAAATGCCTCGGGATGGCCGAGCAGTGCTTGGAGCGTCATCGCCGCCACCTCCTCAGTGCGGTCCACGATTAATCGTACTTCCCGGCTGGCGTGGATCGCGAGCGCGGTGGAAAAGGCCGTGTTGTTCAGGATCGATCCGTCCTTGGGCCCGAGCGGGAGGACTCGCGTCGCGCCCGCGTGCCTGGATTCACGGTCTGGCGTTTCGTCCAGCAGTGTGAGGGCTAGGTGCGCCGCCGGAATCAGGTCGGAGGCGGACTGTGATCCCTGAGCGGGCACGACGGGACGGACTCGGTCGGCCAGGAGACGCACGAGCGCCTCCACGACCTCGCGCCGCAGACCGGGTGGGCCCTGCGCGGCGGCGCTGGCTATGAGCAGGATCATGCCGCGAGTGACGGCGTCGGGGACTTGCTCGCCGACACCGATGGCGTGGGAGCGTACAGTGTTCTCCTGCATGCGGCCCAACGCCCCAAGCGGAATAGCGACTGTCGCTTCGGCACCGTAGCCCGTGGTCACCGAATAGATTGCAGTTCCCTCCGCTATGAGGTCGTCGAGCACCTTGCGATGCGCGTCCACCGCGCCGTGGTCAGCCACGACGACTTCGGCGTCGCCGTACACCACCGCCTCGTAGTCCGCACGGCTTAAGCGCCGGGGGCCTAGCAGTACGCGGCTGATGGGGATCTCCTCCGGCGCGAGGACGGGAGCCGGACATCGTAAGGGACCCTAGCTACACGGACCGCGCGCACCGCAGGCGCAAGTTCGGGCAACGAGACCGCCGCCGTTAGCGGCCGGGCTTCGCGCCTATGTCCACCCCGAGAACGCCCCGGGCGCTGGCCACGGTCGCGCGCAGCGATCGGTGGGTGGGACTGAAGAAGGCGCCCGACGGGATGCCGCCGCGATTCCGGCGCACGGTCGGCGCCGACCGTCGCCGGCTGTCGGGTTCGGCGCCCGGCATGACATCTGGAGATTACGTAGTCCTGCACGCCGGATCTCGGCCTATGTCTCGGAAATCGCCCACCCTGGTGGCGCCGCAGCCTCGCCCCGCTCTCGTGCGGTCGCGGTAGAAGCTCAGGCGGTAGAAGCGGACCATGCGATGCCTATTGTTTGGTGGTCAGGAGATGCGGGACTGGGGCGCTCATGTAGACGCGTTGAGTCGCGCTTGCCGAAATCGTCTGGAGTAGTCATCGCAGCTGGCCCGTTCGTGAGCCTCCGGCTTGCGGTCGGCGGCGGACACACAAGTGGAAGTGCCCCGGCAGCAGCCAGGATTGGGCCCATTCCAAGGCTCGGCCCTCGAACGAGAAGGTCAGCGCATCGACGTATAGCGCGACGGTGCCGACGGGCACTTCGAGGCGGTCGGCCACCTCGCGATTGAGCGCTACGGGCAGCAGGTCTGCATCCTCATACGCCACGCCGAGCTCGCGATGTATAAGAAGGATGTCGAGGATTGAACCCCTATATTCTGCGCGTAACGTGGCGGCGTCCAAGACATCTCCGGGGACCCTGTCGACAAACCAGGCGACCGCCATGCCGTCTACCGTCTTCACGCGCTCGGCGCGCACCATCGGGGTTCGCACGGCACGGCCGAGGCGTTGGGCGGTGACTGGATCTGCGGGTTCCTCGGACCAAGCCACCTGGGCGTTCGCGATGACGTGACCGGCCTCGCGGCCAAAGGTTTCAAGCGACACGAGGCGGTCAAACCCGTGGGTGACCGTGCCGGATATGGGCAGCACGGTGGCCCCGACGCCATTACGGATTCTTACCATCCCGGCTTCCTGCAGGCTTCGTAGACTGGCGCGGACGGTGACGTGTGACACCCCGTACCGCGTGGCCAGGCGCCCTTCGGGCGGGAGTAAGTCGCCGACCGGGACCTCGCCACTGAGGATGAGCTCATCGGCTATGCGGTCGCGCACGTCGTCTGCGAGCGGCGCCCGCGGCCGGCCCCGCGTACTCACTGGCGCACCGTCGTGACCACGCACCGACATGTTGGCGAGCCATCCCTTGACCCGTGACGGCCGTCGTCGCACGGTTGGTGACCGCTCAGAGGCGTCAGCGCATGGCCGGCACCGGCCGCGCGGCGACAAACCGCTATGCGCAAGCGCCCTCGGTGGGAGGTCGCGGCCGTCCGCCGGTGGCGACAGACCGGTCCGACGGGAGACCGGTCGTGTCGGAGTTCGCGCCGGATTGCTCCAGCGGGTCCCGCAACGAGGCATACCGTCCATCCGAAGTGACGCCCTCGGCTCAGGGCGGCCTCAGCCGCGACCCCTGTAAGCGCCCGCGCCACGTGTCGCGGTATCACCGGCTCCTCGGACCCCATGCCAGCTCACTGGCGATCGCGGCAAATCCGCGCGCGCCGGCGCGGAGGGAGTCGAGAGTCACGTACTCGTCGACCTGGTGCGCGAGGCGCTCCTCTCCGACTCCGAACCCGATCGTCGGAATTCCCGCGACTCCCGAGAGGTATGAGCCGTTGGTACAGAACGCGTAGTGCGTGGGTTCGGGGTCCAGTCCGGCGCTGGCCAGGGCGCTGCCCGCTCGCTGGGCGAGTGCGGATGTCTGGTCGGTCCACCAGGCTGGCTTGAACTCCTCTTGTGAGAACTGATGTCCGGTCCACGTGACGAAGTCCGCGCGCGCTAGCCCGACGCTGACGCTGGGCGGCTCGGTCCAGTCGGCGACCGCCTGGACGGCAGCCTCGGCTATCGTCGCTAGGAGCGCGCCCGCCGTCTCACCGGGCAGGAAGCGACAGTCAAGCCGCGCGGTCGCCTCCTCCGGCACCGTCGAGACGGATGGGTAGGGGAGCGACTTGATGTCGATGCAAGTTATGTCTCTCCGGCCGAGGCGCTGGTGCACAGGGTGCCGCAGATTGCGGACCTGGACGATGATCGCGGCCAGCGCCTCAGCGGCGTTGATGCCCTGCCGGGCGTGTCCGGCATGACACGCGCGTCCGGTGACCGTTACAACGATCTTGGCCCGGCCGCGCTGTCCAATACATAGGCGAGTGTCGGTCGGCTCTGACGTAACGGCACACACAGGATCGAATGTGTTCACCACTGACGCAAGTGCGGCACCCTCGACATCCTCCTCGTTCACGCTTGCCACAAGCGCGACGCGACCCGACAGCTGCCCGAGCGCCGAGCGTGCTGCCGCGAGGCCATACGCTGCAGCGGCAATCGAAGCCTTCTGATCACAGATCCCCAGCCCGTAAAGTCGCCCGCCGACAATTGCGCCACCAAAAGGGTCCATTGTCCAACTCGATCGAGAGTGCAACGGGATAGAGTCGATGTGCCCGTCGATCAACACGGTGGGCCCGGCCTCTGTCCCAATCACCCCCACGCAGTTGCCGACGCTGTCGATCGACACTTCGTCAAAGTTCAGCCGGCGCAGTTCCGCGGCGGTGGCCTCAACAGCGTCCCGCTCGCTGCCAGACACACTCGGGATGGTAGCCAAGCGCGTTGCGAACGCCACCAAGCCTGCATCGTCAACGGTCCATGACATGTCAATTCTCGTCTCTCAGGCGCGGCGCGCCGACCGCTGGACCGATTCGTGGTTGCGATACGGGTCCCCTGGCAGCGGTGGCGCACCGTTCGGTCATGTCGAGGGTGCCGTTCACGGGGCCGGATTTACCGAATCCCTCTCTGCCAGGGTGAGGTGAGACAGATTCTTCTGGAAACTGAGCCTTGAGGGCGAGAACGGAGCTGTAGCGATGTTGGAGCCCAAGGAGATGATGGGAATGGTGTCGGGCGGGGTGTCCTTCGCGGAGGGAGCCGTAGGCGACCGGAGGGAAGGTCTCGCCGCGCGCGTCTCGGCGGGGACCACCGCTCGGCCCCACCCGGAAGCCTCGCCACCGGCCCCCGAACTCGCTGAGCGGCCGACTCGCCGGCGATTTAGCGCGGAGTACAAGCTGCGGATGTTGCGCGCGGCGGATTCGGCGTCGCGTCCTGGGGAGATCGAGGCGATGCTGCGCCGCGAGGGCCTGTATTCCTCGCACCTGACGGCGTGGGGTAAGCAGCGCGACGCTGGCGCGCTCGTCGGTCTGGCGCCGCGCCAGCGCGGGCCGAAGGGTCCGAGCGTCGAGCAGGTCGAGCTCGCCGCGTTGCGACGGCGTCTTGAGCGTGCTGAGGCTGATCTCCAGGCGGCTCGCCGGGTTATCGAGGTGCAGGGAAACGTCTCTGCCCTCTTGGAGGAACTGATGGCCCCCAAGAGCGCGACCGAGCCCGACGCGCAGCGGCCCAAGCGATGATCGAGCAGGCGGTCGGCGAGATCGAGCCGCTCGTGGGGACCGCGCCGGCGTGCCGAGTGCTCGGCGCCAGCCGGGCGTCGCTGTATCGCTGGCGCTCGCCGACGCCCGTCGCGGTGGGGCCGCCGCGGCCGGTGCCACCAAGGACGCTTTCCCTGGCCGAGCGCAGCGCCGTGCTCGAGCAGCTGCATGGGGAGCGCTTCGTTGACTGCTCACCCGCGCAGGTCTACGCCACGCTGCTCGACGAGGGGACCTATCTCGCGTCGCAGCACACGATGTACCGGCTGCTGGCCGCCGGCGGAGAGGTACGCGAGCGGCGCGACCAGCTGACCCACCCACCCTATGCTCGACCGCAGCTTCTCGCCGCCCGGCCCAACGAGGTCTGGTCGTGGGATGTGACGAAGCTGCTCGGCCCGACGACCTGGACGTACTTCTACCTGGTCGTGATCCTCGACATCTACAGTCGCTACGTCGTCGGCTGGACCGTCCAGCATCAAGAGACCGCGGCCCTCGCCGAGCGGCTGATCGCCGAAGCGCTCGCCAAGCAACAGATCGGTCGCGACCAGCTGACGATCCACGCCGACCGCGGCAGCGCGATGCGCTCCAAGCCCGTCGCCTTTCTCCTCGCCGACCTTGGCGTGACCAAGACGCACAGCCGGCCCTACACCTAGACCGACAAGCCCTACTCCGAGGCGGAGTTGAAGACGCTCAAATACCGGCCCGGGTTCCCCGCCCGGCTCGACTCGATCCTCCACGCCCGCGCGTTCTGTCGCCAGTGCTTCCCCTGCTACAACGAGGGCCGCCGTCACTCCGTGATCGCCCTGATGACCCCAGCCACCGTCCACCACGGCCTCGCCCAACAGACCCACGCCGCCCGCAGCGACGTCCTCAACGCCGCCTACGTCGCCACCTCGGAGCGGTTCGTCCGCTGGCCACCCCGACCACCCGCGCTGCCTACCGGCGCCTGGATCAACAAGCCCGGAACCGAGGAGGTCACTCACTAAATTCGTGCCCGAGCTGTCTCGCCGAGCTTGACAGGCTCCGAACGAGCACCACGGAGATGTCGAGACAGGAACCGTCTGACCCGCTCGTTGCTACTCTCGAGCACCTGCGCGGTACTTCCAGATTCAATCAGTCGACCCTCGTCCATCACGAAGAGTTCGTCGGCTACCGCCACTGCGAACGACATCTCGTGGGTCACGAGAACTAGTGACATACCGCCTCTCGCCAACCCGACCACTACGTCTTCAACTTCGCCGACCAGCTCGGGATCGAGTGCCGAGGTGACCTCATCGAGAAGCAGAACCGTGGGTTCGAGCGCTGCCGCTCGCGCTATCGCCACACGTTGCACCTGCCCGCCAGAGAGCTGATGAGACCGTCGTCCCTCTAGGCCTTGGAGACCCACTCTCTCTACCCACTCCCGGGCGAGCGCCGCGGCGTCGCCGCGACTAAGTCCACGCGCCCGACGCAGGCCCAGCTCGATGTTGGCTTGCGCCGTCAGGTGCCCGAACAAGCTGAAGCGTTGGGACACAAAGCCGACACGGCGCCGCCACTCATGGGCGGGGATCGAGCTCTGCGACACTGCGCCGCAGCGAACGTCGCCTGTTTCGAGCGCGTCCAATGCTGCCAGGCATCGCAGGAATGTCGACTTTCCCGCTCCGGATGGGCCGACGATCGCGCTCGCCCGCTCGGCCGGCAGGGAAAAGCTGACGCCGTCCAGGAGGCGCTTGCCGCCCTTAACGCACACGGCGTCTTGGACCTGTAAAGCGGGCTCAGGCACTTGTCGTCAGAGATCGAGCCGTGCGACGCGCCTCACGCGCCGAAGCGTTGCGGTGCAACGCCGTACGATGCTCGAGGCGCCGCATGGCTACCGAGAAGGCCACGTTGATCACCAAGTACATGCCGCCGGCCGTCAGATACAAGGGGAGCGAGGCAAACGTGGTGCTGATCGCCTCCTGGGTCCTCAGCGTCAACTCCGACACGGTGATGAAGCCGAGCAGCGAGCTGTTCTTGAACAGCGCGACCGCCTCGTTGGTCATCGGCGGAATAAGCACGGGCAGTGCTTGCGGCCAGATTACCCTGCGGACCGCGTCCCGCCGCGTGAGTCCGATAGCCAGTGCGGCCTCCTCTTGCTCATCTCCCACAGAGCTCAGGCCAGACCTAACTATCTCGGTGACGTAGCTGGAGCCGTAAAAGCCGAGACCGACGATTGCAGCCGTCCCAGCGGAGAGTTTGATGCCAGCGTAGGGCACGCCGAAGTACCAGATGTAGAGTTGTACAATCAGTGGTGTGTTGCGGAAGAGGCCTACCCAGGCAAGTATCGGCCAGCGTACGACTCGGCGCGGTAGAGAATAGAAGAGCGTCCCGAAGCTGCCCCCTAGTACCACGGCCAGCAACAACGCCGCGACGGAGTACTCCAAGCTCAGCTCCAGGCCTTTCAACATGTACGGCAAGTTAGAGCGTATGGCGTCCATTTCGGCTCAGCCCGTCGCGGGTGTACCAAACCACTTCTGCCGTAGCGTGTTTAGGCTGCCGCCCGTGACCAAGCGTGTAAACGCGGCGTTGACCTGAGCAACGAGCGGGCTCTTCTTGGGCATGACGACCGCGATCGGGGCGGCCGCGTTGAGCGGCTTGGGCAAAACCCGCAAATTGCCTCCTAGTTGCTTTACGTAGTAGTCCGCCACGGGCTTGTCGGTGACCACCGCGTCGGCGCGGCCTTCCGCGACGAGCTGGAACGCACTTGGCGTGTCCTGCGTCGTCGAGATCGATGCCGACGGCAGGCTCTTGCGGATGAACTGCTCTGGAATGGTGCCCACCTGTACCGCGATCGTCGAGTGCGCAAGCTGCGCTAGACCCTGAACCTTCCCGTTCGATGCCTTCACGGCGAGTACGAACGCGTCCTTGACGTAGGGCGTGGAGAAAGCCACCGTCTGTTCCCGGGCGGGCGTATCAAGAATGCCGGAGATCGCCACGGCGTCGCGACGCGAGGTGACGGCCGCGATGAGGCTCGTGAACGGCATCTGGTCGAATTGCACGCCGCTATACCCGAGTTGCGTTGCCAACGCGCGTGCGAGTTCGACATCAAACCCCACCAGCTTTCCGTTGGAGAGCTGCTCAAACGGCACGAACCCCGGGTTGATCGCGACGGTAAGCACACCCTTGCCGCCCGAGACCGCACTCCTAGTCGTTCCCGACCCGCACCCTGCCACCAATACCGACACCGCGGCCGCCCCAACCGGGAGGCCACTCCATCGACGAGCACGTCGACGGATCGCGGAGCGGCCGAACCGATGGTCGGCAATGGGCATGTCGTGTCGCGGACGGTCAGCGGGAGTCACGTAAATCTCCAGGAGCTTCGAAGGAAAGGGGACCTAACAGCTAGCTGCGAGCTAGCCTAGGCGGCCGCCGCGCCAAGGTCCATGGACCGCGTGGCCCAAACGCGGGGCACGAGTTCGGACTCTCGGTCCTACTCCTGAGCGCCACCGCGCGCCCACCGCGGCTCCGCCTTCAGCGCGGAAGCCAACCCGAGAGAGTCCCCGCTACCCATCCCGGCCGGCCGGAGCGCCGCGCCGCTGCGGCGTTGTCGATGACCGGAGCCGGGATGGCGACGTCAGCAGCGCACGCGCCTCCACAGACGTGTTGACCCCGTAGAGGGTCTCGCGGCGGTCACGTAGAGCCTCCCGTCCTAGAGGCCCCCAAGAAGCCGATCGAGACGTCCTTTCAGCGGGCCTCTTCGTAGTCGCGGCCGCAGTGGCCTAGCACGTTGCGCGGGCGCGCCCGACCGGCAGTGCCCGGCGCAGCGGTCGGGAGGAAGGCCGGCGCCTGCGTCATCGCAGTGCGCCGCCGCGTCCGGCGCCGTCCTTGAAGATGCCGGCGCCGGCCTGGGCGGCGGTGATGCTCGGCGCGCCGAGACGGGGCTTCGAGCCAGAAGCCGTCCTCGAAGCTGCGTCCGATGCCGCCTACCTACGCCGCTTTACCCGTGGAGCCAAGCACAGCCGCCTGGCACCGATCATCAACTTCGCCCGCATGGTCGAGGAGTTCTGGCTCGGCATCGTGCGCTGGAGGCACTCCCGCATCTCAAACGGCCTTCTCGAAGGACTGCACTCCCTCGTCCAAGCCGCCAAACGCCGCGCCCGCGGCTAACGCACCACCCGCAACTACATCGCCATCCTCTACCTCACCGCCGGCAAACTCGACGTCAACGCTACTCACGCCAAATAGCGAGGAGCCCTTTCGAGCCGATTAAGTAGAGCCCGTCCAAGAATGTCTGATTGAAGGCGCGGACCTCCTGTCCGAGATGCTCAAGGATGAGGTAGCCCTGCTGCCCGTATGTCCAGTAGGAGGTGAACAGAACTCGCCAAGCGCTGGATTGGTCGGCGGCTAGCTCGATCGGCCCGGTGGCATGCGGTTGGAACGGCAGGCCAATAGCGGTGTGATGGAGCTGCCGTGAAAACCACTTGACGATGATCGTTTCCATGGGCCTAAGCAGCGGCTCGTCGCCACCCGCAAACCGGGGTTGGAACCGTTCGTGCCGAGCCGCGACATCTTCGAGGATTCCCGCGACGCCTTCGATGCCGATAGGAGCTCCTCGACCACGGCCTTCGCTGCCGGGATCCCACCAGTCGCGACGCGCACGAGCCTTGAACTCACCGACAAGCTCGTTCTGCTGCCGCCGAAGTCCATCGGGATTCGGTACAACCACGGGCCCCGTGGTCCAGCCATGTCGCTCAAAGATTTCGAGCTGATCAAGCGCTATGGCGTCGCGATGACGAAAGAACCGCTCTACAAGCCATTCCGAATCGTGGCGGTTGTAGTCCAGCCAGTGCGCGACGAGCATGTCCTCAAAAAGCGGGCGGCAAAGCATCGCAGCTTGCGTGTCGAACTCATTACCGAGTAAGTGACTTATTGCTTCGAATGTTCGCTTTGAGCGAGCAACTGCTGTGGCGGGGACATCGGACTGGTTAGAGTAGCCGATGCTTTGGGACATATTCGGGACACATTTCTGTCTGGGCCGCTTGGGCGAATCCAGATAGTCAAATAGTGTAGGCGTTCAGTTCTCTGGTTTGGGGTCTGTGAATCAGAGCAGGGTGGGGAGCGCGCCGCCGGTTTGGTTGGCGGTGAGCAGCTCGCGGAGGTAGGTGAGCAGCGAGCGGTGTTGTAGGCGGCA
>JAABUJ010003251.1_pt1 | contig 18527 bp, 15 predicted proteins | sample 5559131 | NCBI WGS metagenome assembly JAABUJ01 (sample SAMN10711875, study PRJNA513366) | rock metagenome | isolation source: Antarctica rocks | place: Antarctica: Victoria Land, Mt New Zealand nord | collected 2016-01-07 | reverse complement strand
ACCAGAGGCCCAGGCTGCGCCGCCGCCAGGCAGAGCAGCACCGAACGCACGGGTTGCATGGCGAAGCCAGGCCCGGCGAGCGAAGCGAGCGGGACCAGAAATACAGCCTCCGGGTACGCTCGCCGGCCGTGGCCGACGAACCTGCACCGCTCGACCAGCAGGTTCAGCACCGGGTCGACGAGCAGGGCGTGGCCTGGATCACGCTGAACCGCCCGGAGGTCAAGAACGCCATCTCCCCCGACCAGCGCGATCGGGTCATCCGGTTGCTGGGCGAGGCCGGTGAGCAACTGGCCGTGCGAGCCGTGGTCATCGGCGCCACCGGCAACGCCTTCTGCACCGGCGCTGACCTGCGGGCCGGCCAGAGCAGACCGCCCCGGCCCGACGGGGCGCCCGACCGTGCCCAAGGGGACGTCGCCCGTCTGATCCGCCATGGCGCCCAGCAGTTGGTGGCAGCAGTGCTCGACTGCGAGAAGCCGGTCATCGCCTCGGTGAACGGCACCGCCGCCGGAATCGGCGCCCATCTGGCCTTCGCCTGCGATCTGGTCGTGGCCGCCGACTCGGCCCGGTTCATCGAGGTGTTCGTCCGCCGCGGTCTGGTGCCCGACGGCGGCGGTGCCTATCTGCTGCCCCGCCTGGTGGGGGTGGCCAAGGCCAAGGAGCTCCTCTTCCTCGGCGACGACGTGCCGGCCGCCGATGCGCTGCGCATGGGTCTGGTCAACCAGGTGGTGCCCGCCGCCGAGCTCGAGACGGCGACCGCCGACCTGGCCCATCGCCTGGCCGCCGGTCCTACCCGGGCGTTGGCGCTGACCAAGTGGCTGGTGAACCGTTCGCTCGAAAGCGACCGGGCCGGCGCCTTTGGCGACGAAGCGTGGGCCCAGGAGCTGAACATGGGCACCGCCGACGCCCAGGAAGGCGTGAGCAGCTTCGTCGAGCGCCGCCGCCCCGAGTTCCGGGGCTGGTAGCGGTGGCGGGCCCAACCTGCCTCCTCCCCCCGAACTTGTTGCACTTATCCACCTAGGGGGTGGGCAACTGCAACAAGTTGCCTTGGGATTGGCGTCTGGGTCAGGGCGGACTGAGTTCGTAGACGGTCTGGCCGGCGCCGTGGAACCGCTTGACCAACCCTCGGGAGGCGTCGATGTCACCTTGGCGCCCGGCGCCGGCCCAGCCGTCGTCAACCACCACCCACCGCACCCCGGCGTCCTGCAGCGTCGGCAGGGCGCCGGCATCGGGGAAGGCCTCCACCTGGGCGGCCAACCGGTCGTAGGAAGCGGGAAAGAAGCCGGAGTAGCCGTTGACCAGGGGTTTGTCGTGGCCGAGGCCGAGAAGCATGGCCCTGGCCGTCGGCTCGAACTGGGCAACCTTCGGTCCCGGGGCGAAGGGGATCATGGCTACCGCTTGCCGGCCGGGCTGGCTGGCCAGGTACCGGGTCCACGACGTCGACTCCGGCGGAACCCTGGCCAGTCCGGTGCCGCCGCCTGCCACTTCGGCCAGCGCCACCAGCACCAGGAAGACGGCCGCGGGGCGCCCGAAGCCGGGCCGGCGAACGATGCGGCCGATCCCCACCGCCGCCAGCACGACCACGAACAGTTGGACGACGGCGGCGACGCGGAACGGGCTGCGCAGCCGGTCGAAGGCCGGGACCACCGAGCGAACCGCCTGGTACGGCTCCCAGCCACCGAGGTGAAGGCGTAGGCCGAGGCTGAGCAACCCGCTGACGCCGATGGCGGTCACGAGGAACCAGACCCAACGCGGCCGCGGCGTGACAGTGGAGTCACGGACCGGATCCCTCCCCACCGTCCACCACGTGCCCAGCGCGGCCAGCACCAGGAACACGGTGCCGGGGTACAGGCGCTCCCCGGTTACCGAGGAGCCGCCGACCCAGGGCAGCAGCTTGGCGCCCAATGACCGTTCGGGCAGGCGCAGGTACTCGCCCCACGCCGCGCTGTTGGACCGGATGGTCTCGTTCGTCCAGGAGAACCCGGCTAGCCAATGTTGCTGCCCGACCAGCAGCGGCACGGCGTAGAGGGCGAACAGGCCCAGTCCCAGAAGCCCGTCGCCCAACCGGCGCCGCTCGAACCACGAACGCCGGATCACGAACGGCGCCAGCACGACCAGCACCACGACCAGGAACAGCCCGTAGTAGGTGCAGGTGGCGAAGGTGGCGGCCAGTCCCACGGCGACGGTGGCGGCCCGCCGGCGACCGCCGTGATCCGACCACCCCAGCGCGGCGTCGACGGTGAGCAGGACAGGCCACACCATGACCAGCTGCAGGACGCCGAGCTGGTCGAGCACGAACGGCAACCGCTGGACAGCCAACCCCGCCAGCACAGCTACGACGGGGTCGGCACCGAAGCGCCGGCACAGCCGCGCGGCGGCCCAACCGTTCAGCACAAGAGCACCGAGCAGGACCAGGTTGTACGCCAGCGTCTGGTTGCCGGTCAGCCAATGCAATGGGGCAAAGGCCAACCCTGTGAGCGGTTGAGGCTCGGAGAAGGCAAAGGCGCCCCTGGCCGGGTGGAAGATCGGCGCCTGCCAGTAGTCGGCGTAGAGGTGGCCAAGCCGGTCGGCGTTCCAGCGCAGCGACCACAGGTTGAAGAGGGGCACGGTGGAGGTCTGCTCGGTGCCGATGGCGATGCGGTCCACCACGTGCAGGGGCAGCGGCCAGGCGGCGGCCAGCGCCCCGAGCACGTAGGCCGCACTTGCGGTCCACCCGGTTCGTGCTCGACTGTTGCGGTCGCCTCGGGAACGCTCGCCGACCTCGGTGGGGGCTGCGGCGACCACCCCTTCACCCTCTCACCATCCAGGAGCCCCACCGTGACCACGCGCCCCCTGCGGGCCAGCCGTGCCGCCGTCCTCGCTGGCGCCGCCCTTTCCCTCGTCGTCGTGACCGCGCTGGCCGGCGCCGCCAGCGCCCACGTCGAACCGGACCCGGCCGCCGCCCAGGCAGGGGCCACGACCACCATCCAGTTCAAGATCGAGCACGGCTGCGACGGCTCGCCCACCACCAAGGTCGAGATCAAGACGCCGGCCGGGGTCACGAACGTCGCCGCTGTCGACAAGCCGGGATGGACGGGGGCGGTGGCCAACGGGGTCGTCACCTACTCCGGCGGGCGGCTCGGTCCCGACACACCCGACATCTTTGGTGTGACGGTGAAGCTGCCTACCAGCGCCGGGAAGTTGGCGTTCCCGACGGTTCAGACCTGCGAGAAGGGCTCGCTCGACTGGATCGAACCGACGCCGGCCGGCGGTTCCGAACCCGAGCACCCGGCCCCGGTGGTCGAGGTCACCGCCGGCGCGCCGACCTCCTCCGAGGCGGCCGCTAGCCACGACCAGGCCGACACCGGCCACGACCAGACCACCGCCTCCAGCGCGGCCACGAACACGGGGCTCGACACCATCGCCGGCGAGGGAGGCAAGAAGAGCAGCGACAACAAGGCGCTCCTGATCGGCGGCATCGTGGCCGCCGCGGTGGTCATAGCCGGAGGGTTGGCCCTGACCCAGCTCCGCAAGCGCGAGGAGCAGCGGTAGCCAGCCCGCCGGCCGCTATGGCGAGGCCAGCATCCGATCCAGCTCCGCCGGATCAGCCGGCAAGTGGGAGCCGATGCCGATGGTGATGGTCGGCTGCTCGGTCGGATCGAGCCAGCGCACGATCGCCGCCAATTGCTCGAACGAACCGACGGTGACGCAGCCGGCCGAGGTTTCGTCGCTCGGTCCGGCGTGCAGGAAGATGGCGCTGTTGGCGTTGGGGACCACGGGGTGCTGGTTGAAGTCGAACACCACGGCCAGCTCGTACTCAGCCAGATCTTCGGCCGAGCTCCACCGACCAGCGGCGTCCCCGGTCTGCCAGGTGTTGTAGAGCGCCGACTGGGGGTCGTCGACCCAGTGGTCGGTGGAGGTGGTCTGGCGGTAGGGCAGGGTCCCGCCGATCGACGGGTACTGCCCGAAGGCGTATTGGATGGCGTAGGTGCCGGAGGGGGTGTAGCCGTCGGCCTCGGTGGGGTTGGAGGTGACGCCCTTGGCTCCCAGGCGCGAGTCGAGCGCCGGCAGGGCCGGGCGCCATTCGGACCCGGCCCACCGCCACGTCGACAGGGTGGCGGTGGTCGGATCGGACGGGTCGGCGGAGACCAGCACCAGTTGCCGCCCAGGGCCGAGTTCGACAGGAGGCCGTTCGGCGGAGGCCAGATGTGAGCTGGCGGGAACCGTCACGGCTAGCAGAGTGGCAGCGCCCATCCCCCGGAGCAGGGTGCGGCGATTGATGGCGGCGGACCTCACCCGTTCAGTAGACCGATCGGACATTGGGGGTCCCTATGAGAGACACGTGAGGATCCTGAGAGTGTTCGCCCAGAAGCCGTGGACCTCAGCCCTGCTGCTCAGTCGGGCGGACCAGGATCTCGTTGAGGCTCACGTGCCGGGGACGGGTTACGGCGAAGGAGATCGTTTCGGCGATGTCCACGGCCTGGAGCATCTCGACGTTGCCGAACCGTTTGGCCATGCTCTCTTGGACCTCGGGCCGGTTGTGGCTGCCCAGCTCGGTGGCCACTGCGCCCGGCTCGATGATGGTGACCCGCACGTGGCGTTCGGTGAACTCCTGGCGGAGCGACTCGCTGAAGGCACCGACGCCGAACTTGGTGGCGTTGTAGACGCCTGACCCCTGGCGGGCGACGCGCCCGGCCACCGAGCTGATGTTGACCACGTCGGCCACCCGGCGTGGTCCATCCTCGGCCGCCTTGAGTAGGTGGGGCATGGCGGCGTGGGTGCAGTAGAGGAGGCCCAGGACGTTGAGCTCGACCATGCGGCGCCATTCCTCCATCGGCGCCCCCTCCACCGGTCCGAGCAGCATGACGCCGGCGTTGTTGACGATGGTGTCGAGCCGGCCCAGCTCGTCGACCGTGCGCTGGATCATGGCCTTGACCTGTTCCTCGTCGGTGACGTCGGCTTCGTGGACCAGCGCCTTGCCGCCACCGCCACCGCCGCCGGCCGCCTCGATCCGCCCGGCCAGGTCCTTGAGCCGGTCACCACGGCGGGCAGCCACCACCACGGTGGCGCCGTCGGCGGCCAACGCTTCGGCCGTCGCCTCACCGATGCCGCTCGAGGCACCGGTCACCAACGCCACCGTCCCATCCAGTCGATCTGCCATGTCGTGCTGCTCCTCGGGCTCTGCGTTCGTATGCCTTGTTTGACGGACCGACCGGACACTACCGAGGCGGTGCGGAAGAACGGCCGTGGCCGCAGGGTTGAACTTGGTTGTGACCTTGCGACGACCGGTGCCTCTGTCGGTGCTCGACCTTTCCCCCATCACCAGTGGCTCGACCGCTCGCGACGCGCTGCGCAACAGCGTCGACCTGGTGCAGCGGGCCGAGGCGCTCGGCTACCAGCGCTACTGGGTGGCCGAGCACCACAACATGCCGGGCATCGCCAGTTCGGCGCCGGCGGTGCTGATCGGCCACCTGGCCCAGGCCACGTCGAGCATCCGGGTTGGTTCGGGCGGCGTGATGCTGCCCAACCACGCTCCCCTGGTGGTGGCCGAGCAGTTCGGCATGCTCGAAGCGCTGCACCCCGGTCGCATCGACCTGGGGATCGGCCGGGCGCCTGGTACGGACCCGCTCACCGCCCATGCCTTGCGCCGGCCATCGGGAACGCCGCGGCGAGATGCGCCCGGCGCCGACGACTTCCCCCAACAGCTCGGCGAGGTGCTCGCCTTCTTCGAAGATTCGTTCCCCGACGAGCATCCCTACCAGCGCATCACCGCCACCCCGGCGCAGGGGTTCCTGCCCGAGGTGTGGCTGCTCGGGTCGAGCGGGTTCAGCGCCCAGTTGGCCGGGATGTTGGGGATGCCCTTCTCCTTCGCCCACCACTTCAGCGCCGGCAACACCCTGCCGGCGTTGGAGCTGTACCGGCAGCACTTCGAGCCCGGACCGTTCCTGGACGCCCCGTTCGTATCGCTGGGCGTGAACGTGGTGGTGGCGGCGACGGTGGAAGAGGCCCGCCGGCTGGCCGCGCCCATGGCCCTGTCGATGTTGCGGCTGCGGTCCGGCCGGCCGGGGCCGCTCCCTTCCAACGACGAGGCGGCGGCATACAACTTCACGCCGAGCGAGGAGGCGACGGTCCAGGGTTTCACCGGCAGCCAGGTGGTCGGCGATGTGGCGTCGGTGACCGAACAGCTCGACGCCCTGCTCGAAGCGACCGATGCCCAGGAGCTGATCGTCACCACCAACCTCTACGAGCACAAGGACCGGATCCGCAGCTACGAACTGCTGGCCGAGATCGGCGAGCTGGCCGGCGCCGCCGTGGGGAAAGTGGCCGATCCGGAACCGGCGGCTCGACCCTGAGACATCCTGTGAGCTGAACGGCTACAGGATGCTACGTTCGTCACATGTCGAAAGTTCCGGTACGAGACCTACGCAACGACACGGCGGGCGTACTTCGACGGGTCGAGCGTGGCGAGTCGGTCACCATCACGGTGCGGGGTCGAGAAGTGGCGCAGCTCGTTCCCCTTCCGGCGGGGCGCCGACGGTGGTTGCCGCGCCGCGAACTGATCGCCCGCTTGGCTACCGCTCAAGCAGATCCCGCGCTCCGGGACGACCTCGACAAGTTGGCGGCAGACACGACCGACGATCTCGGCCCAATCCGGTGAAACCCCCGGGCCGGGGTCTGCTCGACACCACCATCTTCATCGCCAACGAGTCGGGGCGACGTCTTGACGAGACCCGGCTGCCCGCGCAGTCGTCGGTCTCGGTCGTCACGGTGGCCGAACTGCGAGCGGGCGTTCTGGCGGCTGCCGATACCGACACCCGGGCTCGACGGCTGGCCACGCTTGATTCGATCGCCGACGTCGAGGTGCATCCCATCGACCTGGACGCAGCCGCCGCCTGGGCCCGACTTCGGGTCCACCTGCTCGACGCCGGCAGGCGGGTGAGCGTCAACGACCTCTGGATTGCCGCCTCGGCCGTCGCCCTGGCCCTCCCGCTTGTCACCCAAGACGACGACTTCGACCCCTTGGACGGGTTCGAGGGGCTCTCGATCATCAGGGCTTGACGGCATCGGAACGGATGGCGGTGTTGTCCACATGACCGGCTCGACCAACCCGTTCGACGACGAGGCCACAGCCGCCGCCTTCGCCGACGACCACTACCGGTTCGTCCGAGGCCGGGTGCGCACCGCTCTGATCGACCGCCAGCTCGCACTGCACCTTCCGGCGGTCGGTCGCCCGCTGCAGGTGGTGGACATCGGCGGCGGCTCGGGCCAGCAGTCGATCCCATTGGCCCGGACGGGGCCACCACGTCACCATCGCCGACCCGTCGTCGGCCATGCTCGCAAAGGCGCGCGCCCGCCTGGTCACGCTGCCCGCCGTGGTGAGCGAGCGGGTGGAGCTGGTCGAGTGCGAGGCGGTGGATGCGCCCGGCGTTCTCGGCGGTGGCCGGTTCGACGTGGTGCTGTGCCACGGGGTGCTGCCGTACGTACCGGCGGCGCCGACCCTGGCGGCGCTGGTGACGCTCGCCGCACGGGACGGCGTGCTGTCGGTGGTGACCGGCAACCGCCGAGCCCTCGCGCTACGCCCCGGGCTCGGTGGCCGGTGGGCTGAGGCATTGCGTGGCTTCGACGAACCGACCTACCACAACGCGCTGGGCATAGACGCCCGCGCCGACGACCCGGATGACATCGGTTCGCAACTGGCCGACCTGGGGGCAGAGACCCTGGCCTGGTACGGCGTGCGCCTGTTCACGGACCCTCTCCGGTCCGACACCGACCTGCTGGCGGCGCCCGACGCCTTCGAACAAATCCTGTCCGTCGAATGGGAAGCCGGCCGCCGCGACCCCTACCGCCAACTCTGCCGCCTGTTCCATCTGATCGCCCAGGTTGCTACCTGATCGGCCTCGGGCGGCGGCGGGCCCACTCAGGCGGGAGTACTCCAGGAGACGATGTGATCACCGAGCTGGTCAAGCTGGGCATCGATCTCGTCTGGCGCACCGTCCAGACTGACTGGCCACGTGCGCAGGTGTTTTGAGGAGTGGTGCACCGTTAGCTCGGTGGTCGTGGCAGCGGCGGAGTCGCGGGCGTAGACGAGGACACCTTCGGGCACGTCGAGGGCGGTGGCGTAGGCCAGTAACTGGTAGTAATCGGCCTCTTCGCCACCGCCTGTCTTCGTCAGCTTGTACTTGGCGTCGCCGACGTAGGCGATCCGGCCGGCCCGCCGAAACACGAGGTCGGGCCTGAAGTGGACCGTGTGGCCGGCGCCGAGACGGTGTCGCTCCTGGCCCACCACCGTCAGCCGACCGGACAAAGCGCGGGCCAGCCGGGCCTCAACGAAACGCTCAAAGACCTTGTTCATGTTGATCAGAAAGGCCGACGAGCCGCGGCCACCACGGATCTCGTCGATCGACGCGCTCGCCAACACCATGCGCGCCAGGGCCTCGACCACCTCATAGTGCTGGTCCAGGCGGGTGAACCGGTGGTCGCGCAGCAGGTCACCGGGCAGCAGATCCCTCACCCCATCGAGCCGGTCGAGCAGCCCGACCAAGTCGCGTTGGGCGCGTGCCCCCACCCCAGGCAGGCGCAGCAGTACGACCGCCGCCGCTCGCACGGTGCGGTTCAGCGCAATGTCTTCGGTGTGGTCATCGAATCGGCACGCCACGGGAACGGGCAGCCCGCCTTGCCGGGTCTGAGCGGCGATGTCGATGCGACCCCGGATGGCAATCAGCCGCTCCTCCTCTTCCACGTACTCGCGGGCAACACCCCGAGCCAGGGCGGCGTCGAGCTGGTGGGCGTAGAAGGCGGCGAACGCTGGCAGGAGCTCGGCCTGGCCGTAGTCGTAGGTTTCGTGCCGGACGTCGACGCTTACCCGATCAACTCCGAGCAGGTGAAAGAGGTTGGCGTTGGTGACCTTCGGGCGAATGAACAGCTGCAATCCTGGTACGACCACGGTGCCCACGTGGCTCCCGGCGGTGACGTTCCACTCGTCGCCGTGGTCGGCCTTAACGACATCCAGTCGCTTCCCAACTTCTGTTCGCAATCGAGCAGCGGTTAAGGCCGACATGCGGATCATCTGCGTCCGGTATTCCGAAATGACGGCCGTCGCCGTGAGGCCGTCCCGATTGGGGCCGAGCACAGTCCTTCCATCGGGAGGCGTCTCCGCCAGGCTCACAACGGGTCGTCGAGATCGGCGGGACCCATATCGGTCTCATCCGATCCCCCGCCGTCCCCGGCCGGCGGAGCCCAGTTGGGGTCTAGGACCGACTGGTACCGCTCCCGCACCTTGGGCCAGCGCCAGGCGTCAATTTGGTCGCGATTGGTCCAAAACTGCTCTTCGAGGAACGGAAACACGTTGTGCTCCCAGATCCTGGCCAGGCCCTCAGGTGAGAGATCGGCCTGCATGAAGTAGCTGGGCCCGAGGACCAGGTGGTCGCCGATGCTCTCGCGCAGCTCGTTGTTGACTTTGGCCACGAAAGCAGCAACGTGGCTAGGCCGACCCTTGTTCTCGAGCCACTTCTTCAGAAGGCCCTTCATGACGCCTTCGTCTTAGTGCAGCATCGACTAAGGCGACAGAGCGGTCGGCCGTGTTCATGGTGCCGATGATCAGCAAGTTCTTGGGCAAGACGAAGCGGTCGTCCTGCTTGCGGTAGATCGATTGCACCGGGTCACCTCGGTACTCCAGGGCATAGAGCAATTCGCCAAGGACCTTGGGCAAGTTGGCCCGGTTGATCTCGTCGATGACCAGCACGTGGGGGACGCCGGGATTCTCCGCGGCACGCTCGGCCATGTGGGCGAGCGGACCCTTGACCACCCGGTAGATGACCTGGCCGGTCTCCTCCCCGACCTCTGGCCGCAAGCCCTCGAAGAAGTCCTCGTAAGTGGTGGCCGGGTGGAACTGCACGACCCGCCAGCGATCGTCGTCGCCGGCGACAAGGGCCTTTGCCAGTCGGCGGGCCACATAGGTCTTGCCGGTGCCGGGCGGGCCATAGAAGACGACCTGCGGCCGGTCATCGAGCAACTGTTTGATCCGCTCTAGCTCAGCGCGGTTGACAAGCAGGTCTTCAGCGGCTGCCTCTAAGTGGTCGAGGTCAACAAGGCCTGGTTCCGGTCCGATGGGGTGAGGCTCGGTTCCTGACTCTCCTGGGCGCACTCGTTTCACCAGATCAAGTAGGAGACCGGCAGCCTGGACCAGGTCATCAGCGATGGCGGCGCTCGCCGCTCGGTCCGGCGCCACCTCGCAGCCCACCAACCACTCGCCGCTGGGGGGCTTGAAACCGACCGGTTCCAGTTCGGAGCGGCCGGGCTCCAAGAAGCGGGCGAAGAACTGGAAGCCCGCTGGCAGATGATCGGCCACCAGGCCGCCAGCGTGCGCCAGCCATCCTGATGGGCCAGTGCCCGGATGCATACCCAGCACGATGCGGTTGGCAGTGACCCTCAGGCCGAAGAAGGGCGACGACGGCTCGTCCTTGAGCCGCCACCCGGCGAAGGCGTCGTGGCGGAAAGGCAGATCGATGCCGTAGCGAGGAGCGGGCGTGGAAACGCCTACCTCCTGCGCGAACGCCTCTGCCAAAGGGGGCGCCATGGCGTGGGCCACCAGTCGCAGGTCGCCGACCAAGGTGCGGGCGGCGCTTTCCGCGGCGGAGTAGGCCACCTGGTCCGAGTACTCATTGCCGCTGGCGTAGAAGGCTTTGGCCAAAATGGCGTTGGCTCGACAGCGATCCTGTGCCCACGGGTCGATGCCGACGAAGCCGTGGTCGCCAACCCAGTTCATGACCTGGGGGACGACGGACGGCTCGCCGCCGAGGTCCAAGATCAACGACCGGTAGGTGACGTAGCGCTCAGACCCGGTGGAAGCCGGGGCCAGCCAGCCCAAGGCTCTCAACGGCCTTTCCGCCGACGCCCAAAGCGGTGGCCACTGGTCCCGTCCTTGGATTGACCAGAAGCCTGAGGCCGCCAGCGGCACCATGCCGCTGGCCCAGGGAGCAACGTCGTCCATGCTGCTGACCAGGTTGTACAGATCGTCGAGCTTGCGCTCGGCGTCGGCCTCGTCGATCGGCAGGCGATAGGCCGCGGCCAGGCGTCGAGCGGCATCTAACTGGTCGGCCGCCTTGTTCGAGATGTGGGTCACGAACATCTGCAGAGCACCGCTGCGAAGGCGCTTGGGGAGGGCCTCGTTGAGGTGCATTGCTTGTGCCAATTCCTTGGCGTCGCCACCTTGTTCGAGGGCGGTTAGAAGCCGTTCGACCTCCCCCGCAGCGTTGGCCAGGTGCGCATCGTGCTCTTGGCGCGTGGCTTGGGCGCCCTCGTCTTGGGTCCAACCCTCGAGGAAGGTCTGGTACCGGCGGCGCCGAAGGTCGACCTCGTCGAGCAGCGCTGGGTCATCAAGATCCGACTCCACGGCGCCTCCTCGGAAGGCGATGAAGGATCGCCACATCTCGTTCGACCAGGTGGCCGGTCGGGCCTTGTGGGACGCGATCGCCCACACGGCGCTCTGGGCGTCGAGCGGGTCGCGCAGCGGTTGAGGCCACTCTGCGCTGCTGGCCTCGAGCTCTCGGCAGAAGGCCACGAACCTTGCGTAGAGGTCGGCGACTTCTGCGTCCTTTGCCGCTTTCCCCCACCCTGAGAGCTCCCAGGCACCCTTGACCACGCCGATCTTGGCCGGGGGCCAGTCGTGCGGCCGCTCCACCATGAGCAGGTAGCTCGCCAAGTTCAGACGTTGGCCTTGCTGGCCCACCACGTCGTCGGGCATGGCGGCTTGAAATGCAGAGACGCGCGCTTGCAGGTTCTCTCCCTCGCCCCAGAGCGACCGGAGGGCAGCCGCCGCCCGGTCGGGGTGCTGCTCGGCCCACCGCACAAACTTGTCGTGGGCCTGCCACGCCGTGAGGTTTTGGCCGTTGAAACCTTGCTTGCACAGGGCGACCCACCGCTCATCACCGGCCAGTAGCGCTGATCGAGCCCGGCCCATGCGGGCCGCGGCTTCGAGCTTGTAGGTGCGTTCTTGCTCATCGAAGTCGGGTAGCTGGCGGAACCGTCTACACCAGTCGAGGTAGGCCGACCACTTCCTGGTGTCCTTGCCCCACATCGACTTGACCGGCTCGTCGTACCAGCTGAAACGCTGACCGTAGGTTGGGGTGAGCCTTTCTCGGATGGCGAGTAGGGCTCGGTCGGAGTCCGGATCGGTGATGCCCATCTCCGGGCCGAAACGCTCGAAGATTTCCGCCTGCTGACCCGGCGACACGATCGGCTCGAAGGTGTCCGGGTGAGCGAGGTGCAGAAGCGACCGCCGGGGTGTCTCCGCCTGGGCGGGCGTACCGGGTGCGGGCACGGCCTCGGCGAAGGCACGCAAGGCCCACGGATCGGCAGCCGTCGATGTTTGCTCGCTCGCCGGCAGATCCTTCCAGCGACGCGAGAAGCTGATCAGCCAGGTGATCCCGACGTCTGGGCGAGAGAGGGTGAACATGCCCGGGTGCAGGATGCCACCGCTCAACGCGTCGACGATCTTGGACGGCACCGGCGGCGGCGACGTCATGAGGGACAGAAACGTGGTGACGTAGTCAAGCTTTTTCCCCTGGCCCATGGCCTTGGACGAGAGCAACAACAGGTGGACCACGTGCAGCTCCGCCATGAGCTGGATGGCCTCATCCGGAAGCCCCTGCATCTGTCCGGTCAGCCGATCCAGATCTGTGCCGGGATTCGACTCGACGATGTCCGAGGCCTGAAAAACCCCGTTGATCACATCGAGGTTCGCGGCAGTCCAGATCTCGGCTTCAGCTAGCAGCAGCGACCGGCCCGGCCCAAGCACATCCACCAGCCACTCGCGGTGCAGGTCGTAGGCCACGGCCGCACCGATCTTCTCAAGTCGAGCCACGGTCATCCTCTTCGGTGGGGCGTGGCGATTTGGAGTCAGCCATTGGCAGAGTGCGCCGATGTCGTACTCGTGACTTCACTGAACACTTATCAGCCATGTGCGGTTCACCCTTCCCCAGTCTTCGATCCGCCGACGGCACCCTAGGCAAATCACTCTGTGGGCCGCTCAGAACACCCCCGTGAAGCCTTGTTCGGGCTGGCACACCTCGCCGGCGAGACCGGCCTGGTCGGGGGCTCGCGCACCGGTTGGCCTCCGGTGACGACTCAGGTTTTTCTTCGTGAAGTGGTGATGGGAACGATTACTTGTCGTATTCTCTTGGTATATTAATACACATGTTCGATCTATTCGACTGCACCGCCGAAGAGCTGCTGGCTAGCCGGCTGGCGGCCGAGGACGAGCAGCGCCGGCTTGACGCCCGCACGGCGGTGATCAACGCGGAGCTTGAACGGCGCGGCACCTGCGATCGCGAGTTCGGGCACGGGACCGGGTCGTGGCTCGCGGCCCGCCGTGATCTGCCGGTCGGGATCTGCCGGCATCGGGCCAGCGTCGCCGCCAAAGTGGCAACCCACCTCCCGCTGGTGCACCAAGCTCTGGCCGACGCCCGCATCTCCTGGGAACACGCCCGGGTCATCGCCGACGCCGCCAACCCACGCATCCTCCATCTGATCGCCGACATCCAAGGCGTCCTGATCGAGCAAGCCCACGGCAAGGTGTTCGCCCGCTGGAAACGATGGGTCCAGACCGTCGCCGAGGAGCTCGACGCCGACGGCGGCCATGACCCCAACCGGGAGCGGCCCGGCCAGTTCCATACCTCACCCATCATCGACGGACAACTCCACGTCTTCGGGGCCCTCAACCCCGACATTGCTCTCACCTTCCGCACAGAGCTCGACCGGCTCACCGACCAACTGTTCCGCCAAGCCACCCGAGACCACCACACCACCCCTGAGCTGGCCCTTCCCAGTCGCGGCGAACTGCAAGCCCAAGCTCTCGGTGAGATGGCCCGCCGCTCCGCCGCCCGCAATCTCAACGACTCCGCACCACCGCGGCCCGAGATCGTCGTCTGCCTCAACGGCGAAACCGGTGATGTGACCATCCTCGACGGGGTGCCCGTCATGCCCGACACCCTTCGCCGCCTCCTGCCCGACGCAATCTGGCGAGCTATGTGGCTCGACCAACACCGGGTCCCGCTCGACCTCGGACGCTCGCAACGGACCGTCTCCCACTACCAGCGCCTGGCACTGGGCATCCGCGACGGCGGCTGCATCTTTCCCGGCTGCGATCGACCCGCCGCCTGGTGCGACGCCCACCACGTGGAGGAGTGGAAGCGCGACGACGGGCCCACCGACCTCATAAACCTTGGCCTCATGTGCCGGCACCACCACGGCGTCACCCACCGCACCGGCTGGACCATGGCCGCCGTCGGCGACGGCACCTTCACGTGGACCACCGCCTCGGGCGAGACCCTCCGCAGCCAACGCCACGGCCAGCAACAAGAAGTCGATCCCGACGGGGAGCTCTGCGAACCCAACCGACAACTCCAGCCCTTCGGGGCCTGACCGAGGAGTCTCTCCAACAGAGCCGTTTGCTCGCTGCTCCATGCCCATGCTGCGTATGGATCTCAAGGCCATCGGACGAGTCCGCCGCGTCATTCCGGCCTCTGAGCAGTTAGACAATCGCTCGGGCCTGTGCAGATGGGCTCGCTTTGTCCGTCGACCACCCACGGAGACAACGTGACCGCAAGTTCGTTTCAGGAAATCGAGCCCGATCACGTTCGCAGCTTCTTCAACGGCGCCGAGGGTCGATTGGAGCAGTACTTCAGCGACGCCGGAGGCGGAAAGACCGGTCGCTTCTTCGATCGTTTGGGAGGCGGGGGTGATCGACCGGAGATCGCCTACCAGTTCAGTGCCGATGACCTCCTGGCGGTCACCATGCTGGGTGTAGAGATCCGCCGAGAAACAGCAATCGAGATCCTTATCGATCGAGCCTCGGAGTTCACCGCTCTCCTCGCCGAGATTCCGATCGGACTGGACCTTTGGGAAGCGGACGAATTACATGTGGCCAACGACAGCCCTGCGGATCTGCTTTGGCGCAAGCTGAACGAGGTTGACGACATCGGGTGGGTAAAGGCGGGCAAGCTGCTGGCGCGGAAACGACCTCGCCTCATCCCTGTGTACGACCGGCTGGTCAAGGAAGGGCTCCACCGGGATGACGACCAGTGGTGGGCGCCACTTCGGAATGTGTTGGTCGAATCCGCGGACATCGTCGATCAGCTGCGACAGCTTCGGTTCAGCAGCCGCATCGGTACGGGCATCTCCCTCCTTCGGGTCTTGGACGTTGCCATCTGGACGCTGATGAACGATAGGGAGCAGCAATTGTCGGCCCAATCACTCAAGGGGGTGGTCGACTGGACCGGGGACCTAGACGAGAGCCGAGCAGGACGGGAACCGTCGCCCCGGGAATCCGGCTGAGGTTTCACCGAGGGCGAGCGTTGGTCGCTCGTAGGCGGGACCAACGGACGGGTCGGGCACACTCGGCGGGATGAGTGACGACTACGCAGCCATGCTGGTGTTGGAGCCTCACGGGCCCGACACATACGTGGGGACCGGACCTCGTTACCCGTGGGGCGGGCTGTACGGGGGGCAGATCGTGGCGCAGGCGTTGCGGGCGGCGGCGGCCACGGTGGAGCCGGAGTTCCGGATCCACTCGGTACACGCTTACTTCATCCGCCGAGGTGATCACACCGAGCCGGTGCGCTACGAGGTCGACCGGGTTCGCAACGGCCGCTCGTTCGTGACCCGCACGGTCTTAGCGCGCCAAGCCGTCGGCGCCATCCTGTCGCTGTCGGCGTCGTTCCAGGTGGACGAGGAGGCCCCCGAGGTCCAGACCGCGGTGCTGCCCGAAGTGCCGCCAACCGGGGACCTGGCCGACGACGGGTGGAGCACCATGTTCGAACGGCGCAAGAACGACCGGGAACTGCCGCGGGGTGTGGCCGGTGGCTGGCTACGGCTGCGCGGGGACCCCGGCGACGATCCGGTTCTGCACACCTGCGGCCTGGCCTATGTGTCCGACGACTTCCCCACCGACGCGGTGGTCGCCCAGCACCCCGACCGGCCCGAGCCGGGCACAACCGACATGGAGATGCCGTTCGTGGCCTTCTCGCTGGACCATGCCATCTGGTTCCACCGGCCGCTGCGGGCCGACGAGTGGCACTACTTCGACTTCCACTGCCACGGCCTGATCTCCTCCCGGGGATTGGCCACCGGCGAGGTGTTCACCGAAGCCGGCGTGCACGTGGCCACCATCTCCCAAGAGGTCCTGCTGCGGCGCTCGCGAACGACCTGATCACGGCGGTCGGCCGGACCTAGGGCCGGTGCCACGTAGTAGAAAACGCACCGGCGGTGCACCGCCCCGCCGCAGCCCGGAGCGTCCGGGCGATCGCCGTGAGCAGCCAACGCGGCTGTCCCCACCACCCGCAGGAGCCTCTTGCCATGTCTGACGCCGCCGCCCAGGTAGCCCCGCCCCAGGTGGCGCCGCCCGACCTGACGCTGGTCGCCCCCGCACCGGTGACCCAGGTGCAACCTGACAAGGCCGGCGGCATGGTGCCCATCCCCGCCGCCGCCCTGCCGGGACTGGACGAGAAGGTGACCTCCTTCGTCGACAGCATCGTCACGCTCGATGTCCACTCGCCACAGTTCACCGAGAAGGTCAGAGCCATGCAGAAGCAGAGCGACGGCACCGCCAAGGTCGCCACCACCCTGCTCGACCTGCGCCGCACCATCGACGACCTGGACCCAAAGCAGGCCAGCGGCGTCAAGAAACTGCTCGGCTTCATCCCTTACGGCGACAAGCTCCGCGACTACTTCCGCAAGTACGAGTCGGCCCAGTCCCACCTCGACGGCATCTTGAAGGCCCTGCTCGACGGCCAGGACGAGCTGCGCAAGGACAACGCCGCCCTGGAGCAGGAGAAGATCCACCTCTGGGAGACCATGCAGCGCCTGGCCCAGTACGGCTACGTGGCCGAACACCTCGACGCCGCCCTGGTGGCCAAGATCGCCGAGATCGAAGTATCGGATCCCGACAAGGCCAAGGTGCTGCGCGACGAGGTGCTGTTCACCATCCGTCAGAAGCACCAGGACCTGCTGACCCAGCTGGCGGTCTCGATCCAGGGCTACCTGGCCATCGACCTGGTCCGAAAGAACAACTTGGAGCTGATCAAGGGCGTCGACCGGGCCACCACCACCACCATCGCCGCCCTGCGCACCGCCGTCATCGTGGCCCAGGCGTTGGCCGACCAGAAGCTGGTGCTCGATCAGATCACGGCGCTGAACACCACCACCTCCGGGCTGATCGAATCCACGTCGGCGCTGCTGGCGACGCAGGGGGTGTCCATCCAGAAGCAGGCGGCGGACTCCACCATCAGCGTCGAGTCGCTGCAGAAGGCCTTCGACAACGTGTACCAGTCCATGGACGCCATCGACAGCTTCAAGGGCGAGGCCCTCAACTCCATGCAGAAGACCATCGGCATCCTGCAAACCGAGATCGACAAGTCCCAGCAATACCTGGCCCGGGTCCGCCAGACACCCACCGAGAGCGACGCCGGCGACCTCGACCTCGGCTTGGACGACCACAACCCGAAGCGCGCATAGGTGCGCTGGCCCTTCGGTCGCAAGCCGCCGGAAGCGCCGCCGCCGCCGCCGCCCCTGTCCGAGGACGACGAGATCCTCCAATCGCTCGAACGGTTGCAGCAGGCGGTGGCCGGAAAGGTGCCGGCGACCGTTTCCGCTCGCATCGACAAGGTGGCCGGCATCGTCCGCGACACCGTCCCCCGCTTGGACAACCTTGGGCCGGGCAGCCTCGAGGCCCACAACGTGCTGCGCACCGCCACCAGCTACCTTCCCGAAGCGGTCAACGCCTACCTGCGCCTGCCCCGCAGCTTCGCCGACTCCCGTCCGGTGAGCGGCGGCAAGACCTCCCTCACCGTGCTGTGCGACCAGCTGGACTTGCTCGGCTCCAAGATGGGCGACGTGTTCGACGCGGTGTGCCGGGCCGACGCCGACGCCTTGATCGCCCACGGCCGGTTCTTGGCCGAGAAGTTCGGTTCCGGCACTCTGGCCCTCGACCCCCTGCAACGCTGAAGCACCCATGACCGAACCCGACTTGCCCGGCACCGTCGAAGAGCTGGTCGCGCTGGGCACCCAGGCCGGCCTGGACGAAGCCCAGATCCGCGCCGAGGCCGCCGCCCTGGCCGCCGCCGCCACCAGCAACGCCCGAGGCGCGGCCGACGGTTGGGCCAAGGCCTTTGCCGCCCGGCCCGGCGGGTTCGACGCTGCCGCCCGCGCCGGTTCGACGTTCTCCAGCAAGGCCACGCCGGTGCTGGCCAAGCTGGTAGCCGAAGGGTCGACCCAGGCCGAGGCCTACGCCCATGCGCTGGCCCAAATCGCGTCGGCGGCCTGCTCGTTGGGCGATCCCACCTTGAGCACGGTCGGCAACGCCTCGGTGATCGCCGCCGCCCAGCTCGACACGGTCCTGCCCCCGCCGCCGGTCGAAGGACCGCCCGGTGACTTCGGCGCCGGCGGCACCAACCAACCGGCCACCAGCGGCCCGGGAGGGTCAGCGGCCGCTGCCACCCAGGCAGTCGCCGAGCAGGGCAAGACGGCACCCGCCGCTGAGCCGCCCAAGACGCTGG
>JAABUJ010003248.1_pt1 | contig 18533 bp, 18 predicted proteins | sample 5559131 | NCBI WGS metagenome assembly JAABUJ01 (sample SAMN10711875, study PRJNA513366) | rock metagenome | isolation source: Antarctica rocks | place: Antarctica: Victoria Land, Mt New Zealand nord | collected 2016-01-07 | reverse complement strand
ACGCGCGCTGTGGTTGGTCTGGTCAACCGCCGCCTCGACCGCCAACAGCGGTGCCGGGCGGCGTAACCCGCTCACCGGGGAGGGGGCCATACGTCTCTCCTCCTATTCCGAAGATGAACTAATGGCCAGGACACTAAAAAATGTCAGATGCGATTGCCATGGTTTGTGCTATCATGCACAACAGTCAAAGGAGGCTAATGATGAGAATCGCGGTATCTGGTAAAGGTGGCGCTGGCAAGACGACCACGGCGGCGACGCTCGCGCGGGTCTTTGCCCGGCGCGGCTACTGCGTCAACGCGCTGGACGACGACCCGAATCCGAATCTCGCCGTGGCGCTCGGCTTGACGGCCGATCAGATGGACCAACTCAAGCGCGTGCCGCGCGACGACATCCTCGAGGAACACGTCGATGCCGAGGGTCATGCCTCATTGCACTTGACCCGGCCGTTCGAGGACATCCTCCGGGAGTACGGCGTGCGCGGTCCCGACAACGTCGGCGTCCTGACGATGACCGGGCTGTTGGGGGCTGGCAAAGGCTGACTATGCGGTCAGCACGCCGCGGTGCGCGGTGTTATGGGGGAACTGCCGGCGAGCCGTCCCGGCGATATCACTGTCCTCGACATGGAAGCGTCGATCGAGCACCTGACGCGCGGCACCGTCCGCAACGTTGACGTACTGCTCGTCGTCACTGAACCCTACTATCGGTCACTGGAAACGGTGGGGCGCACGGTCCCGCTCGCGCGTGAGCTGGGGCTCGAACGAGTGTGGATCGTCGCGAACAAGGTGCGCGGCAACCGCGACGAGGCGGCGATCCGCGCGTACTGCGCGCAGCAAGGCTTTGAGATCGTCGCCGTGGTGCCGTTCGATGAGGAGGTCACCGAAGCGGACCACATCGGCCGCGCGACGATTGATTACGCGCCGACCGCAGCTATCGTCAACGCGCTCGAGGGGTTGGCCGACTGTCTCATCGAGCGGCTCGAGGCCCCGTTGCCCGCAGGTCGCTGACCCGATCGTGCGAGATCGTAGGTGCGGCGAGCATTGTCATTCTGTTTGTAAAGCCGCGGCGTCGTAGTGCACAGTCGAGTCCAGGGACGCCGCGGTTCATTGCCCTTGGCAAAGCAGAAAGCGGTGCAGACTAGACGGACAAAATCCAAACACCAGCGTGAGGCGCAAGACCGGCGCAAGCGCTAGAAAGAAGCTTCATCATGCTCACCGCTGACCGAATGGCTCGACTCATTGATGATGCGTTACACGACCGGCTCTCACGCCGTGCCTTCACCCGGCAGGCCCTCGCGCTTGGGCTTAGCCTGCCGGCTGTCTCGTCCCTCCTAGCAGTGTCCGGCTCGGCTACCGCGGCTGAGAGTGCAGGCACGGCCATGGGCGCCGTCGACATCCTCGTCGGCTTTGGCACGGGCAACGATCCCAGCCAGATCCCCATCCAGCAACAGATTGCCGACAAGCTCATGGCACGGCATCACGGGCTCCAGATCCGCTTCGATCGCGTCCTCTCCAGTGATATAGCCAACCAGAAGTTGACGCTGCAGATCGCATCCGGCCGCCCGCCACAAGTCATCATGCCAACCGGCCTCTATGGTATCAATCTGTTCATCGATAAAGGCGTGTGGCAAGATCTTAGCCCGCAGGTGAGGGCCGATCGCTTGAAGCTGGAGGATTTATACCTCCCCGCCGCGGTCGATGCCGCGCGGGCCGTCGCATACTACGGGCCGACGTCGACGCATGTCATTGGCCTACCTGTGACGGTGCATGGCCATTTTCTGGGCATTAATAATGACCTCTTTAAGAAAGCTGGTGTGCCGGTCCCAACCTATGGGTGGAGGGATCCCGCGTGGAACTACAGTAAGATCCTTGAACTAGCCCAAGCAACGACGCTCGATGCGCAGGGCCATCGTGCGAATCATAGGGGGTTTGATCCGACGCACATTGTGCAGTACGGCTTTGCCCGCTTCGATCCCACCATTGTGGCCCGCGGCTACGGAGCACGCATTCCCTACAACCCGGCGACGAAGAGGCCAGGCTACGACACGCCCGAGTTCATCAATGGGCTGCAGTTTGCCGCCGACATGCAGAATAAGCACCACGTCGTCCCCGACGATGCGGCGGCTGCTACGCTGAGCGGCGCCAACGCTAACGAGGACGGCAGACTGATGGCCTGGCTCTCCGGGCGGATGGCTATGGCCGAGTTGTGCACCTGCGACCTGCCGACATGGGGGGCAGTCAAGAGCTTCAAGTGGTCGGTTATCGCCATTCCAACGGGGCCAAAGCGCCTCTTCGCAGACATCAATCTTGACGTCGGGGCGATCGTGTCGTCACGGAAGCACAATGGGAACGTCGGTGGCGCCTGGGAGGTGTTGAAGGGGTACCTGCTCGATCCAGATAACGAACGACGGTTTTCCTACAGCAGCTTGCGAGGTATCCCTGCATTGAAGCAGAACGCCCACGTCTTCGGCGACGCCCTGAGGCGCGATTATCCCAAGCTCGACGCCACAATCATCACCGAATCGGTGTCCCATGGCTCGGATGATGGGGAGGCGTGGCATCCTGCCTACACTCAGATCGATAACGCGACAGGTTCTATCTTCGACCGCGTGATGAGCGGCCAGATGCCCGCCGCTCAGGCAGCGCCATTGATGCAGCGGGCGGCCCAGAGGGTTCTGGACGAATGGCTCGCCCATAACAAGCTGCCAACATAGGTGACGATTCCGACGCCTGAAGGCGCCGACTTCTCAAGAAACGTACGTGGCGCCCTGCGGCGTTGACGCGTGACGGCTCCGTCCGGGCCGCTGTATTAACGTCGCGCTGATCTGGTCGCGCGGCAATGACAGCCCACAGGAGGGGCGGTGATGCCACCTAGCCGCGAGCGCCTTAGGGACCGCGTCGCCTCAGAGACAGGTCTCAATGAAGACCCACATGCCACAGGCATACGGGAACTGGGTTCTTCCCCAGACCCACCGCTGGTGGCCACCCGCCTCCCGACCCTGTGCGCGCTCGTGGCCCGTGGCCTGAAAGCTAACGAGCGGGAGGCCGTTGCAGCCTATCTGTTCCTAGCGCCATGGCTCATCGGCCTCTTCGCGTTCACGTTAGGACCGGTAGTCGTGTCGCTCGTGGTGTCGTTCACCGATTACGCCATCCTCACCCCGGACCAGACCCATTTCATCGGTTGGTCCAACTACACAAACGCCTTCGCGCAGGATCCGCTGTTTTGGCACAGCCTACGGGTGACGATCTATTACAGCGCGCTGGCTCTGCCCCTCAATCTGATCATCGGCTTCGCGCTGGCGCAACTCCTCAACACCAACGTACCGGGGATCGCCTTCTTCCGCTCGCTCTACTATCTGCCGGCCGTGATCAGCGGGGTCGTCGTGACGCTCCTATGGCTCTGGATCCTCAATCCGCGGTTCGGCCTGGTCAACTACCTGCTGAGCCTCATCCACATCGCGGGTCCTGGCTGGCTGTTCTCGGCCGATTGGGTGATCCCGTCGTTCGTCCTGATCAGCCTATGGGGAATCGGTCGTACAATGCTAATCTATCTCTCCATGCTGCAGGCCATTCCGACGCATCTGTACGAGGCTGCGGATATCGATGGAGCGGGGCCCGTCCGTCGGCTGCGGTACATTACGCTGCCGCTGGTGACGCCGGCCATCTTCTTCAACATGGTGCTTGGCTTGATCGATAGCTTTCAGTTCTTCACCACGGCCTATGTGGCTACCAAGGGTGGACCGGCCGGCGCGAGCATGTTTTACGCGCTCTATCTGTACCTCAACGCGTTTCAGTACTTCAATATGGGCTATGCGTCGGCCCTCGCCTGGATCCTGTTCGTCGTCGTTGCCGCCCTCACAGCCATCCTGTTTAAGACGGGCGCCATGTGGGTGTTCTACCAGGATCGAGAGGAGCGTGGATGAGTGCGGCCAGCCCGTTCCGCCGCCGATCTTCGCGCAGAAGCGAGGGCAGGGGGACTCTCAGGCGTCGGCAACGCCGGCATACCGTGCTCGCTTACCTCCTCATCCTGGCGGGACTCCTGTGGGTTATCATGCCGCTCGCCTGGATGCTCTCGAGCGCGCTCAAGGACAACGTGGACATCTTCCGCTTCCCGCCGGATCTGATCCCGGCACATCCCGCCTGGGGCAACTTCATCGCGGGCTTCACGGCGATCCCGTTCCTGCGCTACCTGGGCAACAGCTTCATCATCGCCGTGCCGGCGACCGTAGGCGCCGTGTTAAGCGCGGCGTGCGCCGCCTACGCCTTCGCCCGCCTACGCTTTCCCGGGTCGCGGGCGCTCTTTGCCATCACGCTGGCGACGCTGATGGTGCCAGACGTGGTGACGCTGGTGCCAGGCTACCTCATCTTTAGCTGGCTGGGGTGGGTGGGGACGTACCTGCCGCTCATCGTGCCGAGTTTCTTGGGTGGGGGGGCGTTCAACATCTTTCTCCTGCGCCAGTTCTTCCGCAGCATCCCGCGTGAACTCGACGAGGCCGCACGCATCGACGGGGCGAATTTCTGGCAAATCTTCTGGCGCATCATCCTGCCACAGTCAATCCCGGCTCTCAGCGCTGTGGGTGTCTTCGACTTTGTGGGCAACTGGAACGACTTCTTCGGCCCGCTCATCTACCTCTCGAACCAGGACCAGTACACGCTCACGGTCGGCCTTGCCTCGTTCCGCGACATCTATGGGAACACCCAGTGGAACCTTCTCATGGCCGACTCGCTGCTGGCGACCATTCCCGTCGTGGCGATTTTCTTTCTGTTCCAGCGCGTCTTCATCCAGGGCATTGTTGTCAGTGGCCTCAAGGGGTGAGGCCAACACCCCTTGAGGCTGCCTGGATGCCGCGCCTGTAATAGGCGCCAGGACACCCCCTGATTGACGTCGAGCGGAGGGCGTCTGGACCGTAGCGAACAGGGTACGGTATAGTAGTGTCACAGTCGCGACCCTGGCAAGCGCCCCTCGCCGCACCGCATCACTGGCGTGCGCGGGGATTGGACGCACACACGATAGAGAGGCGCGGTCCATGAGCACAGCTTTACATGAGCGCCGGGAGATATCCGTCCGGGGCATTGTGCAGGGCGTAGGGTTCCGGTCCTTTATCTATGCCCAGGCACGGCAACACGGTCTGGCGGGCCTAGTGCGCAACGATGTCGAGGGCGTGCACATCGAGGTAGAAGGCGCTCCGGCGGACCTCGATCTTTTCCTGGCGGGTATACGGGATGATGCCCCGCCGCTGGCCATCGTGGAAACCGTTGCGTGGCGACCGCTCGCGGTGTGCGGGGACCATGACTTCCGGATCGAAGAGAGTCGGGATGGTGGCCGTCGGGGCGCCCTGATCTCGCCGGATACGGCCATGTGTGACGCGTGCCGGGGCGACGTGTTCGATCCCGTCAATCGGCGCTACCGGTACCCGTTCACGAACTGCACCAATTGTGGGCCGCGCTTCACCATCACGCGCTCCGTCCCCTACGACCGGGCCATGACGACAATGGCCGGCTTCCAGATTTGTCCCGCCTGCCAGCAGGAATACAACGATCCAGGCGACCGCCGGTTCCACGCTCAACCCAACGCCTGCCCGGCCTGCGGCCCGCAGGTACGGCTGCTCGATCGGGGGGGGCGCGCGCTGGGCGACGGGGCCTCAGACCCTATCGCGCGGACGGCTGAGTTGCTGCGCGACGGCGCCATCGTCGCCATCAAAGGACTGGGCGGCTATCACCTCGCGTGCAATCCACTCGACCCCACGGCAGTGGGCGCCCTACGGGGCCGCAAGGCGCGCCAGGACAAACCCTTCGCGCTCATGGTGCGAGACCTCGACCAGGCGCGCGCCCTCTGCCACGTCGGACCTGAGGAGGAGGCGCTCCTCACCGCTTCCGGGCGACCGATCGTGCTCCTGGAGCGTCGGGAGGACATGCGGGTGGTCGACGATGTGGCTCCCCGCCAGAAGACACTGGGTGTTATGCTGACCTACACGCCGTTGCACGACATTTTGCTCCATGACGCGGCGATCCCCCTGGTGATGACCAGCGGCAACCGCTCCGATGAGCCCATTGCCTACCGTGACGACGATGCCATCGACCAATTGCGTGGCATCGCCGACTATTTCCTGGTTCACGACCGCCCCATCCACATGCGCTGTGACGACAGCGTGACCCGTGTCATTGGGGGCGAGGCATGCCCTGTGCGCCGCTCCCGCGGCTACGCTCCAGCACCCCTACGTCTGGCGGAGCGCGTCGTCCGCCAAACACTGGCCTGTGGCGGCGAGCTCAAGAACACCTTCTGCGTGGCCAAGGATCACCACGCCTTCCTCAGCCACCACATCGGCGACCTCGAAAACTACGAGACCCTGCGCTCCTTCCGGGAAGGGGTGACGCACTACTGCCGGCTCTTCGATGTACAACCCGAACTGGTGGCCTACGACCTGCATCCCGCGTATCTCTCCACGACGTACGCCCACGAACTAAAGGAGGCGGGGCTCCTGGCGGTGGGCGTGCAGCATCACCACGCTCACATCGCGAGCTGCCTCGCGGACAACGCGCGGCCCGGCGAGGAGCGCGTCATCGGGGTGGCGCTGGACGGGACCGGCTACGGGACCGACGGCGCGATGTGGGGCGGGGAGTTCCTGGTGGGGAGCATCCGGGAGGGGTTCGCGCGGCGGGCGCACCTGGAGTACACGCCACTGCCCGGTGGTGAGGCCGCTATCCGGCAGCCGTGGCGGATGGCGCTCGCGCACCTCCTCACGCTGTACGGGGAGGAGGACGTCGTCCGCCTCCCTATCGCGCTGGTCCGGGATGCGGGAGAGCGGAACGTCCGGCTCATCGCCCGCCTGATCGAGCATCATATGAATACGCCGCTAACCTCCAGCGCCGGCCGGCTCTTTGATGCCGTGGCGGCGCTGGTCGGCGTGCCGGGGTCGGCCCGCACCACCTACGAGGGGCAGGCCGCCGTGGAGTTGGAGCTTATCGCGCGCCGCCCGATGCGCCACGGATACCCCATCCGGCTCCGGCCGGAGGGGACGGGATGGGTGATCGAGACCGGCGGGATCATCACCGCTGTGGTCGAGGACCTGCGGGCCGCACGGTCGGCGGGAGAGATAGCGGCCCGTTTTCACCGGACGATGGCAGACCTTGTCGTCGCGGGGTGCGTGCGACTCCGAGAAGAGGACGGGGTCAGTGGTGTGGCGCTCTCAGGGGGAACGTTCCAGAACAGGTTGCTGCTGGAGCGCGTCACGGAGCTACTCCGGGAGAGCGGATTTGTGGTCTATCGTCATCGACGGGCGCCGACCAACGACGGAGGGCTTTCTTTAGGGCAGGTGGCGCTCGCGGATAGCATGTGCAGGGATAGAGTAGGCATAGAAAGGGATCGGTAGCGCAATGTGTTTAGGCATACCCGGCCAGATCGTCGAGATTGTCGACGAGAAGCTCCAACTCGCCAAGGCGAACGTGAGCGGCGTGCGACGGAACATTAATGTCGGCCTCGTGAACAGCGACGAGGAGAAAGTGCGGATCGGGGACTGGGTGCTGATCCACGTCGGTTTCGCGATGGCCAAGATAGACGAGGCCGAGGCCCAATCAACCCTGCGCGTGCTCGCGGATATCGGCGAGGCGTACGAGCAGGAGATGGCCGAATTGACCGCCTCCCGGATCGAGTGAGAGATCATGAGTAGACGCAACGACGATCTGATGGTAGACGCCTGTACCCTGGATCATGACGGCTGTGTCGTCTGTTCCGACGCCGGCATCCCCGTGCGCGTCGTGTCGCTAGCGGGCGATGACGCCCTGTGTGAGGATGCCGTCGGCAACCGGGCACAGATCGCGGTGGAGTTGGTGGTCCCCGTGCGGGAGGGCGATGTGCTCCTGACGCATGGCGGGGTGGCAATCGGGCGCATGGAACACGCGGGAGCGCGCGGAGAAGGGACAAACTAGATGAAGTACGTGGATGAGTTTCGCAACGCCGATATCGCGCGCGCGGTCGCGGCGGAGATCGCGACGCTCGCGGACCCGGATCGGCACTACAAGATCATGGAGGTCTGCGGCGGGCATACCCACACCATCTATCGCCACGGCATCAAGGACCTACTGCCCCCGCAGGTTGAGTTGGTGCATGGGCCGGGCTGCCCCGTGTGCGTGCTGCCGATGGGGCGGGTCGACGACGGCATCGCCATCACCGAGCGGCCGGAGGTGATCTTCACCTGCTTCGGGGACATGATGCGGGTGCCGGGCTCGAAAGGAAACTTGCTGGAGATCAAGGCCCAAGGAGCGGACATCCGCATGGTCTACTCCCCGCTGGACGCGCTGCGTCTGGCCCGTGAGAACCCGGACCGCGAGGTGGTCTTCTATGCCATCGGGTTCGAGACCACGGCGCCGTCCACCGCGCTCACGCTGCAGCGGGCCAAGCGCGAGGGTCTCACGAACTTCTCCGTTTTCTGCAACCACGTCACCATTGTGCCGCCGGTGCGGGCGCTGCTGGACTCGCCGGACCTGCGCCTGGACGCCTTTATCGGGCCGGGCCATGTGTCTACGGTGGTCGGCTGCCGGCCCTACGAGTTTATGCCGCGCGACTACGGCAAGCCGGTCGTGGTGGCGGGCTTCGAGCCGCTGGACCTCATCCAGTCCATCCTGATGCTGATGCGGCAACTGGCCGAGGGGCGCTGCGAAGTCGAGAACCAGTACAGCAGGGTCGTGCCCTGGGAGGGCAACCTGCAGGCGCTCAAGAGCCTGGCCGAGGTCTTCACGCTGCGTCCGTACTTCGAGTGGCGCGGCCTGGGCTTCATCGCTCAGTCGGCGCTCAAGCTCGCTCCGGCCTACGCGGACTTCGACGCCGAGTTGCGCTACGCCTCGCCCGGTGTGCGGGTGGCCGATCCCAAGGCGTGCCAGTGCGGCGAGGTGCTCAAAGGCGTGCTCAAGCCCTGGGAGTGCAAGGTCTTCGGCACGGCCTGCACCCCGGAGCGTCCTCTGGGCGCGCTTATGGTCTCCTCCGAGGGAGCGTGCGCCGCCTACTTCAACTTTGGGCGCACGCACGCGCCCATGGAGCAGGCGGAAACGGTGGAGGTAGGAGTATGAACGACCAGCGCGAACAGCAGGTGCTGGAGCGGCTCGAGCAGGGCCGCCGCCGGCCGCCTGCTTTCACAGCTTCACGCATCGATATGAGTCATGGGGCCGGGGGCAAGGCGACCCACAAACTGATTGAGGGGCTGCTGCTGCCGGCGCTGACCAACCCGGCGCTGGCGCCGCTGGCCGATGCGGCGCTGCTGTCCTTCGGCGAGGCCCGGTTGGCCCTGACCACCGACGCGTTCGTGGTGCATCCGTTGATCTTTCCCGGTGGCTCCATTGGAGAGCTGGCGGTCAATGGGACGGTGAACGATCTGGCCGTCACGGGAGCAACCCCGCTTGGGCTCTCGGCCGCCCTCATCATCGAAGAGGGGCTGGACACAGCGGTGCTGCGCCGCGAGGTGGAGGCGATGGCCGCGGCGGCCGTGCGGGCCGGCGTCGCCATCGTCACCGGGGACACCAAGGTGGTCGAGCGTGGTAAGGGCGACGGGCTCTACATCGTCACCACCGGGGTTGGGGTCGCCGACCACACGCTCTCTCTGTCCCCGACCGCGGTCCAGCCGGGCGACAAGATCATCTGCTCCGGGACGCTGGGTGACCACGGCATGGCCATCATGATCGCTCGTGGGAATCTGGATCTTGAGGCGGAGGTGTGCTCGGATACGCGCGCGCTAACCCCACTGGTGGCGGCGCTCAAAGAGGCGACAGGGCTGGGGGCTGACGGCGGAGGAGGGTTGCGCTTCATGCGTGATCCCACGCGCGGCGGGGTGGGGACGGTGCTGAACGAGTTGGCACGCGACTCGGGGTACGGGGTGGCGGTCTGGGAGGAGATGCTGCCGATCCGCGCTGTCGTGCAGGGAGCCTGCGAGATCCTGGGCCTCGATCCCCTCTACGTGGCCAACGAGGGCAAGCTGCTCGCCGTCGTGGCGCCTGATGTGGCGGACGCCGCCCTGGCGGCTCTACGTGGGGTCGCCGGCGGTGAGGAGGCCGCGCTGATCGGGGAGGTGCGCGCGGAACCGGCGCGCATGGTCCTGATGTACACGCAATTCGGCGGTACCCGCATGGTCGACATGCTGGTCGGAGACCCGCTACCCAGGATCTGTTGAGCGATGCGAGGAGATACCGACGCGCTCGCCGCGCGCGCCAGGGACATGTTACTCCGGCGCAATGCCATCTGCGAGACCTTCTTCACGGCCGAGGCGCCCCGGCTGGCCGCGGCCAGCCGGGAGATGTCCCGCCGCTTCCTGGCGGGCGGCCGGCTGTTAGCCTTCGGGCAGGGCGCCGTGGCTACGGATGCGCAGCATGTGTCGGTCGAGTTCGTGCATCCGGTCATCGTGGGCAAGCGCGCCCTGCCCGCGCTGGACCTTGGCCCAGATTTCGAGAGCCGCCTGCCCGTCATCCTCCGGCCCGAAGACATGGCGCTCGGCTTCGCCTGTCCGGCTCCCGCAACGAGGGAAACCGTGCCCGGCGGCACGATGGTGGTGGAGCGCGCGTTGCGGGAGGCTCAGAAACGGGGGGCGCTCACCTTCGCGCTGGCCGGGACGGTGGGAGATTACCCCTTCGCCCCGCCGGACGCGGACCCATTCGTGTGCCAGGAGGTCTTCGAGATCCTCTACCATATGCTCTGGGAAACGGTGCATGTCTACTTCGAGCACCGTGAGCAGGGGCACGATGTTGGGGCCTCCTCTTTCCTCTACCCCTTCCTGGGCAGCCAGGAGCAGGGCCTCGCGGCTGTCGTGGACGCGGTGCAGGCGTCGATGCTGCAGAAGATGCAGGAGGTCAACCGCCTGCGGACAGCGGTAGCGGCGGATGAAGCCGGCGCGATCGCGCGAATCGTTGCGGCCATCGCCGAACGGTTGGGGCGCGGCGGGCAACTCATCATCTTCGGCAACGGCGGCTCGGCCACCGACGCCAACGATCTGGTCGCGGATTGCGTGGACCCGCCGCCGGGGTTCACGCCCGTTCCGGCGATCTCATTGGCGGCGGAGCCGGCCACCATCACGGCCATCGCCAACGACATCGGAAGCGAGGCCATCTTCACCCGCCAGCTCATCGCCCACGCCCGGCCGGAGGACGTGGCCATCGGCCTCTCCACCAGCGGCGGCTCGGCCAACATCCTGGCCACGTTCGCCGAGTCGCACAAGCGCGGCCTGCTGACGGTGGGACTCGTGGGCTATGACGGCGGGAGGATCGTGGCCGAGCATTTGGTGGACCACGCCGTCGTGGTGCGTTCGGACTACATCCCGCGCATCCAGGAGGCGCAGGCCTCTGTGTATCACGTCATGCGCGGGTTGATCGAGGACGCGTGGAAGCCCTAGGGCAGGCCAAGGCGGCAGAGGACGCCGCCAACGTCAGGGAGCAGGGTCGGCGCTGCGGACCATGCAGCCCTGGCCCATCCAGCCAATGGTGACGGGCTTGCCCTCCTCGACGATCACGGGTACCACCGAGGATCCCCCCGTAAGTTGAAGCATCCGCCGGTAGGCCTCCTGGTCCCGCTCCACGTCGTACTCCACGAATACGAGGCCCCTCCATTCGAGGTCCTCCCGGGCAGCGGCGCTGTATGGACACCCGGCCGAAATGTAGAGTTTGATCGTCATCTCTGTTCCCTCCTACACTCTTATTCTATAACCATGGACGCCTGTGGCGCTGTCGCCCGGTTGTTAGGGCTATAGGATATACCGCAGGCGCGTGCGAGAGGAAGGCATACGCGCACGACGGCAGGGGTGGCATTGGCGCGGTCGTGCGGTGATACGAGATATATCAACGGATGCGCGAGCGCGCCAGGCGTTAGACAACGCGCCTGATCTGTGCTAGGATGGGTGATAGTAGTTGTGGATGTCACTGGCCGTCGTGGAAGGAGCCATTATTGTGAAACATACCGCGATCGCGGTCGTCCTTGCGGCACTCGTCCCTCTCACCATATCAGCCCCGACCCTTGCACGGTCCCCCCAGGGTGTCTCCCAGGGCGCGCATCCCTCTGTGGTGCCGCAGCCTACCCCCACGGCGATGCGGAGTATGGCTAGCGATCCGTATCACGGTTTCACCAAAACGGACGCCCCGATACGTCGCGCATTGGTACGCCTTGCGTCTACCTGCGGCCACGCGGTGACCGGTACGGGATACGCGCTCTTCACGCCGGGTGTGGCCGGCAAGATGCACGGTCCACACATGATCCTACAGGTGGGACTCACGGAGAGCCGCAGAGTGGCGCGCTGGGAGTTGGAAACGGTCATGCGCCAGGGGAACACCGTCCGCGACGATAGTTCAGTGGGCGACGTGGCAGTGAACAGCCATGGAAATGGGACGCTCACGGAGCGCACCATGCCCAATGATCCACCCTGGAACCTACATGGTGCAACTGCTGGTGCATGATCTATCCTGTCATGCCGGTACGCAGTATCCCGTCGCGTACAAGACGATGCCCGCACGCATCGTGTTCAAGGGGATGATGTCGTCGATGTAACGGGCGTGGCCCCGATAAGCCGTAGTGATTGACTGGATCGCCACGGAACGGCCATTGTGCCGCGCGGCGCCGTGGTAGATAACGTGGTCAGTGCGGGAAGGAGTGGATTCGATATGAACGTCAACGCGAAGACACCGGTTCTCTGGGGCGTTGGTGGGGCTGTCCTGGCCAGCGCGTGCTGCGTCGCCCCCGTGGTGATGGCTCTCCTCGGCATCGGGAGCGCTGCGTTTCTCGTCGCGTGGCTCTCGCTGCGCCCGCTCTTCCTGGCGGTGGCGGCGCTCTTCCTGATCGGCGGCCTCGTGCTCATGGGCAGGCGAGCGGCATGCGCTCGCACGCCCTCCATGCGCCGCCTGTGGATGGCCCCGCTCATTATGGCCATCTGCTTCCTCGGAGGCTATAATCTCCTGAACTCTGTGGTTGCGCCGCGATTGTACCAACCGCTCGTGGCGCGCGACCAACGGGCGATCACGGCGGGTGGCGTGGTAATCGGGGCGGCGGGGCAGATCGTCCCGCTGCGCCAGGCCAACATCCATGTGTACATGAATTGCAGCGGGTGCGCCGCGACGCTGCGCCTCAAGCTCCTCGGCCTGCACGGCGTCCACGCGGCCTCCGTCGACTGGCAACATGGCGTCGCCCAGATCCTCTATGATCCGACGCGTACGACGGCGCGGGGGCTGATCGCGTCCATCCCCAATCAGTGGTACTACGCGCCGCGCATGCAAGGGATGCAGTCACTCTCGAACGCCACGCTCGCGGCGGCCACACAAGTCCAGACACCGCAAGTCGCAGCCGCGGGGACCGCGCTTATCGTGATTGTTGGTCTGTTCGTGCTCACCGGTGACGCCGCGCGCCGTCGTCGCGGTGGCCTTGGCCTCCACTGGGCATAGCGCGTGGCCTGGCGATGCCCCCAACATTGTAGCTGAGGGCATGTAGTGGTCCATCCGGTACGTTCCTTATCGTGCTAGTCCGCCGCGCTGCCGGGGTTGTCCTGGCCGAAAAGCCCATCTGGACAAGCTGCACCGCTGTACGGAGACACGGTACGATGATAGATATGGCTCCCCGCCAATCGCTATCAACGTTGCGTTAGAGGTTGAGGCAGTAGGAACCAACGGGCGGTCACACGGTCGGCGCACGTTTCGCGCCGATCACCGCGTGCATGTTTATTCAGCCGCACATGTAGCAGCGTAAGGAGTCGCCAAGAAATAACTTCCCGTTTTCGTCACGGAGCACGACTTTCGCAAGAGGCTCCAAAGCGGGAACTTATTCTTTAACGAGTCCTAAGCCGCCTTTACCCAAATTGCCACCGTTCTCTATGACCATACCGTGCGATGGGCGGCGATATCGTGCATGGTGCTTATGCTAATTATAAGCTTATGCATCCACACGAATAGGCATTACCTGCACCAGTCAGACCATACATACGCGGACGGCTGCAGCGGCCAACGCGGCCGATGCCCTCGAGGGCATCGGCCGCGTTGGCGACAGACCACAGGCGTATCCTCGTCAGCCAGCGACACTGTCCACGCCGCAGGGTCATCGTGGCCTCCCTCCTCCCTCCCCCCCATCACGCGCACGCGGCTGTGCCGGCTACCTGACTCATCCAGCCTGTGTTGCGAGGCTGGATGAGTCAGGTAGCCGGCACAGCACCATCTCTGCCCTCGCCGTCCTCATCTTTGTCATCCCGGGAGTCGCTACCATCTATCACGTCGCGGGCGCGTCTCGGGCTCTGACCCAGGCCGTCCGCTCGCAGGGGACACGCGCGGCCTCGCCGGCGCCCCGATCGACATCCACGCCGCGGCCTCGCGCCACTCTGACCAGGTCTCCTGCTCCGACGCGGATCACCACGGCACGTCCCCGTGCCACGCCTACACCTTCGGCCACCAAGACGCGGTCGCCACACCCTGTGGCGACAGCGACGCATACGCCAACACCGACGCCAACCCTGGCCCCATCGAGCGGCCCCGTACAAGTGGGCGCCGCCCAGTTCAGCCTCTTCACCATCAACCCGCGGTTCACCCTGTCTTGGCTACAAGGGTCATCCGCTCGCGAGTTTTGGCGCATTGCAAGCTGCATGGGCTTGCTGCAATGATGGATAATGAGTGCAAAGGGCACGCATGAGGAAGTAGGGGGCAAGCTGATGATGTGGGCCGCAGGTGTCGCGTGTCTAGAACGGTGGGGCGTCCGCTGCGTCCTCGGGCTTCAGCACCGTTTCAGTCACTGGACACGACCGCCATCGCCCGGTCTCCTGTGCGGGACACTGGGCGACGTGACGCGGTCGAAGGCGGACGTCATCGCCGAGAACGCCCTCTTGCGGCAGCAGTTGATCGTCCTACGCCGCCAAGTGAAGCGGCCCCGCGTCACGCCGACGGATCGGCTGCTCCTAGTAATGCTGGCCCGCTGTGCGCGGGCGTGGAGGGATGCGCTCCTGATCGTCCAGCCGGACACGCTCCTGCGCTGGCACCGCGCCAGTTTCCGCCTGATCTGGCGCGCCAAGTCCACAACGATGTCGCGCACACCGAAGATCCCTAGCGAAACAATCGCCTTAATCCGGGAGATGGCTGCGGACAATCGACTCTGGGGGGCGGAGCGCATCAGAGGGGAACTGCTCAAACTCGGCATCCATGTGAGCAAGCGCACCGTTCAGAAGTACATGCGCCATGTCCGCTCACGCTCAACGCCGAGCCAGACGTGGGCCACCTTCCTGCGCAACCACGCGCGTGACATCTGGGCGTGCGACTTCGTGCAGGTGACGGACTGGTCTTTCCGCTCACTCTTCGCCTTCTTTATCGTTGATCATGCCTCCCGCCGTGTGGTCCACGTCGGCGTCACGCGCCATCCAACTGACGCGTGGGTCGCGCAACAACTGCGGGAGGCGACCCCATTCGGGAAGCATCCGCGCTTCCTGTTGCGTGACAACGACAGCAAGTACGGAGCCGCATTTGCCCAGGTCGCCAAGATCAGCGGCATCGAGGTCCTCACGACGCCGCATCGTGCACCGCGCGCGAACGCCATCTGTGAGCGTTTCCTCGGCAGCGTCCGACGCGAGCGCCTCGATCACCTCCTGATCCTGCACGAGCGGCACCTCGATCGGGCGCTCCGCGCGTATGCCGTCTACTTCAACCATGACCGTCCGCATCAAGGCATGGGGCAACGTATCCCTGATGCGCGCCAAGATGGGCAGGCGCAGTCTCCGCGCACGGCCGGTCGAGACATTATCGCCCATCCGATCTTGGGTGGCTTACACCATGACTACCGCGTGGCCGCGTAATGCGTCGCCAGGGGGCGCGCTAAGGAGGATACTACATATGGCTGAAGCACAGGCCGTCGCATCGGATACACTAGCCCCATGGGCTGAGGTCGTCCCAGGTATGGGACCCATGTTGTCCGCCGATTTGTTAGCGCTGCCCGATGATGGCTGGCAGTATGAATTGGTTGAAGGGAGACTCGTGCGCATGCCCCCGAGTGGCCTAGAGGCGTCGAGCATTGGCATGATTCTCGGAGCCGCTCTCCTTGCCTTCGTGCGACCGCGTCGCCTCGGTATTGTGACCGGCGAGCAGGGCGGGTACGCCCTGGGTCCCCAAACGGATTTCATGCCGGATGTTGGCTTTATCCGTGCCGAGCGCGTGCCCTCGCGCACATCGCGGGCGTTCAAGAAATTGGCCCCGGTTGCCCCCGATCTCGCGGTGGAAGTGGCTTCGCCCAACCAGTATCGACCGGGAATGGCCAAGAAAGCACAGTACTATCTCAACGCGGGGACGCAACTCGTGTGGATCGTCTGGCCGACCAGGCAACAAATCGACATCTGGGAGCCGGGCGACACAGGACCGCGTCGCACCCTTAAAGTCGGCGATATGCTCGACGGCGGCGATGTACTGTTAGGGTTCACCTACCCGGTGGCCGATATCTTCGCGTAACACTTCTCTTCTACATATGTGGTGCAGCTGCACCACAAATCATGACCGAATAAGCACGGATGTAACACGTAGCCAACACAGCCCTCCCGCCGGGGTTCCAAAAGATCACACACATCGTCTTCATCATCAAGGAGAACCGCTCCTTCGACCACTACTTTGGCCGCTTTCCGGGCGCGGATGGCGCGACCGTCGGACGCACCTCCAGCGGTGAGATCGTGCCGCTGCGGCCGGCCCCTGACCAGGTCTTGCCCGACATCGCACACTCCTCAGAGGCCGCCTACCTGGCCTACGACCACGGCCGCATGGACCGCTTCAACCTCATCCCCGGCGCGGTCGACCTCGGCGTGGACAACGCGTACACGCAGATGCGCCCGCAAGACATCCCCGCCTATTGGGCCTACGCCCAGCAGTTCACCCTCGACGACCATTTTTTCTCCACGATCATGGGGCCGACCTTTCCCAACCACCTCGTCACCATCGCGGCGCAATCCGGCGGCGTGAACAACAATCCCGTGTTCGCCAACAGCCCGGCCTACGATGACACGAGTTGGGGCTGCGACAGTCCGCCCGCCACCTATGTCACGACGGTCTCCCCGACGGGGCGTCCGGGCCGCACGTTTCCCTGCTTCAACATGGCCACGCTGGCCGACCGCCTCAACGCCGCACACATTGGCTGGCGCTACTACACCCCCTTGCCACACCAGGCCGGCTATATCTGGTCGACCTTCGACGCGATCCGGCACATCCGCTATAGCGCGCAGTGGCACACCAATATGATCCCCTGGGGCCTCTTCCCGTCCGATGTGGCGCATGGTCGCCTCGCGCCCGTTACCTGGATCGTCACCGACGCGGCGCACAGCGAGCACCCGCCGGCCTCGACCTGCCTGGGCGAAGACGCGACCGTGCAAGAGGTCAACGCCGTCATGCGCAGCCCCTTCTGGAAGAGTACGGCCATCATTGTCACCTGGGACGACTTCGGCGGCTTTTACGACCATGTGGCGCCGCCCCAGGTCAACAGCTTGGGGCTGGGGCCGCGCGTGCCCACGATCATCATCTCGCCCTACGCCAAGCGGGGCTATGTGGACCACACCCCCTATGACTTCACCTCGCTGCTGCGCTTCGTGGAGGAGCGCTTCGGGCTGGCGCCCTTGACGGCGCGCGACGCCCAGGGGCCGAATCTGGCCAACAGCTTCGCGATCACCGCGCCGCCGCGCGCGCCGTTCATCGCGCCGCCGTCCGCGTGCCCGTTGATCCCCGGCGTGGGTATCAACGGCGGCGCCACGGGCAAACGGAGCGAGAACGTGCTCCTGCTCGGCGACGCCCCCGTGATCACCGGCATCACCGGCCACGGTCACGCCGTGCTGCTCGTGCTGCGCGCCGCGCACGCCACCGGAACGTATCTGGTCACCCCGGCGACGCGCGTGCTGGGGCGCGGCGGACGCCCCCTCGACCCGGCCGCGCTCCAGGTGGGGGACGTCGTGCTGGGCAGTCCGACGACGCTGCAAGACGAGTCGGCCGAGGGGGTGACCGTGGACGGGCGCGTCGTGGGGGTTGATGCGGCGGCGGGGACCGTCACGCTGGCAGTGCGCACCGTGCTGCAACCGGCCGACGCGCGGCGGTTCCGGGGCCAGGCGCTGATCCAGACGGTCGGCGTGGCGGTCACCGCGGACACGGTCATCGTGGTGCGCGGGCGTCGAGCCGATCTCGCCGCGCTGCGGCCGGGGATGGCCGTCTACGCCATGGGGGCGTTGCACGACACCAACCGGACCTTGACACTAACGAGCAGCATCGTGGCCCACTACCCGCCGGTCCACCACCGCACGGCGTAGCGCCCCGCGGCGCCCCCTCCTACCCACCATCACCGCCTCTCCGCCGTGCGCGGGAGTGGTGGGATGCGCCATCACAATCAAGGCGTGGGGGGCCCGTCGGGACCGTCGCGTCGCCCTAAGCCCCTCTTTGCGCCACCGCGCCCCGCCGTCACCTACCTAGTACTACAACGTTAGGTGGCCGCGATCCTGCTGTAGCTCCTGGCGGGAGGAGATAGAGATGGACACGATCACGACCGCGACGCCCATGCAACTGGTCCCGCCGCCTTCGGGGCGGCCGCCG